>MKWU01002541.1_pt1 | contig 26945 bp, 22 predicted proteins | sample 809101 | NCBI WGS metagenome assembly MKWU01 (sample SAMN05860141, study PRJNA318959) | sponge metagenome | host: Aplysina aerophoba | place: Slovenia: Piran, Adriatic Sea, Gulf of Piran | collected 2013-05-07 | reverse complement strand
TCCACAACCACCCTCGGAGGGGACCCCCAACACCGGTCTCCGAAAAAGATTCCCTTCCATCGGCTATCGTTCACCTCAGTGCCGGTGACGACAGCCCTCAACCGTCCACACGATCGGGTTAACCCCACTGGATACCCTGCGCACGAACGATCAGATGCGATGGCCGGGCTTCCTGGGACGCGGTCGGCGAAGCGACGAATGATTGCCGTCGACGTTGGAGCTCGGTCGCTTCAAGTCGCGCGTCGACACGGTGGTCGATGAGATCCGTACCTCCCGCCGAGCCGCCGGAACCGCCGCGCTTCATGCACCCGGCGATCTCGAATTGCAGACTGCAGCGCGCAATCGCGATGCAGGCATTCCATTGAACGACACGACGCTCTCCGCTGCTCAGGTTTATCTCCTTCGTAGAGAGCGCAAGTTCCCGGACCCGGCGACGCTCGGTCCAGGGGTTCGTGCTTGGCCTGACATTTTGGTAGATGCATGGCTCGGCTCGCGTATAGAAGCGCGCTCCGCCATGGTGAGCTTGACTGCCCCGGTGGAGCTGCCTCTCTGGACGCCTGAGCTGGAACGTAGGGCGTTGGACAACGCCCCGCGTGGTGTTCAAATGATTCGCAGGCAGGACGTGTTGCTTCGTGTCTCGGTCCGGAAGACGAAGCTCTACGACCTGATCGACACGGACGGATTTCCGTGGCCAGTTCCGATCGGTATTTGTGCCCGAGCGTGGATTGCGCAGGAGGTCGACGACTGGTTGCGTGTGCGGTACGAGCGAAGGTGTGCTCGGGACCCCGGTTTTGCGTTCCTCACTGGTCGCCGTTCTGGTTCTCCTGCTCCCCGCAGGTCGGCGAATTCGTGACTCGGGGCAGGTTGTGTCGCGGTTCACAGGCCGCCAAGCGGTCCGCGACAGGAGAAATTGCGCAGAATTTCGTGGAGGAAAATTTGTGGGAATGGGACCTCGTTCGGATCTCGTGGTTGGGCTCCAGTTATTGGAAAGACAGTGTGTTACGGGGCTCTTTTGGACCCTAGGTTTCCGCTTCCGCCAAGCAGTAGCCACCGCGGGCGCTGCCGTGGCAAGGGAATGCCGATTCCACCGGTGTCCGCGCAGGTCTGTTCCCGTTCGACAACGCGCGGGCGGGCGGGGTGACGAGGGATGGCTCGAGTCCACGGTGTACAGACCCCATGCGGGGCATTACTCTCAACCGTACCGGGCAACTGCCGGCAACTCGGAACACCTGGGTCAGGAAAATGCCATCGTTCGTGTCACGACTTCTCAAGAGCCTGTCGGGGGGATCCTCTGCCGGGGACCGGCCGGCCGAGCGCGGCGAGGCGGTAGCCTACAAGGAGCTCGTCATTCACCCGGCACCAGAGCGCGAGGGGAACCAGTGGCGGGTTGCCGGCGTCATCGTCAAGCAGTCCGGGAACGACGAAATGGAGCGCATCTTCACACGCGCCGACACCGTCGCTACGCGCGAGGAGGCTGAGTCCCTGTCCGTTCGCAAGGCCCGGCAGATCATCGACGAGCGGGGCGCGGCCCTGTTCGGCGACGGCGAGGCAACCGGCCGGACCTGAGCCCGGCGGCCGCCCCGCCAGAACACGTGGAAGCGCCCGGCCGCCGACGGCACCACGATGCCGTCCCCGAATTCGTTCAGGCGGGCGTGGACGGCGCGGAACCCGGTGCGGCGGCCGGGCACGATCGGGTCGAGCTCCCCACCGATCAGAATCGATGCCGCCAGGCATCCACACCGGCGCGACGCCGATGGAGGACTCACCCATGCGACTTGCCGGCAAGACAGCAATCGTTACCGGGGGCAGCTCGGGCATCGGGCGCGCCATCGCCATTCTGTTCGCAAGGGAGGGAGCGAACGTCGTCGTCGGCGACGTCGTCACCGAGCCGCTCGAGGGGGGCGAGCCGACCGAACGGGAGATCGCGGAGGCGGGCGGCACCGGCCGCTTCTTTCGCTGCGACGTCTCGCGATGGGACGACGTCGATGCGCTCGTTACCGGCGCCGTCGCGGAGTTCGGCAAGCTGGACGTCATGGTCAACAACGCGGCCGTCCGCAACGGCAAGAAGATTCTCGAGACCACCGAGGCGGAATGGGACCGGGTGATGGCCACCAATGCCAAGGGCGTGTTCTTCGGCTGCAAGCGGGCGCTGCGGCAGATGCTGACCCAGGAGGTGGTGGGCGATGCCCGCGGCCGCATCGTCAACATCTCGTCGCAACATGGCATGGTGTGCTCGCCGGCCAAGTTCGCCTATGGCGTCGGCAAGGCCTGCGCGGTCTACATTACGCGCCAGATCGCCGTCGACTACGCCGAAGACCACATCATCTGCAACGCGGTCGCGCCCGGGCGCATCATCACCGGCCGGCCGTTGGGCGACGACGGCTCCGATCCGATCGAGTACTCCCGCATGCGAACGCCGATGCCCCGCCTCGGTCGTCCGGTCGACGTCGCCCACGCGGCGCTGTTTCTCGCGAGCGACGAGGCGAGCTACATCACCGGTCACAATCTGATGGTCGACGGCGGCTGGATGGCGTACTGACCGATGGCCGGGGAGCGCAAACGGCGCCGGGGTGGTTACGATGTCCCGGAGGTGGCGTCCCAGGCGCGCCGGCCCGCGACGTAGGTGGCCCGCACCGCCCGGTCGTCGCCGAGGATGGCGAGCGCGAACAGGGTGTCTTCCAGCCCTTCGGACAACGCATGCCGATCCTCGAGGACCGGGGTCGCGGTCGGGTCCAGCACCACGAGGTCCGCCCACCTGCCGGATTCGATGGTTCCGATCTCGTCGCCGAGCCCGAGGCGCGCGGCGTTGCCGCGGGTCGCGAGGTGGAAGAGATCGTGCGCCGTCGGCATGCGTCCGCAGAGCATCGCCACCTTGTAGGCCTCGCCCATGGTCCGGAGCATCGAGTAGCTCGTGCCTCCGCCGACGTCGGAGCCGATCCCGAATGCGACCGAGCGATCGGGTCGGCCGACGTGTCCGGCGTCGAAGAGCCCCGACCCGAGGAAGGTATTCGCGGTTGGGCAATGCACGACCACGGACTGCGTCTCGTGGAGCCGGGCACATTCGCGCTCCGTGAGGTGGATGCCGTGTGCAAACACGCTGCGCGGGCCGAGGAGCCCGAAGCGGTCGTAGACGTCCGTGTAGTCCTTCGCCACCGGGAAGAGCCGGCGCACCAGCGCGATCTCCTCCTCGCTCTCGGAAAGGTGGCTGTGCACGTGACAATCGGGATGGGCGGCGGCGAGCTCCCCGGCCGCCCGTAGCTGGGCCTCCGTCGACGTGACCGCGAAGCGCACGGTGATCGCGTAGCGCAGCCGGCCGCGACGATGCCACCGCTCCATGAGCGATACGGAGTCCCGGACCCCGGCGACCGGATCGTCACGCAGCGCCTCGGGGGCGTTGCGGTCCATCATCGTCTTGCCGCTCACGATGGCGAGGCGCCGCGCCTGCGCCGAGGTGAAGAGCGCCTCCGCGGCGCCAGGGTGCACCGACGAGAAGACCAGCGCGGCCGTCGTTCCGTGCTGCACCAGTCGGTCGAGGAAGTGTTCGGCCGCCGCGCGCGCGTGGACCGGCGACGCGTAGCGACTCTCCTCGCGGTAGGTGAAGCGGTTCAGCCAGTCGAGCAGGTCCGTCCCGGGCGCGGCGAGCATCCGGTATTGAGGGAAGTGAAGGTGCGCGTCGATGAAGCCGGGGAGGACGAGACACTCCCCGTGGTCGTCATCCGGGAGCGACCGGAACCGCTCCGGGAGGCGCCCGGCGGGTCCGCGCCACGCGATGCGACCGTCGCCGTCCACCGCGACCGCGCCGCGGCGAAGAAAGTGGACCGCCCGGTCCGCTCCGACGATCGCGGGGTCGTCGCGATACGTGAGGACCGAGCCGCGGACGACCCGCGCGCTGCCGTCCACCGGGCTCACTTAAATTGCGCGGCAATCCAGGCGCCGAGTCGGGTCCGCTCCGAGTCGGTCATGCCGGTCAGGTTGCCAAGCGGCATGATGCGGTTCTGCACCGTCTGCAGCTCGATGAGGCTCGCGTAACGGCGAAGGTCATCGGTGGTCGCGAGCACCATGTTCTTCGGCGCGACCGGGAAAGCGGGGTTGGTGGGCCGCTGCGAGTGACACGAAGCGCAGTGGGTCCGGGTGATTTCCAGCACCTCGGTATCGCTGACCCCGCCCGCGCCGGCGCTGCCGGGGTCGCGCTCCGCCGGAAAGGTCAGCCAGACTGCGGCAGCCAGCGCCACCGCGACGACCGGCACGGTCCACGCGATCGATCGGAACGCGGTCCCGACCTCGTGGTGGACCAGGAAGTGGCGTGCACAACCCCCACCCGCGATGATGAGCGCCACCAGCAGCCAGGCATGTGGATGCCCGGTGAGCATCGGGTAGTGGCCGCTCACCATCAGCACCAGCACCGGCAACGTGAGGTAGGTGTTGTGCACGGAGCGCTGCTTGCCCACCTCCCCGTAGCGCAGATCCGGCGTCTCGCCCGCGAGCAGGGCCGCGGTGACCTTCTTCTGATTGGGAATGATGACCGCGAACACGTTGAAGGCCATCAGGGTCCCGATCAGCGCGCCGGCGTGAACGAGGGCGCTCCTCCCCGAGAAGACCTCCGTATAGCCCCATGCGGCCGCGACGACGAGCACGTAGACGGTGGCCGCGAGGGCTGGAGCGTTGCGGCCGAGCGGTGACCGGCAAAGCCCGTCGTACACGAACCACCCGGCGGCGAGGCTCGCGAAGGAAATGCCGATCGCCTGCCAGGGTTCGAGCGCCATCACGCCGGGATCGATGAGCCACGCTTCGGCGTCGACGTAGAACTGCACCACGAGCAGGGCGAAACCGGTCATCCAGGTGAGATACGCCTCCCACTTGAACCAGATGAGATGTTCGGGAAGCGAGGGCGGCGCGACGGTGTACTTCTCGACGCGGTAGAAGCCGCCGCCGTGCACCTCCCAGGCCTCGCCGGAGATACCCGCTGGCGCGCCGTCGCGTCGCCGGAGCGAGAGGTCGAGGGCGATGAAGTAGAACGAGGTGCCAATCCAGGCGATGCCCGCGACGAGGTGCGCCCAGCGCACGAGCAGGTTGAGCCAGTCGAAGACGAACACGGTCATGTGAAATGCGACCCGGGGCGCCCGGTCCGGAGAACTGGCTCCTCAGGATGGGGACCACGCGCTCCCCCCGGGACACGGGAGGAGCGCATGGACGGAGCCGAAGCTCCGGATGCCGGTGTGCCTATTTCGGAAGCTCGTCGTCGACACCCTTCACGTACCAGTTCATGCCAAGGAGAGTCCCGTCGTCCAGCACTTCGCCCTCTCCGATCGCCATCGTGCCGTCCTGCTTGTGGATGGGACCGGTGAAGGGATGGAACTCGCCCGACGTGATCCTGGCCTCGGTCTCCATCGCCATCGCCACCACGTCCTCCGGAAGGTTGGTGTAGGGCGCCATTTCCACCATTCCGGTCGACATGCCGTCCCAGGTGTCCTCGGACTTCCAGGTGCCGTCGAGCGCCGCCTTGGTGCGGGCGACGTAGTAGGGAGCCCAGTTGTCGATGATGGAGGTCATCTGGTTGTCCGGCGCGAACGCGATCATGTCCGAGGCCTGCCCGAAGCCGAGTGCGCCCGCGTCCGCCGCGATCTGAAGCGGGGCGGTCGAGTCGGTGTGCTGGGTGATGATGTCGGCGCCCTGGCCAATCAGCACCTTGGCCGCGTCCGCCTCCTTGCCGGGATCGAACCAGGTGCTCACCCACACGACCTTGACCTTGAAGTCGGGGTTGATGGACTGCGCGCCCAGCATGAACGAGTTGATGCCGCGCACCACCTCCGGGATCGGGAACGAGGCGATGTAGCCGGCGACGCCGCTCTTCGACATCCGGGCCGCGATCTGGCCGATTACGTAGCGTCCCTCGTAGAAGCGGGCGGAGTACGTGGTCACGTTGTCGGCTCGCTTGTAGCCGGTGGCGTGCTCGAACTTTACGTCCGGGAACTTCTCGGCCACCTTGACGGTCGGGTCCATGAAGCCGAAGGAGGTGGTGAAGATGAGGCCGGCGCCCTGCCGGGCGAGACGGGTGATGGCGCGCTCCGCGTCCGGCCCTTCCGCGATGTTCTCCACGTAGACGGTCTCGACCCGGTCCCCGAACTCCGCCTCGACGGCGAGCCGTCCGACATCGTGCTGGTAGGTCCAGCCGTGATCGCCGATGGGACCGACGTAGATGAAGCCTACCTTCAGCTTGTCCGCGCCGGATGCGGTGCCGGCGGCAAGCGCGAGCGCCAGGCCGGCTGCGAATACGAAGCGCTTGGTCATTGCGTCTCTCCTGTTCGATGCATGATGGAGGGCCTGATGGATGGTCTGGGGATCTGCCGCGCCACTGCTCGACCTGCAACGTCCGGCCGATGCCGGTATTCCTCGTCGTTTCCATCGGCTCCTCGCGCCGAGTTGGTGACGACACGCGGGCAGTCCGGGTCAAAGTATGCCCCATTCCGCCGCTCGTGGGCGGATGGCCGCCGTCGCAGTCGGGCATCTGCGCGGGCGCGGATTGGCTCCCGCCGGGGAAACAGGGGATCGGACCGGGTCACGGGCATCTCTGCGGGGCCGCGTCGTTCGGGGCGGGGCCGGGTCGGGTCGGTGGCCTATCGGTCGGGGACGAACGGCTGGCCGAGGCAGGCCGGGGTGTTCACCCTCGTCAGAAGCCGGTCTCCCGAGAGCACCACCAGCGCTGCGATGGTGATGAGGTAGGGGAGGGAAGCCAGGAGTTGGGGCGGAATGTTGATGCCGATGCCCTGCACGTAGAGGCCCATGATCCACACCGTCCCGAAGAGATAGGCGCCGACCGCGACCCGCCGCGGCGCCCAGGTGGAGAAGACGACCAGGGCAAGGGCGATCCACCCGCGGCCGGCGGTCATGTTCTCGATCCACTGCGGGGTGTAGACGAGCGAGAGATAGCCACCGGCAAGGCCCGCGGTGGCGCCACCGAAGGCGATGCATCCGTAGCGGACCGCAATCACGTTGTAGCCGAGGGCGTGGGCGGAGTGGTGGTTGCCGCCGGTCGCCCGGATGACGAGGCCGAGCCGGGTGCGCGCGAGCACCCATCCGGCGAGGGCGGTGAGCGCGACCGACGCGTACACGATCACGTCCTGGCCGAAGAGGACCGGCCCGATGAGGGGCAGGTCGCTCAGGCCCGGGACATGGACCGACTGGAGCTTGGCGCCGGGCAGCCCGGTGAAGGCTTCGCCGATGAGTCCGGAGAGCCCGAGTCCGAACAGGGTGAGCGCAAGCCCGGTCGCCACCTGGTTGGACACCAGGGTCTGGGTCAGGAATGCGAAGAGCAGGGACATGGCGACGCCGGCCCCCACCGCCGCCGCGATCCCGAGCATCGCCGAGCCGGAGACGTACGCGGCCGCGAAGCCGCCGACCGCCCCCATGATCATCATCCCCTCGACCCCGAGGTTGAGCACCCCCGAGCGCTCCGTGACCAGCTCCCCGATCGCGGCGAGAAGCAGCGGGGTGGCCGCCGCGATGATGGTCATGATGACCGCTTCGAGCCCCGTCACCGGTGGGCTCCCTGGCGCGGCCGCACGGTGGCCGGGACCGACCACCGTGCCGCAGCACCGGCGCCGCCCGCTCCGGAGGCGGCGGCGATCCCGGGCGGGGACCCGGGTCGAGCCGTCGGGTCATGCATCGGTCGCGACCGCCGTTTCGCGCCGTCCGATCCGGATCCGGTACCGGATCAGCGTGTCGCACGCGAGAATCAGAAAGAGGAGCAGGCCCTGGAACGCCTGCGCGATCTTGTCCGAGACCCCGAGCTCGATCTGCGCCGCTTCACCCCCGAGGTAGCTGATTCCGAGGACGATTCCCGCGAGCAGCACCACGATCGGATTCAGCCGCCCGAGGAACGCGACGATGATCGCGGTGAACCCGTACCCCGGAGAGATGATCGGCTGGAGCTGCCCGACCGGCCCGGTCACCTCGCAGAGTCCCGCGAGTCCCGCGAGCCCTCCGGAGAGCGCGAAGCAGAACCAGACCGTGCGGGGTCGCGAGAACCCGCCGAAGCCGCCCGCGCGCGGCGCCTCGCCGCTTACCCGGATCTCGAATCCCTTGAGGGTGCGCGACATGAACACGAACAGCACGACCACCGCGACGACCGCGAAGACCGCGCCAAGGTGAACGCGCCCGTCCCCGAAGGTCGGCAGGGCGTGCCACCCCTCGAAGTTCGCGGATTCGGGGAAGTTGTAGCCGTCCGGATCGCGCCAGGGGCCGCGCACCAGCCAGTCGAGGAGATACTGGGCCACGTAGACCAGCATCAGGCTCGTCAGGATCTCGTTGACCCCGAAGCGGTTTCGAAGGAAGGCGGGCACCGCGGCCCATGCAATCCCCCCGAGCACGCCGGCCACGAGCATCAGCGGCAGCGCGGCGGGGGACTGCCACTCGGGAAACATGATCGGTATGGCCGCCCCCGCGAGCGCGCCGGCGGTGAACTGACCCTCCGCGCCGATGTTCCAGAGGTTCGCGCGAAAGCAGACCGCGAGCCCGACCCCGATGAGGACGAGCGGAGCGGTCTTCACGGCGAGCTCCTCGAGGGACCAGAGCGTCATCACCGGCTCGACGAAGTAGACGTAGAGCGCGTGGAGCGGGTCGAGCCCGCGCGCGGAGGACACGATGGCGCCGGCGAGGGCGGGGATGGCGATTGGGAGGGGGGGCGGGCCGAGCCGGGGCGGGGAGAACACGATGGCGCCGACGAGGACGGTGATCGCGATGGCGATGAGCGGCGAGACCACGGTCATCGTCCGGCTCTGCTCCGGGCGCCGCTCGAGCGCGAGCCTCATGCTCGCGCCTCCGGTGGCGGCGCCCTGCCTGCGCTTTCTCCGGTCTCGTGCGCGCCGGCCATCAGCAGGCCGACCCGCTCTCGATCGATGTCCCGCGCCGGGTACGCTTCGGACAGCTCGCCGCGCGAGATGACCGCGACGCGGTCCGCAATCTCGAAAATCTCGTCGAGGTCCTGGCTGATGGCCAGCACCGCGGCGCCGGCCCGGGCCATGTCGACGAGCGCCTGGCGGACAAGGGCGGCCGCCCCCGCGTCCACCCCCCAGGTCGGCTGGTTGACCACCACGATCCTCGGGTCGCGGTCGAGCTCCCGCCCGACGACGAACTTCTGCAGGTTCCCCCCCGAGAGCGCGCTCGCCTCCGGGTTCTCGCGACTCGTGCGGACGTCGAAGCGCCCGCCGACCCTCTTGGCGACGGCCCGTGTCTCGAGCTGACTGACGAATCCGCCGCCGACCATCGCGCGGTCGCTCGCGTGCCGGGTGAGGAGCACGTTGTCCGAGAGGACGAAGCCCGGCACTGCGCTGTGCCCGAGCCGCTCCTCCGGGACGAACGCCGCCCCGAGCCGCCGGCGGGCGGTGACCCCCGCGGTCCCGCCCCGTGCGCCGGCGATGCTGACAGCGTCGCACCATCGCTCGCGTGCGCCTCGGTGCTGACCTCGTGCACGTCCGCCCCCACCATCAGCCGGGCGAGCGAGGCGGCCGTCTCCGTCTCCGGATCGACATTGGCGACCACCCGGCCAAGGCGCAGGATCGTCGCCTCGTGGCAGAGCTGCTTCACCTCCTCGAGGCGATGCGAGATGTAGAGCACCGCGCAGCCTTCCCCTGCGAGCCGGCGCAGGGTCACGAAGAGCTGGTCCGCCTCCTGCGGCGTCAGCACCGCGGTCGGCTCGTCCATGATGAGGAGGCGGGGCTCTTGAAGGAGGCAGCGCACGATCTCGATCCGCTGGCGCTCGCCGACCGAGAGGTCCGCGACGAGGGCGCCCGGCTCGAGGGGCAGGCCGTACTGCGCCGACACCCGCGTGACCCGTTCGCCGAGGGCGGCGAGATCGAACGGTCCCGGCATCGCGAGCGCGATGTTCTCCACCGCCGAGAGTGCCTCGAAGAGCGAGAAGTGCTGGAAGACCATGCCGATCCCGAGCCGGCGGGCGGCCGCGGGATTCGCCACCGACACGCGCCCGCCCTGCCACCGGAGGCTCCCCGCGGTCGGCTGGAGCGCGCCGTAGATGATCTTGACCAGGGTCGACTTGCCGGCCCCGTTCTCGCCGAGCAGGGCGTGTATCCGCCCCGGGCGGAGCTTGAGGCTCACGCCGTCGTTCGCGGTGAAGTCGCCGAAGCGCTTCACGATGTCGATGGCTTCCAGAAGGTAGCCACCGTTTTGGGCGTCCGCGGCGTCGGCGATGCCTGCGGCGTCGGCGATGTTCGCATCCCCGGTCGTTTCGTCCGATGACCGCCCGGTGCCGACCGGCGTCCCCCCCGGTTCGTCCGGTGCGCCCTCCGCGGAAATCGTTGCCGGATCGTTCGCGCGGGGGTCGGTCACGGGCCGGTACGCTCCAGGAGCTGGGCGGCGATCCCGGTCGCGATGGCCGCCGGGTGCTTCGACCGGATCGACGGCATCCCGACGGGACAGACGAGCCCTTCGATCCGGGACGCCGGCACGCCCGCGTCGCGGAGCAGGCGGGCAAACCGGGCGCGCTTGCTCGCCGACCCAATGAGTCCGACGTAGTCGAAGCGTTCCGCCGCGAGGGCCGCGTGCACGATTGCGAGATCGAGCGGGTGGTGGTGGGTCATCACCACGATGCCGGCATCCGAGGGCGCGCGCGCGACCTCGGCCGCGGCATCGGCGCTTCGAATCGGGTGCACGTTGGCGGGGACCGCGGCCGGAAAGGCGCCGTCGCGCTCGTCGATCCAGGTCACGTCGAAGGGCAGTGGGGCGAGGGCGAGCATGAGTGCCCGGCCGACATGCCCCGCGCCGAACAGCCACACCGGGTGCCGGAGATCGCGAAAGCGTTCGACGACGCGATCTCCCTCGATCTCCACCGCCGGACCCTCGGGCGGGAGGTCGTCGTCGATTGTCCGTTCGATCGACCGCTGACCGATCCGCCCTCGGGTACCGAACGGTCCGGCCGCCTCGCGCGCGGCGAGGGCCCGCGTCGCGCCGAGCCGGTCCCGGCCGATCACCTCGTTGATGACTCGCACGCTCCCGCCGCAGCACTGGCCGAGGTCGGGTCCGAGCGCAAACCGGCTGACGGTGGCGGCCGGCATGTTCCGCGCCAGTGCCTCGCGCGCCGCCCCCAGCGCGCGCCACTCGAGCTCGCCGCCGCCGATGGTTCCGCGAAAACCGCCGTCGGGTCCCACCACCATGCGCGCCCCGGCCTCTCGCGGCGCGGACCCGCGCACCGAGGCCACCGTGACGAGGGCGCACCTCCCGTGCCGGGAAACCGTTTCAGCGACCGCGGACCAGACCCGCATCGACTCAGACTTCCGACCGCGCGGGCGTGCGCCGGTCCTGGCTTCGGTCGGGCTCTCCGACCGCCTCGAGGCGGGCGCGTTCGGCGCGCTGTGCATCCGCCGCCCGCAGGATCGCTTCGGGAGTGGCCGGGGCGTCGAGGGGCGGCACGCACCCCCGGGCGAGGCTCGCGAGCGCATGGGTGATGGCCGAGAACACCGAGAGCGCGAGCATGAGCGGCGGCTCTCCGACCGCCTTCGAGCGGTGGATGGTCGGCTCGCGGTTGCGCCCGGGCTCGAAGAGGGTCACCCGGAAATCGGCCGGCACGTCCGAGCAGGTAGGGATCTTGTAGGTCGACGGCGCGTGGGTGAGCAGTCGTCCGTCGTCGCCGAAGACGAGCTCCTCCGTCGTGAGCCACCCCATCCCCTGCACGAAGCCGCCTTCGATCTGCCCCATGTCGATGGCGGGGTTCAAGGAGCGCCCGGCGTCGTGAAGGATGTCCACCCGGTCCACCCGCAACTCGCCGGTCTCGGTCTCGACGGTGACCTCGGAGCATGCGGCGCCGCCCGCGAAGTAGAGGAAGGGCCGTCCGCTCGCGGTGTCCCGATCCCAGGCGATCTTCGGCGTCGCATAGTAGCCGGTGGAGGAGAGGGAGACGCGCTCGGTGAACGCGAGCCGGGCGACTTCCGCGAACGACAGGGACTCGGTCCCGATCCGCACCGTGCCGCCCGCGAACGAGACGTCCGCCTCGCGCACCTGGTAAAGGCGCGCCGCGAGGGCGGCGAGGCGGCGGCGGATGGTGCGCGCGGCGCGCTTCGCGGCCATGCCGTTCAGGTCGGAGCCGGCCGAGGCCGCGGTCGGGCCGGTGTTCGGCACCTTGTCGGTGCGGGTCGCGGTGATCCGTACCCGGTCGACGCCGATGCCGAGCTCCTCGGCCACCACCTGGGCGACCTTCACGTAAAGGCCCTGGCCCATCTCCGTGCCGCCGTGGTTCACCTGCACCGAGCCGTCGGTGAATACGTGCACCAGGGCGCCTGCCTGGTTGAGGTGCTTGAGGGTGAACGAGATCCCGAACTTCGCGGGGGTGAGCGCGAGTCCCCGGCGGAGCGCTTCGCCGTTCGCCTCCATGGTCGAATTGAACCCTTCGATCGCGCGCCGCCGGGCGGCGTACTCGCTGCTTCGTTCGAGGTCGCGAACGAGGCGCGAGAGAAGCCCGCTTTCCTCGATCCGCGTCCCGTACGGGGTGATGTCCCGACCCGGTCCATAGAGATTGCGCTTGCGCACGAGCAGCGGATCGAGCCCGAGGGTGATGGCGGCCGCATCCATCATCCGCTCGGCGAAGAGCATCCCCTGCGGCCCGCCGAACCCGCGAAAGGCGGTGTTGGAAACGGTGTCGGTGCGCACGCGCCGGGAGTGGATGCGCGCCGCCGGGTAGTAGTAGGCGTTGTCGGCGTGGAACATGGTCCGGTCGTTCACGCCGAGCGAGAGGTCGGGAGAACACCCGCAGCGGGCGTTGAGCTCGACGTCGACCCCCGCGACCCGTCCGTCGCGGTCGAATCCGCCGCGCCAGTCCACCCGGAAGTCGTGACGCTTGCCGGTCATCGCCATGTCGTCGTCGCGGTCGAGGCGAACCTTTGCCGGACGTCCGGTGATCCGGGCCGCGAGGGCGGCGAGGCAGGCCCACTGGGCCGCCTGCGATTCCTTGCCCCCGAAGGCTCCGCCCATCCGCCGGCACTCGCAGACCACCGCAGCATCGGGCACGCCCAGCATGCGCGCGACGAGGTGCTGGACCTCCGAGGGGTGCTGGGTGGAGGAGTGCACGCGCATCTCGTCGTCTTCACCGGGGACGGCGAGCGCCGCCTGGCCCTCGAGGTAAAAGTGCTCCTGGCCGCCGATCCGCACGCGTCCCTCGAGGCGATGCGGCGCGGCGGCGATGGCGTCCGTCGGATCCCCGCGGAGGAACTCGTAGGGGGGCAGCACCTGCGCTCCGGCCGCGAGTCCGTCGTCGACGCCGACCCTCGGGGCCGATGCATCGACTTCGATCCGGGCGCGGCGGGCGGCGCGGCGGGCCGCGTCTCGGGTCTCGGCGACGACCGCGAACACCACCTGACCGTGGAAGAGGATCTCGCCCCCGGCGAGAATCGGGTCTCCGCCGAGGCCGGGACTGCAGTCGTTCACCCCCGGAACGTCGCGGTCGGTCAGCACGGCCAGCACGCCGGGCGTGGCGAGCACCCGGTCGAGGTCCACTGCGCGGACGACGCCGCGCGCCGCCGCGGCGCAACCCGGTGCGACGTGCACCGTTCCGGCCGGCTCCGGAACGTCGTCGACATAGGCGGCGGTCCCCTGCACGTGACGCGCCGCGCTGTCGTGGGCGAGGGCGAGACCCACGCTCGCTCCCGCGTCGAGGTCCGGCCGGTCGCGGAGCGTGGCGTTCGTGATCGGGGAGGGCGAATTCATCGACGAAATGCTAACCCCGATTGCCGGTCTCCGCGCGTGGGCGAAGGCCCTTCACGCCGCGGCCGATCGCTCGCGCGCGCCGACCACGCGAGTCTCTCCGGTGGGGCGTCCCGCGATCTCGGTGAGCGCCTTGAGAAGCAGCGAACGCGCGACCCGCAAGCGGTAGTCGGCGCTCGCCCGGTGGTCGTCGATGGGAGTGAAGTCCGCGGCGAGGGCTTCGGCGGCGGCGGACCAGGACGCGGGACGATCCAGGGCGAGGCCGGTGGCGGCCCGCTCGGCGCGGGTGGCGCGCTTCGGGGTGGCGGCCATGCCGCCGTAGGCGATGCGGGCCGCGACGACTCTGCCTCCTTCGACCGCCAGACGGAAGGCGCCGAGGAGGGCGGAGATGTCCTGATCGAAGCGTTTCGAGATCTTGTAGCAGCGGAAGTGCTCGCCGGACCCGAGGCGCGGCACGACGATACGGGTCAGGACCTCGCCGGGCGAGCGGTCCTGGCGTCCGTAGTCGAGGAAGAAGTCCTCGAGCGGCAGGGTCCGGCGGGTGTCGCCGAGGCGGAGCTCGATCGAGGCGCCGAGAGCGATCAGCACCGGCGGCGAGTCGCCGATCGGCGAGCCGTTGGCGATGTTCCCCCCGATCGTGCCGGCGGCGCGCACCTGCTTGGAGCCGAGGCGGCGAAGCATCTCCCCGATGTCGGGATCGATGGCGGCGAGCGCGCGCTCCGCCTCCGCGTACGTCGCGGCGGCCCCGATCTCCACCCGATCCTCGTGCTCGCGGACCTCGTGCAAAGACGCGACCCGGCCCGTGTGCACGATGCGGGGAAGCTCCCGGAGCTGCTTGGTGATCCAGAGACCGACGTCGGTGGCCCCGCCGACGATGGTGGCATCGGGGTAGCGGGCGGCGATCGCGGCGAGCTCGTCTTCCGTCGCGGGGGCGGCGAAGAACGCGTTCTCGTCCCCGGCGAAGAGGTCGGCGCCGTCGGCGATCGCTGCGAGCCGGTCCGCTGTCGCAGCCGCACGGCTCGCCCAAGCGTCCTTCGCCTCGCCGGTGCAGCACGCGAGGGCCGCGTCCGAGATCGGGCGGTAGCCGGTGCACCGGCAGAGGTTGCCGGCGAGCCAGTCGTTCACCGTGGTGCGGTCCGCGCGCACCCCTGCGTGGTAGAGCGTGAACAGGGTCATGACGAACCCCGGGGTGCAGAACCCGCACTGCGAGGCGTGCGCGTCGACCAGCGCGCGCTGGACGGGGTGCAGGTCGTCGCTCGACGGAGCGAGGTCGTCCACCGCCACCACCTCGGTGCCGTCGAGCATCCCGACGAGCTGGATGCAACTGTTCACCGGCTCGTAGGCGAGGCGGCCGCCGCGAAGCCGTCCGACCGCCACCGTGCATGCCCCGCAGTCGCCCTCCGCGCAGCCTTCCTTGGTGCCGAAGGCGCGTTCGCGAAGGCGAAGGTGGTCGAGCAGGGTCTCGGTGGGGGCGAAGTCGCGCCGTTCGACGATTTGGCCGCGTCGGACGAAGCGGACGACGTCGCGGGCCAAGGCTCAGCTTCCCCGGTAGGTCGAGTAGCCGTAGGCGGAGAGCAGCAGGGGGACGTGGAAATGCTGACCGGGGTCGGCGATGCCGAAGCGAACCGGAATCTCGTCGAGAAAGAGCGGCTCCGCGTCGATGCCGTGGCGCGCGCGGAGATAGTCCCCGGCCCGGAACCGGAGCTCGTAGCGCCCGGCTGCGAAAGCGTCGCCTTCGAGCAGGGGCTCTCCGGTTCGCCCGTCGGCATTGGTGACCGCGGTCCGGATGCACCGCGCGTCTTCGCCCGGCGCCCCGACGGTCCATAGCTCGATGGCGACTCCGGCCGCCGGACCTCCTGCCATCGTGTCCAGCACATGGGTGGTCAGTCGGCCCATCGATTCCGTCCCCTGCGCCTCGTCCGTCTACCGGCCCGCGTGGCCGTTCCGCCGAACGGACGCGCCGCCCCCGTCCGGTCGCGGGAGGATTATCCCAGCCGGAGCCGAACGGCACAAAGGAGAGCCGCGCGCCCGGTCCGCCCCGGCCGTCCCGCCCCGGCCGTCCCGCCCCCGCACGGGTCGGGGCGGCGGAGGTATGCCCGGCGGTGGCACGGCGCCGAGATCGGGCACGGACCGGGTCCCGGTTCGGCGTCGTACGCTACGGCCGGATCGCGCGTCGAAGGCGAAACGACCTGAATCCGTACCCGGTTCGAACGGCCGGCCCGTGCGCGCCCGGGGCCGAGGGCCTGTGGTAGGCTCGCCGCCGGACCGCCGACTGGGGGTGAGACGATGGCGAAACGGCTGGATCGGGCGGCCGTCGAACGGTATCGAGAGGACGGCTACCATTTCCCCATCGATGTGCTCGACGCCGGAGAGATCGCGGCCAACCGCGCGCGTCTCGAGGCATTCGAAGCGGAGCAGGGCCAACCCGTGCACGGGCCCCAGCGCAGCAAGAGCCATCTCCTTTTCAAGTGGGTGGACGACCTCATGCGCCACCCGCGGATCCTCGATGCGGTCGAGGATCTCATCGGCCCCGACATTCTCTGTTGGAACACCATTTTCTGGATCAAGGAGGCGGGCAGCCCGAGCTTCGTCTCGTGGCACCAGGACGTCCGCTACTGGGGGCTCGACACATCGGAGCTGGTTACCGCCTGGCTCGCGCTGTCCCCGGCCACCGAGGCGAGCGGCTGCATGCGGGTGCTGCCCGGCAGCCACCGCGAATCGGTCCTGCCGCACCGCGACGAGTACGACGAGGACAACCTGCTGACCCGGGGGCAGGAGATCGCGGTCGAGGTCGACGAGTCGAAGACGGTGTCGATGGCGCTCGCGCCCGGGCAGGCATCGCTCCACAACGTGGGCCTCGCCCATGCCTCCGGCCCGAACCGGACCGATGACCGTCGCATCGGAATCTCGATGCACTACATCTCGACCCGCACCCGGCAGACGGCGGGGGAGTGGGACAGCGCCGCCCTGGTGCGTGGCGACGATCGTTACGGACACTTCCACCTCGCACCTGTTCCGAAGTGCGATTTCGATCCCGACGTGGTCCCGTTCCACGAGCGCGCGAGCGGGGCGCTGCGCGACATCCTGTTCCGTGACGCCGAACGGGTACGGCCGGTCGTCTAGCCGGCGGCGCCTGCACGGTGCGGCCGCGGGGCGGCGAGGAGGCTGTCGATGAAGCTCCGCCAGGGCCAGCCGTGGATGCCCGCCGACGAGTACGGGCGCTCCCTGCGCGGGCTGACCCTGAACCTTCTCGTCCGCGACGTCGAGCGCGCGCTCGCATTCGCCCGGGAAGTCCTGGGGGTCGAGGTGGTGTACTCCGATCCGGACTTCGCCATGCTTCGCCACGGGCCGTCGGAATGGATGCTGCACGCCGACCACACCTATCGCGACCATCCGCTCCACGGGAGCCTCGCGGCCGAGGATCCGCGGGGCATCGGCGCGGAAATCCGGCTGCACGATACGGACCCGGACGCGGCGGAAGCGGCGGCGCGGGTCCGCGATGACCCGATCCTCGCCGCGGCGATGGACAAGCCGCACGGCGTGCGCGAGGTGTTCATCATCGACCCGGACGGCTACCTGTGGGCAGTCGATCGTCCAATCGGCGGTGACGCCTGATCCTCCGGGCCACGCGGACATGGCCGCGTCTACGTCACCCGCCATGATCCGAATTCAGGTTGCCCCGGGGCTTGCGGCCCACCGGGCGCGATGGTTCACTATGCGCGGGGGCCGTTAGCTCAGTTGGCAGAGCAGCTGACTCTTAATCAGCGGGTCCTAGGTTCGAATCCTAGACGGCCCACCAATAACAGACGGAAAATAAAGAAATAAATCCCCTGACAGAGATTTCCATTCAAGGTGCAAATTGACGCTGGGAAGCAATTGGGAAGCATCAGGAATCAAACTTTTGTCGTCACCCTCAGATGATCCGGGCCTCCAGACAGTAGTAGATCGTCGTACCCACAATCGGGCACCTGTGATGGAGGCCGGCCGAATAGGACGGCTTTGACAGGGAGCGTCGATTAGCCCGGACGGTGGGGAGCAGTGAGCCCGTCCCGATTCGAATGGTCCGAGCATGCAGTCTGCGGGACGTGAGGGTCGCGCTCCGAGGCATAAGCCGGGATTGCCGAAGCGGGGCATCGTGCCCGGAGGCTGGGAGGGCCGGTCGGTGGCGCGACGATGACGTGGTGGAAGGCGTCCTCCCCTATGCGGAGGTTGCGGGCGCACTCGTCAAGGTGCAGGAGTCGGACGCTTGGTCGGCAACAAGCCTTGCCTTCGAATTCCTGACGCTGACGGGGATGCGTTCCGGCGAGGTACGCGGCGCCCGGTGGTCGGAAGTCGATCTTGCGGCTCAAGCATGGGTGGTGCCGGCCGATCGAATGAAGTCCGGGCGAGAGCACAGGGTTCCGCTCTCCGGCCGCCCTATGGCAATCCTCGGAGCCGCGAAAGCGCTCCCCGACTGCGACCCTGAGTCGTTGGTCTTTCCGAGCATGACGGGCCGGATGCTCTCGGACTCCACATTGAGCAAGCTTGTGCGCGAGCTCGGGATAGGACGCGTTCCGCACGGGATGCGGTCGAGGTTCCGGGAATGGGCTGCGGAACGCACCGACATTCCGCGCGAAGTCGCCGAGGAGGCGCTCGCTCACGTCAACCCGAACAAGGTCGAGAGGTGCACACCAGCGGTCGGACCTTTTCGATCGGCGCCGCGAACTAATGAAGTCTTGGGCGGTTTACTTGGTCGAAGAAAGCGAGGTGGCGCGCGGGTCGGTGATGGCCGACGACGGCTGCGTCGTTGGCTTGTGTGCGGGAATCCACGGTCCGATCGTCGTCGAAGCCGTGCGCGACATGCGCCCGGACGTGGCCCTCCCCTTCCAGGCACTCGAATGTGACGCGTTCCTTGTGGGCCGCCAGGGGCGCCCTCGTAACGGCCCTTCACGGCCGCGAACGGCACGGCGCTGCACCACGTTGGGGCGATGATGAAGGCCATGGTGCGCGTGGACGTCGAGCGGCACGCCCGGGACGAGGAGGCTCGCGGCGCTGGTGCTCGACGCGACCACCGTCGAGGCGATCGGGGCGGCGCTGCCGGGCGAGGACGTCGAGCTCGCTACCCCGGCCGAGGCGATTGATTTGATCGCTCTCAGGCGATACCCAGATGAATCTTCCTGTTACGGTAGAAGGGGACAGCGCCCACGACCTCGCACACCGGAAGGCCCTCTTGCCAGCGTGTGTGAACTGGAGAAAACACTTCATGCGGTTTAGCAAGAACGTCCTTTCCCAACATCTCCGCGCGGGGTGCGACTTGGCGCTCTACCTCACCCTCTTCCCCGACAGCGCCCTGGCGAAAAAGGGGCTTCCAACACCCTTGGAGGCTCGGCCCGGCATTGGCTCACTTCGCGATGCCGGCTTCGCACTGGAAGACTTCATCTTTCAGCAGCTACGGACGGCGTTCGGCGCACGTTTCCTTGCCGTCCCACCCGATCCCGGTTCGATCCGTTGGCGCGAGCAACCCATGGCGGACCTGCTTGCGCGCTCCGATTCGCCACCAATGCTTCTTGCCCAACCGCGGTTCGAGATAGACGATTTCCGTCTGTCGACACTCACTAGGCTCGGCGTTGCCCAAGCCGACCTTGATATCCTGCCTAGCTTCGAGGCTCTCATCCCCGACCTCGTCATCGTCGAAACGCCAAGGTCGACCTCCGTAGAGCTGTCAGCCACCGGCGAGCGTATTCAGATCCCGCGCGGAGACCACCGCCGATCTCTGTCCATTGTGGATATCAAGCATGCGTCCGAAGCTAATCCGAGTTACGAAGCGGAGGTCGTCCTTTACGGCGTCCTACTCGCCAACTGGCTGCGTGAACTACAGCTAGACGCGCATTATTTCGTCAGTGCCGAACTCTCGTTGTGGACCGGCGGCGGTGCGGCGCTCGGCGAGCTTCAACGCGCACTGGACGACGGCGTCGACGACTCCGACGAACTAGTCGCCGCGGCTCGCAAGGAGTTCAGCTCCATCAACGTACCCATTTTTTCCCAGGCGGTACGCCGGTTCTTTTCCGAGAAGCTCCCGCCTGTCATCCGCACTGGCGCTCAGGATTGGCGGTCTCTGGACTGGTATGTCGGCCCTGCGTGTGCCTCGTGCGATTGGCTAGGCTATGACGGTTGGCTCAGCCCAAAGGATCGCGACAAGGTCTCCAAACATCCCGATCACTACTGCTACTTCCGCGCAGAAGAGACCGACGATCTCAGCCGCCTTCCCTTGACCACCCGCGGTTCCTGCCGCGTGCTGAGAAGCAACGGTTACAACACAGTTGCCGACGTCGCCAACACCGTCGGCGTGGAGCCCGTCTACAAGCTGCACACCGTCCTACGATCCGAAAAACAGTCCCTTCCCGCTTACGCAAGGGCAATCATCGACGGCCGGTCAACAACAAACGCGGACAGGACCGACGGGGGTCTCGCGCGGTACGCCGACTTCGACGTATTCGTCTCGGTCAATTTCGATCCCGGCGCGGGCCTGCTGACTGCGATCGGCATACGCGCACGCTTCACGCAGCATTTCCCCTATGACGAGCGGGGCGCCGACCGGCGCACTCAGTTCTGGCACGAGAAGTGGATAGTCTCTGCGAAATCGCACGTCGCCGAGGAGTCCGCGCTACTCGCTTTCCTCCAGTACCTCGCCAGCAAGTTCGACTACACACGAGACGAGAACCCCGAGCGAGGCGGACCGCATGCTGCCAACACCCGTACCCAGTTCGTGTTCTGGGACAGGCGGCAGTTCGAGGAGCTCTGCCTCGCCCTTGGCAGGCATCTCCACGCGATCCTATACGACCGTCAAGAGCGATTCGTTAGGGCGCTGACATGGATCTTCCCGCCCGAAGATATCCAGGAGACAGGCAGCATCGACCCGAAGCGACCCGGAATCGCCTTCCTTCGTGACGTCGCCCGCAGGCTCGTACGTGTCCCTGCACTACACGCCTTTACCTTGCACAATGTTGTCAATCACTACCACCATCCCGACGCTCCTCCACCCCGAAAGCCCGACCCGTTCTACCGGGAGCCTCTCTCCGACATGGTTCCGCGCGAGCGCATCTACGAGATCTGGCAGCTTTCGCAAGGCGGCGGCGTCAGCACCGTCCAATGGGGGTCTGTCGTCAAGACGCTCAACCAACTCCTCGACGGCTTCGGCCGTGCCGTCGACCAGCAGACCAGGGCCCTCGCATCGGTCACTCGACAGCTCCGCGGCGACTTCGGTCAGCAGCTCCGGGCACAGGCGCCCAACATAGCCCTCACCGTCCCGACATGGGCCACCGGGGTTGCACACGACGCGAAACTCTGGATCGCGTGGAGCAAGTTCGAACGCGCGTTCGACAAGGCCAAGCGCCATGGCCTTTATCTCGTCGATCCCGACGAAGCGGAGGCATCTCACGAAGGTCTACGCCTTACGCGACTCGTCGAACAACGCGAAGATGGCGAGTGGGTTTTCGAAGTCTCGCCTGAATCGCTCAACACCAAGATCAGAGCGCCCAGCGACTTCCTCTGCCTAGCCGCCGGCACCATCCCGGGCTTCGCTACACTCCCTGCGTACGCGGTAGTTTCCCCCGTGCCTCCTGACCTGATCCCCTTGCGGCTAGTTCCGATGCACAAGCTGCTTCCCGCCAGACTCGAGGAATTCGATCGCGTCAACGCCCTCGCTATCGTTCGACACGCACGATTCTTCGGCCAAGCGGCGCATGATCTCCAGCGTCTGCGCGACGTCGTTGTGAATCGCCTGGGGAACGCGCTCCACGAGAACGTTACGTTGATGGAAGGCTTGGGGACGGACACGCTCGAACGACGCCTCGTCCGGATTCTCCGCGCCGTCGGCAATCCGCCTAACGCCCAGCCCGCACGGGAGGCCCGGGCAGCACTCGGAACACTCCAACGTCCCGCTCGTGCCGGATCAAGCCCGATTACTCCTATCTCGCGGGTGCTTTGGGACGCAGCCGCGCTGCATGACGAGGAAGTCAGACCCCGCGCCGTGGCTCAGGCCATCGCCGACCGCGCCCGAGCGCTTGCTCCCTTGAACAACAGTCAACTCGCAGCCGTGAGGCAGTCCGTAACTCGCGGCCTCACCGTCATCTGGGGACCCCCTGGCACCGGGAAGACTCAGACGTGCCAAGCGCTCCTTCACAGCATCGTGGTTCATCAGAACACCACCGACGCCAACCAGCCGTACAACATACTCGTCACCGGACCGACCTACCGCGCCGTCACCGAGATCCTGCTCAAACTCGGCCCGTCCCTCGCTCAAGACGCAGGCGCCAGGTGCAAGCTCTATCTGATTCACTCCCGCTACCGCGACGATCGCTTTCCGGCGCCTAACAAGCACGGCCCACACTTCCAGGTTTTCTCAACTTTCGCCGAGGCCAACGAGCCCGAGTTCGGTGACCTAGCCGCAGACATCAACAGCGGTAGTGAGATCGTCATCGTAGCCGCTGTCGCTCACCAATGCCCCAAGATGGCCGAGGCTCTTGCCGACCTCGACGGCGGTTCTCGGGCACTTCGACAAATCTTCGACTTCGCCGTCGTCGACGAGAGTTCCCAACTCGACATGAGCATCGCGGTCGGTCCCCTCGCGCTCCTGAAGTCATCGTCCCAGCTGGTCGTCGTAGGCGACCACCTGCAAATGCCCCCCGTATTCGTCGCCGACCCGCCGATTGGTGCTGAGCACCTCATCGGCAGTCTGCAGACCTATCTCATCCAGCGTTTCGGAATCGAACCGGTCCCGCTCCTCGTCAACTACCGCTCCAACGACGACATCGTGGCCTACACACGCCGGCTCGGCTATCCCGGGGACCTCGCCGCAGCGAAGCCCGATATCCGGCTCCACTTCCTCGCTTCCGTCGACAGCCATGCGGCTTACCTCGCCGACGACCATCTCGCGGTCTCGGATGGCTGGTCCACGGTACTCGATCCCTCCACCCCGATTGTGGCCGTGACGTACCCCGATGGCATGGCCGGACAGGCCAACAGCTTCGAAGCCGATTGCGTTGCGTCCATCGCCCGCCTGCTCTACCAGACCGGGTCCTGCAGTCTGGACGGCAAACCCGGCAACCCTGGACACGCCCCATGGGCCGACGACGCCTTTTGGACCGAAGGCCTCGGTATCGTCACACCGCATCGCGCCCAACGCGCGCAGGTTGTGCAATCGCTCCTCCAGGCTTTTCCCACTGGCGACCCCGACCTCATTGAATCTGCCGTCGACACGGTCGAGAGGTTCCAGGGCAGCGAACGCCATACGACTATCATCAGCTTCGGCGTCGGCGATCCTGACGTCATTCGAGGGGAAGAGCGTTTCCTCCTTCAGTTGGAGCGCACCAACGTGGCAATTTCGCGCGCGATGGCCAAGTGTGTTGTCTTTATTTCGGACGAAGTTGCAAACCATATCCCTGACGATCGCCGAGCCGCCGCCACTGCACATGCCCTAAAGGGAATAGTCGACGAGTGGTGTATCCACCGCGCAGCACATACGGTCTCGCGTGATGGCTATCAGCGTCAGATCACAGTTCGTTGGCGCTGAATCTGGACCTGATGGGACTATTCCAACACCGCGTGGAAGTCCAGTTCATCGACCGCATTTGCCGAATCGCGCATCTGTCCGGCTTGCCGTTTGCCGGCGGCCGCATTGCCGGCGTTCCTGACGGACACGACCCGCCACCGCGACCCAGATGCCTCAAGCGACCGCAGTAGCAGCTTACGAGCGTCGACCAGTCGCGACGGGATCGACCCGAAGCGGATGAACATGCGCATTCCGTCCTTCGCCCGTGCCGCCACATTTGCCCATGTCCTGCCCAAACCCTCGCAGAAGTCGTCCTTGCCAGATGACGGCAGGTCGCCCACGTTTGCATACTCGACGCGAGCCGGACCCCCAATGAACCAGTGCCTCAGCCACTGATCCGCTACGTACGTTCGCATCCCATAGTACGGCGGAGACGTGATCACCGTATCCACGCCCGAAGGCACCCCGCCAAAGCAATCCGCTCTGGATGAGTCGCCCTGGTGGACGTCGCTCCACCCGACCTTGCTCGTCAGGTACCTTCCCGCAGCAACCCGCTCGAGTTTTCGTTCAATCGCCCCAAGTACATCCACGCGGGGTGGTGTCAGTCCGTGCTTTTTCCAGAATCGCAGCGCATAGTCCGGCTTCGGGGCGAACGTGCGCTGCATCTGATTGGACAGGTAGCTGCCGACCTTCGTCCTCGGGCCATGCAGAATGCCCAAGATCCCCGCCCTCAACACTACAGCCGCGTCCGATTCCGCCATGCTCAACAGCCCCTCGCGGAGTCTACATATGTCCTTCAGCGTATCCGCATGGAACGCCCTCTCCCAGAACGCACCGTCGGGCAACACTGGCTCTGCCTCGGCTGCCAAGATGCTCTGCGCCAGTTTAACCGCATCCCCCGTTGAAACCTTCGCCAGCTTCGCCCGTGCGATCGCCACGGCCACCGGCGAGCAGTCTATCCCAATCGCCCGCACGCCCCGCTGGCGAGCCGCGTACAGCGTCGTTCCACGTCCCGCAAACGGATCCAAAACGAGCTCCGCGCTTCTTGCCCGGCGCTCAAGTATCCGCAGCGGGAACTCCAGCGGGAACATCGTAAAGTACGGGCAAATCGCGTTAAGCGCGTGTTTTGGGCTCACCGACAGCGGCCCACGTCCCAGTTCCATGTCCAATCACTTGCTCTCGTGTTGGTAACACCGTTCTTGATCGAACAGCCCGGCCGGCGCGTCAACGCGAGATTGCTACCGACCGGTCGTCCGCACCACTACGCGACCAATCCATTTTCGAATTTCTCGGCCACGACTGTCTTCTCTCCCGTCGCTCCGCTTCGGCTCGCTCACCCCCACAACCGGTACGTCCACGTCCACCGTTGGGAACGGGAAACGATTCGCGGCGCCGCTGTACTCACGGTACAGGCACTCCGGTTTGCACCGTGCATTGTAGTCGCTGTCCAAATACGGTCCAGCTCAGGCTACTCAGTTTCGCCGCGATCTCAGACACATCCCCTGTGGTGAGATTCACTTCAACCAGGATGTCGTCCCTCCTGCGACCCGGGGGCCATGGCCCACGCCTCCCATCGACCGCCGTTCGTCAACACGGAGTAGGGCGGTCTCAGTTCCGTCGCGTATCTGGGACCGCGACGACGCACTCGACGCGGTGGGCGAGGGGTTTCGAATCCTCGCAGGGGGCGTCGGCCCGGACGGCACCGTCGATGGTCCTTCAGGTGCAGCAGGTGTTGCCATCGATATTGTCGGCGGTGGTGGTGATGATGATGCCGAGCATGGTGATGGTGGTGCGAAGCAAGAAGAAAAAGCTGGGCGCGTCGCTTATCCCTCGCGCTCGCTGCGTTCTGACGCTTGCCCGGCGGCTCGCTCCGCTCGCCGCCGCCTGCACGACCGTCGTCAGATTCGATGCATGCCACGGCGTTGGAGAGCTACGATACTCTGCGACGACTTAGGGACCGACCGGCACCGCCAACGACCCTGCGGCACTCTCGCCTCGGACCGGAACACTGCTCGCGAGGGAGCGTCGTTGCGCGCACACGAGGGAGCTTCGTCGCGCGTACAATGGTGGTGTGCGAGACCGCTACGAGGACTTCGTTCGCCGTCCTACCCGCACTCGGTTGGGACCATCGCCGACGCGTGCCGCGATGCTCCGTGTTCGTGATTTCCTGCCCAGTCCGTGCCTATCGCGCGACCGCGTTCGGTGCGCGGTAGCTCTCTCCGGTGACCATCAACGCCCAGATGATGCGCGCCATCTTGTTCGCCAGCGCCACCGCGACCAGCTTCGGTGGCTTCTCGGCCAGCATTCTGCGAAGCCATGGATCGGTGATTTCCTTGCGCCGCCGGGCGTGGCGGATCACCGCCGTGGCTCCCAGCACCAACAGTTGCCGAAGGTCGCGTTGCCCCATCTTGGTAATCCGACCCAGGCGTTGTCGACCGCCGGTCGAGATCTCCCGTGGGGTCAGCCCAATCCGGGCGGCAAAGTCACGCCCCCGGGCGAAACTGGCCATCGACGGCGGGAACGCGTGCACCGCCAGCGCGGTCACCTCGCCCACCCCGGAATCGTCGTCAGCCGGCGCAACTCCTCGTTCTCCCTCACCAGCATGCGCATATGCTTGTCGACCTCGTCGACCTGCGGATTCAACTCGTCGACCCGCTCAAACAGCACCGCCGTCGTCGAGACCACCAGCTCCGGAAGCGACTCGGCGCACTCGGTGAATGCCTCCCACAGGTGCTCGATATCGGCAACCCCTCGCGGCGCGACCAGACCGAACTCCGCGAGGTGACCGCGGATCGGGTTGACCGTCTGGGTGCGCTGGCGAACCAGCAGCCCGCGCGTGCGGTACACCATCGAACAGGCCTGGGCCTGCTGCGTCTTGACCGCCACGAACCGCATCGTCGGGCGCTGAGCCGCCTCCACGATCGCCGCCGCGTCGCGCGCATCGCTCTTCTGGCGTTTCGCGAACGCCTTGACGTATGTCGGTGCGATCAGCCGCACCTCGTGGCCGAGCTGTTGAATCTCCCGCCCCCAATGATGCGCACCCCCGCGGGTCTCCATCACCACCAGGCACCGCGGCTGCGACGCGAGGAACTCCAGCACCTTCGCGCGCGTGAGCTTGCGGCGCAGCACCGGCGCCCCGTCTGCCGTCGCCTCATGCACCTGGAAGCTTCTCTTCGAAATGTCGAGGCCGATGATGCTAACGTTGTCCATGGACGCTCCCCTTGTCCCCTGACCGCACACCGCGTGCGTGTCCTCTTGGCGCATCGTGACGCCGCGGGAAGGGGGGCGTCCACTCCATCGCTTACGAATCGGCACCGGGGCCGACAGCTGTCGAAGCTGCTGTGAACATGTGCTGACGACAGGGTGCAGTTCGGTTACCCTCGTGGCGATGGGACGATGAGAAGCGCGGAGAAATGCGCATGACACATCCACCACCTGTCATAGTCATCGCTGGGATCACGGGAACATCGTTGTGCGACGCCTACCGGATGCCACCGGAGACCATCTGGTCCGTCTCCACGAAGGGCTACGAGAGTTCCACGCTGCACCCCGACAATCTCCGGTTCGAGGTGGCTGAACCGGCGCGCACTGTCAATCGGCGGGTGCCGAACTCGCTGCGTACCCAGGGATGATCCTTGTTAGGTTTGAAGATGAGCCGATTGATTGCGTGAGCTCGCTGTTGACGGCGAGGAGAGGGTGTCGAGCGGCTTTT
>MKWU01002540.1_pt1 | contig 26947 bp, 20 predicted proteins | sample 809101 | NCBI WGS metagenome assembly MKWU01 (sample SAMN05860141, study PRJNA318959) | sponge metagenome | host: Aplysina aerophoba | place: Slovenia: Piran, Adriatic Sea, Gulf of Piran | collected 2013-05-07 | reverse complement strand
ATAGCAGCGGTCCTTGAGGCTACGCTTGGCATCTCCGGGCAGCGCCGCTTGGGAGAACGACACTGACTCTGACAGTGTAATGAGAACGCGGTCCGCATCGGCTGCTATTGACCGAACAGGACCCGCCTTGTCTACTGTCGACCGGGCAGGAGTTGAAGAGGCGACGGCCGCCGGAGCGAGCAGGAGTATACACACGCCGATCCAGCCTCCTGTCCACCACAAAGAGGCGTATCTGAAAAAAGCATACGGCTGGAAAGCGTACTTCATTGAGTCAAGTCATGGGCGGGACATTGCACGCACTGGAGCGTTGAGCTGTATAGATTAGGGATGTATCAGCGACTATCCGAAATGCCTACACGGCGCAACGGGCCGGGCTTACCACTCCAGCCGCGGGGCGGCCGAAGAACCCGCATCCTGGCCTTCCCCCTGCAGCAGATACAGACCGCGGGGCGCCAATTGCAGCGCGGTCTCATCGATCGCCTGTCGGTTGAAAAGACTTGATTGGGGAGCTGTCCCTTCGGGCGACTGCTGCCCGAGAAGACTTGACTGGGCGGTGATCCCTTCGGACGGCTGCTGCCCGAGAAGACTGAGTTGAGACCTTGCCCCCTCGGGCGTCTGCTGATCGAAAATACTGATGGCTTGCGCCGGCCGGGTTTCGGACGAAAACGGGGTACGCAGGTCCAGATACTCGAGCGCTCCAGAGGCCTGGAGTTCAGCAGCGGGTTCCGGTAAAGCGACGAGGTCTACCTGCGGTTCAGCAGCGGGCTCCTGCCGAGCGACTTGGTGTGCCGGCGGTTCAGCAGCGGGCTCCGGTCGAGCGGCGTGGTTTACCTGCGGTTCAGCAGCGGGCTCCGGTTGAATCGTCGGAGTTGGCAGTTCCGCCGGCATGAAGTGTGCGCCGGTCATATTATCCTGCCACGTCGAACGGCCGACAATAATCTGTAGCCGATCCGGGTTCGCAGCCTGCCTGACCTGGCAGGGCTGCGCGCTGAGGAGATCAAGAACGACGCGCACCGTCTGGGGCTGAAACTGGGCCACCCGGACCTGCTGGACATGCTGCGAGTCCCCAGCATACACGCGCTCTACCTGTTGCCCCAACACACCGGACACATCAACGTAGCAGCGGTCGGCACGCCCATGCAGCGGATCCTTTGGCAGCGCTGCCTGAGTATACACCGAAGCGGCTGACAGATGGACCGTGACCTGTTCGGCCGTGACCTCTATGGACTGAACGGCCGCCCCGCCCCCACCGTTCGCAGCAGAACTCCGGCCCCCCCACAGGACCAAGGGAACGGCTATGCACAGCAACAACACCAGTCTGAAAGGCCGCATAAAAGGGGATTATATAGCTATTTACCCAAACGGCAATCAGATCAGCGTGCGTCAGCTTCCTATTGTTATCAGAAACTGATAACCTTACTTAAGGGGTGTTATCATGAAGACCCTACAAATCCGTATCGCCAGTTACGATCAGATGAAGGCCCGTACCTTGGCGGTCGCGCGCGGCGAGCACAAGCCCGTGCGGGGAGAGCCGACCGTCTGGTTCCCCTCGGTCGAAAGCTTCGCGAAGGTGCTCTCCGGGCGCAATCAGGAGCTGTTGGCCCTGATTGCGCGCGAAAACCCCGGCTCGCTCACCGAGCTGGCGCGGCTGGCCGGACGGGAGAAGTCCAATCTGTCGCGGACGCTGAGGACCCTGGCCCGTTACGGTCTCGTGGAATTGGAACCCGGCCTGCACGGCAAGCTGATCCCTCGGGTTCTGTATGACCAGGTGCAGCTTGATGTCTCGCTGCATTCGACGATGTCCCATTCCCAGCGGCCTGAGGCCGGTCCGGCCGGCTGAGGGCAGGCGGTGACGATAGAGTGGGGGCAGGAGCAGCAGAATTTTGTGATCACGGGGGTAGAGTGAGGGGCAAACCCACCCCGCCGCTCACGCGGCACCCCTCCTCGGAGGGGTGCTCTTTTATCCCCTCTTGGGAGGGGTGGCCCGCAGGGCCGGGGTGGGTTTCTGCGGCGAGAGCGTTTCGCGCTCGGTGAACCTGGATTCCCTAAGAAAAAAAGGGGAGGAGATCGGTAAGCCGGATTCTGTGCCCTTCCCTAATAAGGAAGGGGAACGGTCATTCCTCTAGGCGTATCGTTACCGATACGCTCGAGCGATCGAACCCAGAGGGAGAGTGGGGCGACTCTTGCCCGTAGAACGGGCTCCTCTTATTTGATCTTGCTCCAGGTGGGGTTTACCCAGCGTCCTTGATCTCTCAAGGAATTGGTGAGCTCTTACCTCACCTTTTCACCCTTACCAGCGCAATTGCTGGCGGTCTCTTTTCTGTGGCACTTTCCCTAGCCTTACGGCAGGCTGTCATTAGCAGCCACCCTGCCCCACGGAGTCCGGACTTTCCTCGCTCCTGCTGTACAGGACCGCGACCGTTTAATCTCCTCCCACACTCTATTAGGCGTCGGCCGCCCCGTCTGCCTCGACCTGTATGTACACAATCCGTCCACAATAAGGATGCGGGCAATGAAAGATCTCACGGCTGCCCTGCATCTGGCTACTCTGAATCTGATTACACATATGAGGCGGAATACGCATATAGCAACCCTGGCAGGTTTCGTCGCGGACTTCCACAACGGCCAGGGCCCCACGATTGCCGAAGATACGCTCATAGCGCGCGCATAAATTCGCGTCCAAGTCCGCCACGAGTTGTTCCCGCTGCCTGCGGTCGGCCTGCGTTTCCTCTTCCAAGGTCGCGATTTGTGTTTCTGTCTGGGCCGTCTCCTCAGCGAGCTGCGCTTGGAGCTCTTCGAGGCGCGTTTGGATATCGGCGAGTTGTTGCTGCTCCTCTTCGAGTTGCTGCATCACACTCAGGATGCTTTCTTCGATCTGGCCATTCGCCTCTTTCATCAATTCGATTTCGCGCTGGAGTGCAAGCTGTTCGCGCTCATTCCGAACACGATTCAACCGGACCCGCTTCTCTTTGATCTTTTCTTCTTCCAGCTTGAGTTGTCCGTCCGTCTCGCGCTGTTGGCTTTCCAGTTCGCTGATACGCTGTTGCCGCTCTTCGGCCTCCCGCTGCCGCAGTTCCTTCTCAGACCTGATAGTGGCAATCTGCTGATGGAGATCTTCCAGTTGTTGCTCTTTCCGCTGAAGGCGCTGGTCAAGCTCTTGTAGGCTGACCAGCTGGGCGATCTGCGTGGTCAATGCTGACCTCCTTTCACATCTGGCACATCCGGCTTTCGTGGAGAGGCACCCCCCTCCGTCTTGTATGGGCCCACCAGGACTCGAACCTGGGACCAACCGGTTATGAGCCGGTCGCTCTAACCAACTGAGCTATGGGCCCATCTCTCCGTCTCAGCGGCCCCTTGTATACCATGCTCCTCGCCGTTTTCCTACGACCTCCCCAATGCGCGCAAGGCCTCGAGCCGCTGGCGTACTCCCGCATCATCTCCGCGCTGCTCTGCCTCTCGAATCTCTCGTTGAAGCCGGACTCGCTTGGATTTGTGTTGCACCTGCTGGATTTTCCCAATGCAGTCCCACATCAGTTGCTCCTGCGTGGCCGCGCGCTCTTCAGATTCTTCTTCGCTGAGCGTTTTTGAGACGTAGTCAGCGACTCTTTTTGGTAAACGGTCGAGAAACGCGCCAATATCGATGCTGGCCCGACCGGCTTGCGTCGTGTGAGCGGCCTGCTGCCAGGCTTGCGCGATATCTGCGGCGACCTCCCCCCACTCTTGAAAGGTGGGAATCAGATTGCGCTCACAGACATGTGTCACCACCTGCCGGTCCACGAGCATGAGCTGGATTAACTCCAATTCAGCCGAAGAGGGCGGGCTGCCCGGCCTGGACCTCTGCGGGTCGGGAGAAGGAGCCGAGCGCTGTGGAGTCCGGTTCGGCCGCAGCCGGCGGAGTTCTTCTTCGCTGACGCCAAAACGCTGCGCCACCTGCGTCAGCAGCGCTCCCCGGGCCAGGGTGTCGGTCATGGGCGACAAGACCGCGACAGCTGCTTTCGCCGCTTGGGCACGCTGAAAGGCCGACGCCTCGGGGGGCGGGGCGTGTTGTGTAAAATAGAACTCCTCTAAGGGCGAGGCCGTATCGATCAATTCTTCGAGCCCCTCCAGCCCCTGCGCTTGTCCGAACGAGTCCGGGTCTTCGCCCTGAGGCAGGAAAACTCCGCGCCCCGTCAGTCCGGCTTCAACACATAGCGGAAAGGCTCGGGTCGCGGCCCGACGGCCGGCGTCATCACCATCAAAAAAAATATAAATATCCGTCGAGAAGCGTTTGAGCAGGCGTAATTGCTCCAGGGTCAGGGCGGTCCCGAGCACGGCGACGGTCTCGCGCAAGCCACGTTGCACGAGCGAAATGAGGTCGGTATAGCCCTCAACCACAAGCACCCGGCCGGTCTCGCGAATGGGCTCTTTGGCTTGGAAGAGGCCGTACAGCAGCGACCCTTTCTTATACAGGGCCGACTCGGGCGAGTTGATATATTTGGGCTGAGGCCGCTCTCTGCCCGCGTCTCGCTGCGGGTCCGGCATGAGTCGACCACCAAATCCGACTGGCCGCCCGGTCACATCGGTAATGGGAAACATGAGGCGGTGGCGGAATTTATCGTACCACTGCTGGGGGCCCGGCCTGTTCCGTTCGTTCTGTCCGCTGCGCTCGCCAATCAGCCCCAGCGCGGCGGCCTTGTCCATGGGCGCGCGCCGGTTGGTAAGAAAACGAACGAGACCATTCCAGCCGGCGGGCGCGTAGCCAAGCTGGAAGCGCTCAGCTACTTCCTTGGGGATGCCACGCTCGTCCAGATAGCGTCGTGCCGCGGCTCCGACTTGCTCGTCAAGCAGACAGTAGCGGAAGTAGGTTTTGGCCAGACTTGTCAGCCGGTAGAGGCGGTCCTGCTCCCGCGCCTGCGGGCCGTCAGGTTCCTGTGGCAGCGGGACTCCGGCTTTTGCCGCCAGGCGTTTGACAGCCTCCGGAAAGGAAATGCCTTCGAGCCGGCACAGAAAAGTAAACGCATTCCCGCCTTCCCCACAACCAAAACAATGAAAGAAGCCGCGCTCGTCATTCACACTGAACGATGGGGTCTTTTCTTCGTGGAACGGACACAAACCGGTGTAATTCTTCCCCGCTTTACGCAGAGACACATAGACGGAAATCACCTCGACGATACTGACTCGGGAGCGAATCTCGGTCAGCGTCTCTTCGGGGATTTTGTGTGCCATAGCGCTCCGACGCATGACTGAGGACAGCAGAGGAAAACGCTGAAAAAGAAAACACCCACCTTATTCAAGTGGGTGTTTCTCTGTCACTCGTCTCTCAAGCAATGCGACATATCGTCTTAATACATGGATCGACTTGCTCGGCGTAACGCACGTTTTCGTGCAGCAATAGCCTTCCGCTTGCGACGGACACTCGGTTTCTCGTAGTGTTCGCGCTTTTTCAACTCTTGCAGAATACCCGCCTTTTCACACTGCTTTTTAAAACGGCGGATGGCGCTTTCTATGGGCTCATTGTCTTTGACTCGGACACCTGCCATACGGCTGACTCACCCCCTCCCGACTGGGGATCTTTTCTGGATTACTCCTTTGTCCAGCTTAGGGACTTCCCCCAGAAAGTCAAGAGATTGAAGGACTTACGGCCTTGACAGGTAAACCGCCCCTACGCTAAGGAGGCCCCACAGCTGCATTCAAGGAGGTCTGTTTCATGGAATTTAAAGAGGTCATTGGCCGGCGTCGCTCTATTCGCTACTTCCTCCCCTACCGTCCGGTTGAGCGGGAAAAGATTCAAACCATTATGGAGGCGACGCGGCTCTCGTCCTGTGCGGTCAATGCTTCATTCCTCCGAGCTATCGTTGTGGAACGCGATAAAATCGCCCCTGAAGACCTGGAAGCGCTCAAGGTCCCCACAACAACCCTCCAGCTCGACATGGCTCCGGTGCATATTTATTTTTACGGCAATCTCAACGCGATTCAGGAAAGCCATGGACAGACCCTCAAGGAACTCTTCGATGTCGGCGCCCTCAATCCCACCCACGGTTGGAGCCATAAATTCATCGAGGAGACCGTTTGGGCGCAAATTTTAGATCCGATTTCAAAGGACCCCAATATTAATCCCATTGCGGTTTCCATGGATAGCGGAGTGGCGATGAATCAAGCTCTGCTGACCGCGTTTGACGAAGGACTGGGTGCCCTGCTGACCGCATTTAACGCCGAAAAGGCCAAGGCGATATTCAAGGTGCCGGACCATTTCATGCCGCTCTACGCCATGCTTATCGGCTATCCGGCCGAGTCTTGGGAGGCGGGAGGACAACGGCCGCGCCCCGCGCTTGAAAGCCTGTATTTTGAGGGAGAATATGGCGTGCCAATGCAACGTGACCCGGCCGTCGTCGAGCAGCTCAAACAGGATAAAATGATACAGGAGCCCGCGCCGCTCCCGTGGCGTAAGGATGAGGTCCGGGCGCTCTCGCGTATGTTTGGCCTGCCTGAGTGAGGTGCGGTATCCGGGACGGCCCGGCCGTGGGTCCGTCCTGGGACTCCCAAGAAAGAGGTATTGTACGCAAACTCCACGTCTTGCCCTCCCCGCCCATATCCGCCAGCAGCTCAACCGTATCCAACCGTTCTCCATTATGGCGCAGGCCTGCGCCGTCGGCATTATCACCGGCTGTGGCGCCATTCTGTACGACGCGCTGATTCATCTGGTCCAGGGGGTTGCCCTGGGTTCGGACGACCATCCGCTCCACGCGCTTCCCGAGTTGCCCTGGTATCGCATTCTTCTTGTGCCCACACTCGGCGGCTTGGCGGTCGGTCTGGTCGCTTTTTTTCGTTCGCGGGACGCGCAAGGGCACGGGGTCCCGGAAGTCATTGAGTCGGTTGCCCTGGGGAACGGGAAGTTTCGCTGGCAGACGGCCCTGGCCAAATCCGTTTCTTCTGCCCTCACTATTGGTTCCGGAGGCTCAGTCGGACGCGAGGGTCCCATCGTCCATATTGGGGCCTCGCTTGGCTCGGTTCTCGGCCAGTTGCTCAAAGTGCCTCCCAACCGACTGCCGACCCTGGCGGGCTGTGGGGTAGCGGGCGGTATTGCGGCGGCTTTTAATGCACCTATTGCCGGTGCCTTTTTTGCTCTTGAGGTGGTCATCGGCAATTTCGCCATGCCGGCCTTTGGTCCCGTAATGTTGTCCTCCGTCCTGGCCACGGTTGTGAGCCGGGCCTATTTTGGCGATCATCCCGCGTTTGTCGTTCCCGCCTATGCCCTGCTGAGTACCTGGGAGCTGCCCTTCTATCTCGGGCTCGGCATTGTCTGTGGCCTCGGCGGCCTGGCCTTTATGTTCATCCTGGATCGTCTGGAGAGAAGAGCCGAACAGATCACTCTGCCCAATATGCTCAAACCAGCGCTGGGCGGATTCCTGGTCGGCGGTCTGATTCTTGTGGCCCCGCATGTATACGGCACGGGCCACGGCACCATGGACATCATCCTACGCGGTGGCCTGGACTGGACATATCTACTGCTGCTTTTTCCCCTCAAAATAGGGGCCACCAGCCTGACCCTGGCGTCGGGGGGCTCGGGTGGGCTTTTTTTCCCGGCGCTCTACCTCGGTGCCGTACTAGGCAGTCTGTGTGGCATGGTCGTCGGCACCGCCTTTCCCGCGATTACCGGTCCGAGCGGCGGTTACGCGCTGGTCGGTATGGCGGCCTTCTTGGCCAGCGTGGTTCACTGTCCGATCACTGCCTTTCTGCTGCTCTTCGAAATTACCGCTGACTATCACATTATCCTGCCACTGATGGTCAGTTGTACGGTGAGTACGGTGGTTGCCAAACTCTTTCGGGAAGAGTCGATTTACACCTTACAGCTCTTACGGCGCGGTATTGATATCAGGCGGCGCGAGCAAACCCTGATGCAGGGTTTCACCGTAGGCCAAGTCATGCGTCCGGAGCCGCCAACCTTCCGGGAAGGAGCCCCCTTCCCCGATGTTATGGACCATTTCCTGGCCAGCACGCTGCCGTTGAGCTTTGTGGTTGATCGAAACCAGCGCCTCCTCGGGATCATCTCCATTCACGACGTGAAGGCAACCCTTCAGGATGACAGTCTGGCGCCACTCGTTGTGGCGGCGGATCTGGCCCGGCCGCCGGACGTGGTCACCACCGCCCAAGAAACGCTGGCGCGCTGTCTCGAAAAGTTCAGCCTGAGTGAACAAGAGCATTTGCCCGTTCTTTCGGTTGATCAGAAATTAGAGGGGATTGTCTCGCGGTACGATGTGCTGGACCTCTATAATCGGGAAATTTTGCGAACCGAATACCTCGGCGTCAGTCTCCGGTCCGAGGCACTCACCGAGACGGTCCACCAACAGGTGCATTTACCGCATGAATATATCGTCGAAATCGTGCATGTCCCTCCGTCGCTCATTGGGAAAACACTGGGCGAGTCTCAGTTACGTAGTCGGTTTAATGTGACGGCTATCGCAGTCCGTCGTGGAGGCTTCCACAGTCCGGACGCGCTCCCCGACCCCGACATCCCCTTACGCCAGGAGGATTCTCTTGTCCTTGTTGGTCGTGCCGAACACCTGCGCCGCTTAACCGATAGTACGGATGATATGTCTCAAGCACGAGGATCATAGGCTGGCCCTGAGGTCATATCATGTGTACAAACAAGACACTCCAAACCCGCTCCCTTAGATATCGGAACCATGCGTAGCGCCTGGTATAAGCACCTCACAGACCTGCTCCAAACCGGTCGCGAGGGACTGACCATTGCCCTGGCCTGTGGTGTCGGTCTGCTGGTCGGCGTTGCGGCCATTGCCTTTCACGAACTGCTCCATTTGGTCCAGCGCATTGCCCTTGGCGGCGATTCACCCCTCTCAATTCTGCCGACCCTGCCGTGGTATTGGAAAATCGTGCTGCCTGCCCTTGGTGGAGCCCTGGTTGCTCCGATCGTCTATAAATGGGCGGTGGAAGCCAAAGGCCATGGCGTCCCTGAGGTGATGGAAGCCGTTGCGCTGCATGGCGGGATTATGCGCGCCCGGGTGGCTTTTGCCAAAGCGCTGGCCTCCGCGGTGACCATTGGTACGGGCGGCTCGACCGGCCGCGAAGGTCCGGTTATCCAAATCGGGTCGGCCTTAGGCTCGACGTGTGGACAACTCCTCGGTCTTACCCCTGAGCGCATCCGGACCCTGGTCGGCTGTGGGGCTGCGGGCGGCATTGCCGCCACTTTTAATGCACCGATTGCCGGGGCATTTTTCGCCCTCGAAGTGATTCTGGGGAACTTCTCCATTCCGACCTTCGCACCGATCGTGCTCTCCTCGGTGTTGGCCACCGCTGTCGCCCGGTCCTATCTGGGGGACTCGCCGGCATTTGTAGTCCCGGAGTACACCTTGGTCCACTATGGGGAGGTCCCGCTGTATGCCGCCCTCGGCATGCTGATGGGCCTGGTTGCCGTAGTGTTTATCTGGGCGCTGTATAAAAGCGAAGACTTGTTTGAGCGCAGCCCGCTTCCTCCCTTCTCCAGAACAATCGTTGGTGGTCTGTGTGTGGGAGGCCTGCTGCTTATCGCACCGGAGGTCTACGGGACGGGCTTTGAAGCCATGTCTCGCCTCCTGCACGAGACAACCGCATGGCAGATGCTGGTCTTCCTCTTTTTGCTCAAGCTCCTCGCGACCTGCACAACATTGGGGTCCGGCGCTTCAGGGGGAATTTTCTCGCCGTCACTCTTTCTTGGTGTAGTCGCAGGAGGTCTCTTCGGGCAACTCGTCCACTTCGTCTTTCCAAGCATAACCGCCTCGCCTGCAGCCTATGCCATGATTGGTATGGGTGCGGTTGTTGCCGGGACAACACACGCACCGGTGACGGCCATTCTTATGCTGTTTGAGTTGACCGATGGCTACCAGATTATTCTGCCGGTTATGATTGCCTGTACCCTGAGCACAGTGACGGCGCGCTATCTCCATCCCCATTCGATTTATACACTCAAACTCGCTCGCCGTGGCGTTTCGCTCTCATTGGGCCGGGAAGAGACCGTGATGCGTTCCTTTCACGTCGCAGATGTCATGCATCGTCCGGCCCCGACCCTGCCGGACGATACGGCGTTTCAACAGGTCGTGAGCCGCGTCCTCGACTCACCCGACCCATACTATTATACCGTCAGCCCCGGCGACCAACTCACCGGAGTGATTTCGTTGCACGACATTAAAACCTTCCTCAACGAAGGGGGGCTTGATGGTCTCGTCGTTGCGCGTGACATGGCGCGGCCGGTCCACACCGTAGCCCATCTGCACGAGCCCCTGACAGAGTGCTTACGCAAATTCAGAGAGACCCAGCTCGATTGTTTACCGGTCACCGCCGATGCAACCAGTACCCAGGTGATTGGCGTTGTCACCCAAACCGACCTGCTTGAGGTCTACGATCGAGAAGTCCTGCGCAAAGAATTTCTCGGGACGCTGCCGGACCCGACTACGCAGGACGAAGGTACGCTGGCGATGCCGTCTCAATATACGGTTCTGGCCCTGCCGGTCCCGGCTCCTTTTCGGGAGAAAACCCTGCAGGGACTGGACCTGCGTGTCCGCTATGGCGTAACAGTGCTGGCCATCCGCAATACGACTGCGTCCGGCTATGAAGACCGTCTCCCCCAGCCGGATCAGCCGCTCCGGGAAGACGAAACACTCATCCTGGCTGGTCCGAGAGAGGGCATGACCCGGCTCCAGCAGGAAGCGCGGGTGGCCCCACTCTCCCGAGAGTAACCCGAGGTCTGCTGGAGTTTATTCTTCACCGGGCGGAGGGTGACTCCGTCCGAAGTCAGGGGACGACAGACAGCGGCAGCGTCGCGGCAAGCTGCTTCGCAAATATACCCGGATCAGCCGTAGGCAAGGAGCAGACGTGCTGTTCACACACGTAGGCCGTCACTTTGCCTCTGATTGCCCGCTTTGCCTCAAGCCACGGAACAACCTGCTGGTGGGTGGCGAGTTCGTCTCCCTGCGTCACAATAGTAACGACACGATTAGGCAAGAAATGCTGGCGCAGTTGCTCTAAGAAAGGCTCAACCGTGTCGTCTGTCGACGCTTTGACGATCGCAATTTCCTTCGGCCGATCCAGGAAAAAATCGAGAGCACTGAGCAGACGTGGCATGCTTGTCGGGCGCTGGTTCAGCTCCGAAGCAAATGCCTTGAAGCAGCGTTGCGCGCGCTGGCGATAGTCGGCATTCAGGGTCCATTCCGCAAGCCGCAGGAGGTTGTGTGCGGCCACTGCATTGCCAGACGGTTCAGCTCCGTCGTACGCAGGCTTTTCACGGGCCAGGAGTTGCTCCGCGTCATCTGCGGTCAGGAAGTAGCCACCGTTTTTGCTGTCCCAGAAGTGGGTGTCCTGTAGCGCTTGCAGCGCAATGGCTTCTTGCAGCCAGCGCAGTTCAAATGTGACCTCGTACAGATCGAGCAAGCCGGCAATGAGACAGGCATAATCATTGAGGTAGGCATCTCCGCCCACCAGCGTCCCCAGCGCGCTGCGTCGTAGCCGCCCATCCCGTTTTACCTGCGTCAGCAGAAACGTCGCGGCGCGTGTTGCGCGCGTGGCATAGTCGGGAACGTTCAAGATATGCGCCCCTTTGGCAAAAGCCGAAATGGCGAGGCCATTCCACGCCACAAGCACCTTGGTGTCCGTATGCAGCGCACGACGCTGCTGCCGTGCTCGGTAGAGAATCGCTCGGGCCTCTTGGCGTTCGCGCTGCGCCTGGTCCAGGCTGAGATCGAGTTCTTTTGCCACCGTCTCAAGCGGACGCGCAACATGAAGAATGTTCGTACCCTCGAAATTCCCCCGGAGCGTCACGCCATAATGGGACCGGAGCAGGTGGAGCTGTTTTTGACTCAGGAGCTGTTCGAGTTCGGGCAGCGTCCAGGTGAAGAAGGTTCCCTCTTCACCCCCGCTATCGGCATCTGTCGCCGAGTAAAACCCGCCACCTGGGGCGCTCATCTCGCGGTCGAGATACTCCAGGACTTCCCGGGCGATACGGGCGAAGTCTTCCCGCCCAGTGATTTGATACCCTTCCAGATAGGCGACGGCGAGCAGGGCGTTGTCATACAGCATTTTCTCAAAATGCGGCACGCGCCATTTTTGGTCCGTTGCATAACGGTGAAATCCGCCGCCAACCTGGTCGTATATCCCACCGGTCGCCATAGCCTCCAGGGTCTGCACCACCATATCCTGAATCTTAGGGTCATTGGTCCGGCGACTATAGCGCAGGAGAAATTCCAAGCTGACACTCCGCGGAAATTTCGGCGCCTGTCCAAAGCCCCCGTACTGCGTGTCAAAACGTGCTGTGAAATGTTCGGTTGCCTGCGTCAAAACGGTCTGGGCAGGATACTCCGCTGACGCCTCCGGGGCAGCGGCCGCCTGGATGCTCTGGGTCAGCTTCTTGGCCACCATGGCCACCTGATTCGGCTCTTGATGGTAGGCCGTTTGCAATCGGGTCAGCAGGGTGAGCAGTCCGGTCTGCTGCCCGCGCATGCCGTCGCGCGGCGGGAAGTAGGTACCGCCATAAAAGGGGCTGCGATCAGGGGTCAGCCACACGCTCATGGGCCAGCCGCCTCGTCCGGTCAACATTTGGACGGCTGTCATATAAATGCCATCGACGTCCGGCCGTTGCTCGCGGTCAACTTTGATCGCGATATAGTGGCGGTTCAGGTATTCGGCAATCGCGCTATTCTCAAAAGACTCTCGCTCCATCACATGGCACCAGTGACAGGTCGAATAACCGATGGACAGGAAGACTGGTTTGTTCTCTTTTTTTGCGCGGGCAAAGGCTTCATCTCCCCACGGATACCAATTGACCGGATTGTGGGCGTGCTGGAGAAGATAGGGACTGGGTTCAAGGATCAGTCGGTTCGTATACTGCGGACGACCGCCTTCAAAGAGATGCCGGGTGCGGGGCGTATACGCGTCTCCTTTTGCCTGGAGTGCCTGCTCAAGCTGTTGCCGCACCGCCGTCGGAAACGGCTCCATTCCGGGCATCGGTTTGGGAGCGGTTTCTGCCAGGGCATGGGTCAAGAGGAGGAGGCTCGCTCCGATGAACCCGTAGCATATGATCTGCATGGAAATCCTCACTCTCGATTATTCCTTTTAAAGGGCAAAGATACATGTTGCTGCTGGCCCCACCAGTAGTCTATATCAGAATGATTGCGCATGACTGCTGAAATATCGACTGCTTTCAAGGGGAGCTCTTCAACGAGCTGAGCAGAGTATGCCATCTTCAAAGTGTTCTTCCGCTGCTTCGTTACGTGCCGCGGAGTCCTCTCACGATACAATCAACCAAGCGTCTGAGCACAGGTCCCACTCTTGGACTCCCCTCCTCTCCGTCATTATCCCGGTCTATAACGAGGTCGAAACAATTTATGAGCTCTTAAGGCGGGTTGCCCGCACCCCCTTTCCCAAAGAGATCTTTGTCGTTGATGACAACTCGACTGATGGAACCCGAGAATTACTCCGGGATCTGCCTGACATGACACGGCTGCTTGATGGCAGCCCTCTTCCTGCTCCGTGTCGGGTGAAAGCCCTGTTTCACCCGACCAATCAGGGGAAAGGTCAAGCCGTCCAGACCGCCTTGCGTCACGTCAGCGGCTCTTTCGTACTGATCCAGGATGCGGACCTCGAATATTCTCCCTCCGATTATCCACAGATACTCGCCCCGCTCCTGGCTGGTCAGGCCGATGTGGTGTATGGATCGCGATTTCTGGATTCCCCGACATGCTCGTTTTCCTGGCACACTGCCACGAACAAGGTCCTGACAACGCTCTCCAATATCTGCACCCGCCTCCAACTGACAGACATGGAGACCTGTTATAAAGCCTTCCGCGCCGAGGTGTTACAGGGTCTCACCCTCCGTTCAAAACGCTTTGGATTTGAGCCTGAAATTACCGCTAGAATCGCTCGTGGTGGAGTCCGCATCTGTGAGGTCCCGATCTCGTACAGTCCACGCAGTTATGCCGAAGGCAAGAAGATCCGTTGGCAGGACGGTTTTGTCGCTCTGTGGACGATTCTCCGCTGCCATATTCTTGAAGCTGATGAGAGAGTAGAAATGTGACCACGCGGCTGAGCCTCGCGAGCCGTTCCCAAGTCTGGTCAAGTCCTTTTCGTTTTCTTCCGACTTTTCTTTTTTGAGGTCACTGTCACGCACCGCCGGAAAATCCGGTGCCAATTGGTCATTGTACCGAATTGCTGTACGTACGACTCAAGGCCAAGTAGCGCCCGGACTAAGAAGAGCCTATGCCCAGGCGTCTTAAAGATCCGATGCCGGAGACTGATATTTGTCACCTCTCTTGCCCTCTCCACCGCGTGAAAGTCGCGAGGGTCATAGGGGCGGTCTTCCAGGACGGGCTCAAAAAGAAGATACATAATCCGAACAAGCGGCTCAGGATCATCACCAGGATCGAGATAGCCCAGCTCAAGAAAACACCCCGCCATGGTTTTTTCGTCTTGTGCTAAGATGGCTTGAGCCAGCCGGCGGTATCCTGCTCGAATCTCATCCGGGAAAAGGCGTACACTGCCAAAGTCCAATATGGCAATCTTGGGATGGTAGGTAATCAGATAATTCCCAGGATGCGGATCCGTATGGAGCACCCCGAAGGAACAGAGCTGTCGCCAGGTAATCTCAAAATACTTGACCGCCACCCAGTCTTTAAGCTCTCGGTCGACGCCAGGAGCTAACACATCCTGGAACTTATAGCCCTCTATACGTTCCAAGGTTAAGACGTGCCTCGAGGAAAAATCCGGATAGACACGGGGGATGATGACCTCGTCGTCGCCAGCGAAGAGGCGCTGAAAAATCGCAATGTTTTTGGCTTCATTGACATAATCGAGCTCTTCTCGTAAGCGCTCCTCCATTTCTTGATAGAGCTCAGTCGCATCGAAGTTTTGGCGCATGACATCGCGGGCGATAAGGGTCAGAGCGTTGAGCAGCGCTTTCAGGTTTTTGAGGTCCTGCTCGACGGTCTCGCCAACCCCTGGATACTGGACCTTCACAACCACCTGTGTACCGCTCCAGAGCTGCGCCCGGTGGACCTGTCCAAGCGAGGCCGCGGCAAAGGCCTTTTTGTCAAAGGACCGAAAGAGCTGTTCCGGCTCTTTTCCAAGCTCGCTCTTAACCTGGGTTCGGATGAGCTCATAATCCATCGGCGGGACGGACGACTGGACGACCGCGAGAATGTCGAGGACCTCGGTCGGAAAAAGATCGCTGCGCATGCTCAGTATTTGAATCAGCTTCATGAAGGCGCCGCGGAGTTCGTGGGAGCCTTCCACAATCTTCAGCGCGTTTTTGATATGCAGCTCAAACAGCTCCCGCTCCTTTGCATCCGCCGACTGAAATGACTGTTTCAGGGCGTTCCAGGCGTAGCTACTGCTGACCGAGGTTGCGAGCGAGCCGACCTGAAGAGCGCGTTTTGCCCGCCCCTGGGTCAAGGTGTTGGAGGATTTTTTAGAAGACATTGACGGGATAATGACCGCGGATTATCACTGCAACCTGGATACCGTAACGGTTAAACTGCTGCTTAACATAAACGAGGCATTCTCCCTTTTGTAGTAGCAACGCAGTGCCCCCACTCCAGAGAAAATAAAGGCGAGACACTCACGGAAGCCGAGACTACAACGGTGCTTTCGATACTGCTCTATGCTACAAGACCTTTTTTATAGAGATGCTCAAGAATGAGCCGCCTACTTTGCGTAGAAGGTATTGAGACGAGGAGTACTGGAGTGACCGAGATACTCAGCGACAGAAGAGGCGACTGCGTTCAGATCCGCTTAGCGTCCAGCGAGACGAATGTGCTGACCACCGAGATGCTAGGCGCCTTGTCCGCCGCGTTGGCAGAGGCCGAGCAGAGTGCCCGCGGGGTAATGCTGTGTGGGGGCGACAAGTTCTTCTCCAACGGCGTCGATCTGGAATGGGCGCTGACCCAGTCGAGCGCCGATATCCGCGCCCTGTTTCTCGAACTGGGATATTGCATCCTCAAGATTATGGAATCTCCTGTGCCGGTCGTCGGGGTGGTGAAAGGGCATGCCATTGGCGGGGCGTTGGCGCTGCTGCTGGCCTGTGACTATCGGTATGGGGCAACTGGCCGCGTGTTGCTCGGCAAGCCGGAAATCCTGCTGGGGGTCCCCAACCCCTACTATGGCGATCAATTGCTGCGCTTTATCGCCGGGGATTTTGTGGCCTCCGACTTAATTTACACCGGCAGACTCGTCCCTGCTGACGAGGCCCACACTCTCCACCTGATTCACGGTGTAGGCACGAAAGAAGAAATCGAAGCGATGGCTTGGCAACAGCTCCTCGTCCTGCGCGATCTCGCCCCCGAGGCGTTTGCCGAGTCGAAACGGATGAGAACCGGACGCTTTTGCGCCGATGTGAGAGAACAGATGTCGGCCCGGGTGGCGCGTCAGGTTGAGATCTGGCACAGCGCTGAAGCCCAGACCAGATTACACGCCGCAGCAAAGCGTCTTGCCCGCTAACGCCGGTGGGCCCCCGCTGATGACAGACCCTAGCCTTTTCGATCATACCTGCATACGAAGGAGATGCTTGAATTGCCCATGTCTGAGGGAACCAATCTCGTGTGGCCATAATGCTGCTGGGGCCAACCTGTCAGGTAAGGAGAAAGACGGATGCATGATGTTGTGATTCGTGGTGGAAGCATTGTTGATGGCACCGGTAAACCGGCGTTTACCGGTGACCTTGCTCTTGCGGCCGGTCGTATCGCCGCGGTGGGCAAAGATCTGGGTAGCGCAAAGAAAACGATTGATGCGGACGGCCTCCTGGTCACCCCGGCCTGGGTGGACGCCCATACTCACTATGACGGCCAGGTTGCCTGGGATGAGCAAATGACCCCGTCGCTGTGGCACGGCGTATCAACCGTGGTCATGGGGAACTGCGGCGTTGGATTTGCACCAGCTACCCCGGATCGTCACGACTGGCTGATCGGATTGATGGAAGGGGTCGAAGACATTCCCGGCCCGTCATTAAGAGCAGGTTTGCCCTGGGGATGGCAGAGTTTTTCCGAATATCTGGATGTGTTGGACACCATGCCACGCACTCTGGATGTCGGCGGTATGATCACCCATGGCGCGGTCCGAGCCTTTGTCATGGGCGAACGCGGGGCCAAGAATGAACCCGCAACGGAAGAAGATATTGCCCGGATGGCGACTATTGTCAAAGAAGCCGTACTCGCCGGCGCGCTGGGATTCTCGACCTCGCGTACTTTAGCCCATACCGCCAACGATGGCGAACCTGTGCCCGGAACGTTTGCCAAAGCAGAAGAGCTGATAGGTATGGCCAAAGCTGTGCGATCGACTGGGCGTGGCATCCTCGAAGTCGTCCCCCGTGGTGCGGGTGGGGAAAACGCAGAACTGCTGCAAGAAGTCGAGATGTTTATCCGGATTGCCCGTTCAACCGGGTGTCCGTTCACCTTCCCCTTTGTTCAGACCAACACCTACCCGGAGCAATGGCGGGAAGTGATGGCCACGTGTACCGCTGCGGTGAAGAGCGGCGTGCCCATCGTGCCCATGGTCTTTGCCCGCCCGGTGTGTGTGTTGTTCAGTTTTCAGGGAGAAAATCCGTTTGAGTATCTCCCCAGCTTTCAGCCGCTCAAAAAACTTGCGCACGATGAGAAAATGGCCGCCCTGCGCAACCCCGCGCTGCGACAAAAACTCGTCACAGAAACAGACCCCCATACAACCGGAATGTCGCTGCTCTACCAAAACGAAAAAGTCTGGGAACGGACGTATCCCATGGGCCGGCCCCTCAGTTACGAACCGGATAGCACGCAGAGCATCGCGGCTCTGGCTGCGCGGGAGAAACGTGACCCACGCGAGGTGGTCTACGATCTGATGTTAGAGCAAAACGGCCGGTCTTTTTTGATGTATGCCGCATTCGGATATGCCGATGGCAACGCCGACTGCCTGCGCGAGCTGATATGCGACCCGATTACGGTCCTGGGTGGCAGTGATGCCGGTGCCCATGTGCGACAAATTATAGACGCGGGCATGCCGACATACGCCCTGACGCATTGGGTGCGCGATAAAGCGGCCGGCGATCCAAGCCGACTGCCGCTGGAGTTTATGGTCAAGAAGTTGACGCACGACAGTGCCCGTCTCTTTGGGATGACCGATCGCGGGACGCTGGAGCCTGGGGCGAAGGCCGATGTGAATGTGATTGATTATGCCAACCTGAGTGTCAGCCACCCGGAAATGATCTATGATCTTCCTGCCGGTATGCCGCGTTTGATGCAAACCGCGAGCGGGTATGAAAAGACCTTTGTAAGTGGCGAAGTCGTGCAAGAGAACGGCACAGACACCGGCGCTCGGCCGGGGCGTATCGTACGCAGCGCCTAGCGACCGGTATGCCGGTATGCCTGTAATCAAGAGCACTCAGGTAAGGCTCGTTTTTGGGTTACAGCTCCAAGGGCATTTTGAAGCAGGTGTGCATGATCCGGTCGCGGTGTTCCAACAATATGGGATCGACCGCAGCGGTGACCTCGGCAGGCGTGTTCTCGAACATGGGCCGAATGGACAGGTCGAGCAAGATGTCTTCGGGCGATTGGAGGGCAACGAAGTTACTAAACGCGGCCCAGTAAAAATCGGCGGCCGTAACGGATTGTCCGATAATGTAATCGCTCCCGCGGGCTTTTTGCGCTTTGAGTGTCGCGGCGAGTTCTGTCATGAAGGCTATGACTCGCGGATTGGCAAGTTTCGCGTCCGCATCGCGGTAGCCATATTTCAAACCGAATGCGGACGGTCCGGTTGCGTCATCAGCCGGACGCATCATGTCGAGCCGCCGGTTCCAGCCGAAACCAAGCTCGCCGCAAATCTCGTGACCGATTCCGAACAATTGAGCGCGCTCGGCTGCGTTTTCCGGTACGATCGGCTTTTCCGGCGCGAGTCGTTCGAGCAAAAGCAAAATATCATCCCAACGGTTGATGGGTTTTTCATCGTTCCAGGCAACCACCGGCCCGCTATTCGTACCCGACCACGCAAGCAACTCGGGGTTTTCCTGCATCGGTTTTTGCGGCCCGAGCGTAAAGTCCAAGGACTTGTACTCCATCATCCCCCTCACAGCGACTCCCCAGGCACTGGGCATCCCTTGCACTAAAATAAGACGGAGGCCATCCGCGTTGATGGCTTGATTGATGTCAACATAGTCCATTGCTTGTCTCCTCCTATCTTCGGTTACGAAATCTTTCGCATCTCTCTTTAACGAAATTGCAAGTCGCCCGCTACCCGTGCCCGAACTTCACGTGTCGTGAACAGGTCCGGCTCTTTTTCATCCGCCGACCGGACGGGCTGTTTCAGGGCGTTCAAAGCTCGTTCAAGAGCTCGGCACGATGCCCATCGAGCTCGGGCGGTCCGCGGCGAATCGACGGGGCCTCCCCGTTTATCCGTAGTGGTGAAGCGAAAGTCCGGGTAGTTGCACCGTTGGGAAGCGTTAGGGGTTGGACCCACCCCATCTCGACAACCTGCGCGTCTGACAATGCTTCAGCGTACGTATTGGTGGGGCCACACGGGACTCCCCGAGCTTCAAAGGTTTCAAGCCAGTCGGCCACAGTACGGGTGATGAACACCTTTTCGAGAATTTCTTTCAGTACCGTCTGGTTGGCAGCGCGATCGGTCGTCGTGAGAAACCGAGGATCGACCGCCAGATCCGGCTGACCGACCTCCTCGCAGACGATCTGCCACAGCTTGTTATTGCCGGCGGCAAGTACAAAATCACCATCCTTGGCCCGAAACAGATCATAGGGCGCATTACGGGGATGCGCCGCGCCGAGTTTCCGGGGATTTTTTCCAGTTCCAAAAAATTCGCTGGTTTGGAGGGCGGCAATGGCCATACTCACGCCCATCATCGGGACGTCAATATAGCCGCCAGGTCCACCCGCCCGGACTTGGGTCAACAAGGACGAGACGGCAAAGGCGGCATACAGGCCGGCGGCAAAGTCCGTTAACGGAACCCCGCATTTGACGGGCGCTCCATCCGGATCTCCGGTCACGCTCATGATCCCCGCTATCGCCTGTATCGTGACATCGAAGCCACCCTGCTGGGCGCGCGGGCCGCTTTGACCAAAGGCTGACAGTGAGCAGTAGATCAGCTGAGGGTACGCCGCGGCGAAGTCCTCATAGCCGAGTCCGAGACGCTCCATCACCCCAGGCCGGTTGTTCTCGATCACCACATCCGCGCTCTGGACCAATCGGCACGCCACGTCGTTATCGGTCGCGTCTTTCAAATTCAACGCGATAGAACGCTTATTGCGATTGAGTGAGGCAAAGTTCTCACTAAACCCGCCCGTTATCGGCGGCCATTGACGCAGAGTGTCACCTTGCCGTGGCTCAACCTTCACCACGTCCGCACCAAAATCCGCGAACAGCATGCCACAAAAAGGACCGGCCGCCACATTGCAAAACTCAATCACTCTGACACCCGCGAGGGGTTGCATTGATCCTGCCGTGCGATTCACTGCCTCTCTCCTCCTGACCCAACCGCATCGCAGCCGCGGTTGGCGAGATTCAGACTTCACGTTCCCCGTACCGCCTACGAGCAGCCGAGATGTTCACCCCCACTCTTTGGCAGTGCATAGCGCAAGTCGGCTTGCTGCATAAGGGGCAAAACAGTGGTGATAAAATAATCGAGGTCTGGCCCGAAGTCGAAGAAATTGACCTGCACCCCATCCACGCCAGCCTGACGCAAGCGTACGAACCACTCCACGATCATTTCCGGTGTCCCCACGAGATGGAGATTGCCGCCCACTGCCCACTCGAGCGCGCTATGCTGACGCCACGAAGACTGGTCCCCACCCATGAAGGCGTTGAAGAAGTTTGTGACTGCCACCTCATCACGTTCATCCCGAATCCGCTTATACCACGCCTGCGCCTCTTTCTCAGTTGGGCGACAAATCACATGCGGATTAACGAGAATCTTGACCTCTCGGCCCTTTTTCCGGGCTTGCGCCTTGATCGGTCCAAGGCGCTGGGGTAAGGACGCGCAAGCCTTGTCCGGGTCAGCTCCCGTAGGCGAAGTCGCAAAGATGATATCCGCGTGACTGGTGGCATAGTCCATACCCGCCGGCGACGAGCCGGCACTGACCAGGACGGGCAAGCCGTTCACGGGTTTGGGCGCAACAAAAGCGCCGGCCGTCTTGTACCACTCGCCGGCATAATCGAGGTTTTTATCCTCAGTCCACAGCCGCTTCATTACGGTCGTGAATTCGTCCGCCATGGCGTAGCGTTGATTGTGTGGAAATGCTTCACGGCCAAACATACCGGCTTCGTCCGACCGATAGCCGGTCACGACATTCAGGCCCCAGCGGCCATGACTGATATGGTCGATGACAGCTCCATATTTTGCAATATGTAAGGGATGCCAGCCGTAGAGGACATGGATCGTTGAGATGAGCAGGACATTGCGGGTCAGCGGAGCAAGTGCGGCACTGGTGATAAAGGGATCAATTGAGTGCTCACGAAAATGAATGTCACCCCCATAGCCACCTTTGCCGAGCCAGGTGGCTAGAGCAAAGATGAGGTCAAAGCCGGCCTCGTCAACCCGGACGGCGAGTTCGGCGTTGTACTCAAAGGTCCACGAGGTCTTCCTGGGAGCTTTCGATGGTGTCCACGCGCCTTGTTGGTGGGGCATGAACAGCCCGAGCATAAGCGGTTGGCGGACCGCTCGCTCAAACGAGGTGAGGCCATCGAGCTGTTGCAGATGGGGTGCGGAGCTGATGCGTGTCATGGCTCTCTCAGCCGGCAAGCAGGGCACGGGCCTGAGTGGTTTTGCCCTCACCCGGCTTGGCCACGAAGGCCGGTCTCTAGCCGCCGTCCGAAGCCGGTGCGTCCAACTCGGGCAGCACCTCGGTCATGAACACACCCAGTTCCTCCAGCATGAGTTCTTTGGGACAATGCGCGTAGTGCCAGATGAGCGTAATGTACTCGCACGGAAGCGAGGCGTAGATATGGCGCCATTCCGCTTTCAACTGCTCCACGGTGCCGCCCAGAAAAATACCACTGTCCTTCATGCTCTGGAGCGTAGCCGCTTGGGTGTCGAACTTGGGGATGCCGTCGTAGAACGTCGAGTAGTGTTGGACCCACATTTCGTAATCGTAGCGCAGCAGCTTGTCGGTAAATTCCTGTTCGTCGCGCCCGAGATGAATCCAGCGCGCAATATTCTGTCGGGCTCCTAGTGGATAATCCTTGCCGGCCGCCCGTCCCTCTTCAACGTACAGCCTGGCGAAGTTCACCAGGGTATCGAGGGCCGTGAAATAGGTCGGCCGAAAACCGTGCTGGGCCAGAAAGGGAACCGAGGCGGCACTGCCGCTCATCGGGACGAACACCCGCGGATAGGGGTCGCTATACGGGCTCGGCACCACGCTCACCCGGCGAATGGCGCCGTCGGGTCCGAGTTCCCCCGGCGCGCCGGCAGCCTCGATACTCTTGCGCGCCGGGTAGCCCTGTACACCGGTTTCATACGGATACGGAATCTCGTAATGCGGCTGCTTGGTAGCCACGGACTCCTGCTGCCAGCACTGGAGCAATATGCGCGTACTCTCCTCGAACATCTCTCGGTTGCGCTGGTCCGCGGCGCTGCCGTCCGACACGGTCGCCACGGCCCGGACATGCTGCCCCAGGGTGTCCATCCAGCGAGACTGGTAGCCCCGCGTCAAACCCACAAAGAAGCGGCCCTGGGTCATGTGATCGAGGATGGCGGTTTCCTCTGCCACCCGAATCGGGTCGCGGGTCGCCATTACGTAACCGAGGGCACCAACATAGGCATGCTTCACCTGACTCGCCCACCAGGCGTTCAGGACGCCGGGGTTCGGCCCCACCTCGTAGCCCTCGGAGTGCAGGTGGTGCTCGATGGTACTGATGCCCCACACACCCATTTCGTCGAGCTGTTTCACGAGGTCGAAGGTCTCATGCAGCACCTGATGATACACGTCACGATTGCGTCCCAGTGGGCGCTTGCGCTCGCGGTCGGCACGGTCCTCGGCCGGAAGCACGGGGTAGATTTGCACGATCACTTTTGGTGTTGCCACGCCGTTCTCCTTTGTGTGGTCGGTATCCCGCCTGCGGCATACGTGTATACTCGGTTCCGAAGCGACAACCGAGGACCCACGCGTCACTCGCAACGAGGTAGTCAATCAGGCCACATTTCTCTATAGCGAAGAGTATTATACGCCAGTCGTATTCCATAGCAATGTGAGGTGTGCCAGTGAGATTAGAGATGCAACGGGTTGAAAACGTGTTTGAAGGCATGTCCTTCGGGAGCGCCGGGACGTACGAGAAAATAGTCGGACGGGCCTATGGCGAGGTCGATCCTACACATCCACTCAATCGAGATATCGTCAACCTCGACAAGGCACCGACGAATACCACGGGCCGGGTCGAATACGCGGTGGACTTCTGTGTGCTCAAACCCACCGACCTCGGCAAGAGTAATCGACGCATTTTGTACGACACCCCCAATCGGGGTGACAAGCTGGCCCTGATTGACATCAACGACGCCCAGAAGGGTCCGACTTCCAATGACCCGGTCAGCGCAGCAGACGCCGGTAACGGTTTTCTCATGCGACAGGGGTATGTGCTGGTTTTCAGCGCCTGGCAGGGTGACACGCAACCGGGCGAGGGACATATGCTCGCCGAGTTTCCAGTCGCGACCAATAATGGCGCTCCTATCGTCGGCGACTCGCGCGAGGAAATGATTTTCGGCCACACTGATAGCCCGGCCGTGCTGCCGCTCACGTATCCAGCGCATTCCTTGGATCAGAGCAACGCGACGCTAACCGTCAGGCTGTATGAGGCAGACGCGCGCATACCCGTTCCTGCCGAGCGCTGGCGATATGTCTCACCCAGGCAGATCGCAATCGATTTGGTTGAGGGCTTTGATGCCGGTGCCATATACGAGTTCATTTACCCGGCGTGCGATCCCATTGTCATGGGCCTCGGTTTTGTGGCGGTGCGTGACTTTGTGACCTATATGCGCTCCACCGAGCCGGACACTGCCGGCCAGCCCCACCCGCTGAGCCCCGACCCAGGCGCGCCGGCTATCGATCATGTGATTGCCTATGGACGCTCGCAGCCCGGCCGCTTTTTGCGCGAGTTTGTCCGCCTGGGTTTCAACCAGGATCTGAATGGCGGTCAGGTCTTCGATGGCATTTATGCCAGTATCGCCGGGTCACGGCGTATTTTCTTGAACGAACCGTTTGCGCAGCCGGGTCGCTTTCACCGCCAACAGGAAGACCATCTGTATCCGGGCGATCAGTTTCCGTTCAGCTATGCGACACGGACGGATTCGGTCAGTGACAAGACCGATGGCATCCTGGCACGCAGCTTGGCGACCAACACCTGCCCCAAGATCATACACGTCGATTCAAGCACCGAATTCTGGCTGGGGCGCAGTTCGCTAGTGGTGACCGACGAGCACGGCGAGGACATCGAAGTCCCGGATGAGGTGCGGGTCTTTCTGTTCTCAGGTACGGGACATGCCGGGCCGATTATGCTGAACCACGCTGCCGTATTCTCTCAGAATCCGACCTATGCCATGAACTTTTTGAACTATAATCCGCTGAATCGTTCACTCCTGATCGCCCTGGATCAATGGGCCACTCAGGGGATAGCACCGCCGGACAGTCGTGTCCCTCGTTCGGGCGACGGCACCCTTGTTCCCCCATCACCCCAGGCTGAGACCGGGTTTCCGGCCATCCCAGGCGTCCGTCACCCGGAGCGGGTGAACGAGTTGTCGGCAATGGACTACAGCCAGCAGCCACCCGTACCCGTCTCCGGCAAAGCCTATCGCGTGTTGGTGCCCAAGGTCGATGCCGACGGCAATGAGCTGGCCGGTATCCACTTGCCCGCTATCAGCGTCCCGCTCGGTACGCATACCGGCTGGAATCTGCGTGGGGCCGGATTCTCTGCGGGTGCGCTCATGCTGGTGGGCTCGTATTTCCCGTTTGCGGCGACCAAAGCGGAACGACAGGCCAACCGCGACCCCCGACCATCGTTGGAAGAGCGCTATCCCAGCCATGACGCCTACGTCGTTGCGGTCAGCCGCGCTGCCGCCGAGCTACAGGAGGCGCGCCTGCTGCTCGCCGAGGACGCGGAGCGCTACGTTGCCGCGGCCAAAGCCGCTTCAGTCGGCGGCTAAGCGGCGCGGCTACACGCAGGCGAACGCCGGACGGACGAGCAGGGAGGGAAGCATGCCAACCGAACACGAGAAACTGTGGGACTATGACGCGGTGACCATCGGTCAGACCGGAACCGAGACCACGGTCACCCTCACCCTGGACACACTACGCGAGTACGCCCAAGCCACCCAACATGCCCGGAGGGCGGAACTGGAGCAGACGAACGATGTGACAACCCCGGCCGCAGTCCTGGCCATGCCCAGCATGGTGTTGGCCTACGCGCCGCTATTGCGCTACGACCTGGCCGAGCACAATGGCTTTGTCGCGCTCGAAGACGCCAAGACCGCGCGCCGCCAGACGCCGTTTGCCAAGTGCGACATTCGGTGGCATGCACCGGTCATGGTCGGTGATTGCATCACCGCCACCCGTCGGGTCCTGGACAAGTACGAACGACGCGGCAGCAAGTTTGTGACCTTTCGCGTGGAAGCGGTCAACCAGCGCGGGATCAGGGTCACCGACTACGATTACACCTGCATCTTCGCCTATGCCCAGGGACAGAAGACCGTCCCCGCCTCGGAGGGGGCCGGGACGGAGGGAGCTCCAGTCAAGCCTGGGCACCCCGTAGCCGAAGCGCGTCGGGTACTGACGGCCGAGCAGGCCACAGTGGGTACCACGTTGCCGGCGCTCCAGGTTACGGAGAGCCAAGACACGATTCTGGGCTATAACGATGTCCAGTTGGCGGGCCGGCTCATGACGAGCAATATCCATACGGATGAGGAGTTTGCGCGCCACAACATTTTTGGCGGGGCTGTCAACGCCGGGCCCGCCACCCTATCCTACGTGGAGCAGATGCTCACCCTGTCGTTTCCGCTGTCCGCGTTTTACGCCGGTGGCCGCTTGCTCATGCGCGCTATCGAGCCGTTTCGGGCCGGGCAGGTAGTGACCCTGCGGGGCGAAGTGACGGCGGTACAAGCCAGAGCGGATCACTATCAGGTCGGCTGTACCGTGCGCGGTACCAATCAACCGGGCTCACTCGTGTGCCTGGCCGAGGCCACCTTGAACCTCCCCCTTACGGAGGAGTAGGGCAGCGTCCTTATGCAAAAAGAATTTGGAGACGCATTTGCGTCGATTGAGGATACGACCTTTACGGCAAAATACCGTGCCGGGTGCCACTGTCAGGCCGTCCAATACGAAGTGAGCGCGGACCCGGTTGACGCGAAAATCTGTCACTGCGTAGTCTGCCAGACGCTGCACGGCGCGCCAATGCAGTGGGCCGCCATTTTTCACAAACGCCACGTGCGCATCACGCACGGCATCGCTCAGCTCCGCTTCTACAACAGTGAGCGGCGGCAGTATGAGCGCATTCTCCCCTGCAAGGTCAGTTGTGCCGGGTGTGGGACGCTGATTGCGGATGAAGGGCGTAAGATGTGGCTGGCGTTTCCCTCCCTGTTTGATTTTGGGCGCCCGCCTCAGGTGCCACCGAGTTTCAAACCCACGTGTCATATTTTCTATGGGACGCGGGTGATGGATATGACCGATGAGCTGCCGAAGTGGGCGGGCCATAAGAATAAGTCCGCCCTATTGTAAGCAGGCGAGTTGAGCTTGGACCAGCGGACGCAATCAAGAGGTCGTTGTTCAACTCTTGTCGGCTTGCTCATCGTTAGGCCGATTGATCAGGGTAGCCGCGGCAGCGGCACCAAATCCATTATCGATATTCACCACGGTCACACCCGCCGCACAGGAATTGAGCATGGCCAAGAGGGCGGCGACGCCACCGAAACTGGCGCCGTAGCCGATGCTTGTCGGGACCGCGATGATGGGTCGATCAACCAGCCCGCCAATAACAC
>MKWU01002539.1_pt1 | contig 26951 bp, 23 predicted proteins | sample 809101 | NCBI WGS metagenome assembly MKWU01 (sample SAMN05860141, study PRJNA318959) | sponge metagenome | host: Aplysina aerophoba | place: Slovenia: Piran, Adriatic Sea, Gulf of Piran | collected 2013-05-07 | reverse complement strand
GGTCGAACAACCCGCAGGAGCGACTGAACAAGGAGATCAGGCGCCGGACCGACGTGGTGGGCATCTTTCCGAACCGCGCCGCGATCCGCCGACTCATAGGAGCCCTCCTGGCCGAGCAGCACGATGAGTGGCAGGTCGCCCGACGCTACCTCGCCGGGCCCGCCACGCTCATGCCCCCTGAGGATGGCAATGAGGAGGCCATGCCGCTGCCTGAAGGCGTAGCAGCATAACAAGACAGCGAGGGTGACGCTCTTACACCACTTGACGGGACACTACCGCCTGTTCCAAAGCGGCTGGTGTGCGGTTCGGGGAGTTGTGGGGGCGGCGGGAGCGTTCCAGAAGGCCGGCGTCTCCCTCACGTGCGTAGCGCTCCAGCAGTTGATAGGCCGTGGGCGGTGAGATTCCGTAGCGCCGACAGAGCTCCCGGATGTTCGCTCCCGGTGTGCGAGCGAGTGTGACAAACTCATGCTTCAGGGACATCGCTGTGGCCTCCTTCCAGGGAATGGCGCACCTCCTGTTGCCTCACTGGCAGACAGGAGGTGTAAACCATGTCCCCGAACAGGTGTAAAGGATGTCCCCGGTCCATACACCCCTCAAGGGAGAGGGGATAAGACCCTCGCTCCCATTCCCATTCGCGCACTTGGCGGAGCTACGCAAGGGTCTCATCAAGGAGGAAGGGATCAGCTTGCCGGGGTGGCCTCAGGCGCGGGAGCAGGCTGGGGGCGGCGGAAGAGCCTGTTCAGGAGCCTTGGGATGCTGTCGTTGAACAGCATGTAGACGATGGGCAGGACGAGCAGGGTGAGCCCGGTGGAGCTCATCAGGCCGCCTATCACGACCGTCGCCAGTTCCGCGCTGATGATGCCGCCGCTGCCCTCGCTCGCTACGGCGAGCGGCAGGAGGGCGAAGCTCGTGGTGAGGGCGGTCATGAGGATGGGGCGCAGGCGTACGCGCGCACCGGAGACCAGGGCGTCGTAGACGGGCATGCCCCTGGCGCGTTGCTGCTCCACGAAGGCGATGAGCACGATGGCGTTCGTCACGACGATGCCGATGAGCAACAGCATGCCCATCATGGCGGGCAGCCCGAGCGAGCGCCCGGTTATGGCCAGCGAGACAAACACGCCGATGAGCGCCAGAGGCAACGTCGTGATGATGACGAACGGGTTCCGCAGCGAGCCGAGGCTGACGACCATGACGAGGTAAACGAGCACGATACCCACGGCCATGGAGATGAAGACGGCCTGGAAGCCCTCGGCGATGTCGGCGAAGACACCGCCGCTCTCGACGCTGACGCCGGGCGGGAGTTGCAGTGCGTCGATCTTCTCCTGGACGAGGACGCCGACAGCCTGAGCATCGTCACCGATGATGTCGGCGGTGATGCTCGCAGAGCGGACGCCGTCGATACGGCTGACCTCGACCGGACCCTCGCGCATGACGAGTTTGGCGATGTCTCCCAAGGGCGCTGAGCCGACCTGCCCGGCGACGATGAGGGAGCTCACGCCATCCAGCCCTCCCGCAGCGCGCGGGTCTCCGGCGACCACGACGTCGTACGTCTGGCCGTCTATGGAGATGGTCGTGACGGTCTGGCCGATGAGGTACAGGCTGAGCTGGAAGGCGACCTGGCGCGTGGTGAGGCCGAGGAACGCGGCCTTCTCCGGGTCCACCTCAATCGCTACCTCAGGACGGGCCTGGGTCACGGTGTTCTCCAGGTTGACGATGTCCTCGATGGTCTCGAGGGACGTGACCAGTTCGCGGGAGACAGTGGCGATGTCGCCGTAGTCAGGGCCGGTGACGGCGATATCAACCCCGCCCCCCGGAGGGCCGTCCTGGACCTCCGAGATGCTGACGACCCGTCCCGGCTGGTTGAGCTCTTCCCTGAGTATCTGGGCGATGTCCTCAGGGGCGTCATCCCTGAGGGTGACGAAGAACTCGGCACGCCGGGCCTGCCCCCCACCCGAGAAGAAACCGAACTCTGACGCGCCGATGGTCACCGAGTAGAGGTCGGAGACGTCGTTCAGCCGCTCTTCTATCTCAACGACCGTCTCGAGGGTCTGTTCCGGGGCGGTCCCCGGCGGCATGACGACCTGGATCTGCAGGCTGTCGGTCTCGCCGCCGAACAGATTGACGGGGATAACGGCGAGAAGGCCGAGGCTCGACAGCGTGATCAGGAAGGCGGCCAGCAAGGTGATGAGCCTGCGGCGCAACACCCAACGCAGGATGGCGCCGTAGATGCGCTGCAGCGCGGTCTCCGGCAGCATCAACTCGCCCTCGTCGCCGGCTCCCTCCGGCAGGTCGCCGGGGCGGAGGAGGTATGCGCCGAGGACGGGGACCGCTGTCAGTGCGACGAACAGCGATGCGATGAGGGCGAAGGTGACGGTGAGCGCGAATGGTGAGAAGAACGCCCCGAACAGGCCAGGGATGAACGCCAGCGGGAGAAACACGACGACGGTGGTGAGGGTCGAGGCGACGATGGCCGGGCCTACTTCGGCGGTCGCATCCAGCGCGGCGCGCCAGCGTTCGCGTCCTCCCTGTATGTGGCGGTAGACGTTCTCGAGCACGACGATGGAGTCGTCGACGACGCGTCCCACGGAGATGGCGAGTCCTCCGAACGTCATGAAGTTGAGGCTCATGTCCTGCGAGAACATGAGCAGGATGCCGGTCAGGACACTGAGGGGAATGGAGAGCGCGATGACAACGGTGGGACGGAGCGTGTTGAAGAAGCCGCGCACGAAGGTTGGCCGGATGGTGAACATGAAGGCGAAGACGACAGAGACGGCGAAGAAGAAACCGAATATCGCCTCTCTGGCGAGGGCGTCGATCTGCCGCTGGATCTCAGGGCCCTGGTCTGCTACGACGATTATCTCGACGTCCGCTGGGAGTCCTTCGATGCTGTCCAGCGCCTCGTTGACCGCAGTCGTTACGTCCACGGTATTGGCGTCGGGTCCCTTGGTGACGGACACGCCAATGCCGGGCTTGCCGTTCGTGCGGTCGATGCTGTCAGGCGTTCCGTTACCGAGGGTTACGGTGGCGACGTCAGCGAGACGCACGACGCCCGCTGCGGAGCCTCCGACGATGAGGTTCTCGATGTCCTCCACCGACTCCAGCGTGTAGGTCGTCTTGGCGATGATGGCCTGCGAGCCGTCGAAGAGCAGTCCGGCGGGGAGCGTCAGGTTGTTCTCGCTCAGGGCCCCTGCTAGCTGGAACAGGGGGACGTCGTTGGCCGCCAACTTCTCGGCGTCCACGGTGATGCGTACGCTTCGGTCCACCGTGCCGGCGAGCGTAACGTCCATGACGCCGTCGAGGCCGGAGATCTCAGGCACGATGCGCGACCGTACGAGGTCCTGCATCTCCGCGAGTGGCCTGTCCGATATGACGCTGAACTGGACGACGGGGAAATCGTCTGGATTGAAGCGCCCGACGTCCGGCTCCTGAACGCCGTCGGGGAAGGTGACGCCGCCGACGGCGGCTTCGATGGCCGCTTGCGCTTCCGCCATGTCCGTGCCGTAGCGGAAGTTGGCGAATATCGCCGACCTCCCCTCGGACGAATTGGACAGAATCGATTCGAGTTCCGGCGTATCGGAGATTGCGCGTTCGATAGGGTCGGTAACCGAGCGGACGACGGCCTCCGGGTCGGCGGACGGATAGGCCACGAAGACCGCAACGAGCGGGAAGTCGATCTGGGGGAAGAGCTCAACCTGGAGCGAACGGTAGGCGCCCACGCCGGAGACGAGGATGAGGACTATGGCGAGCACCGTCACCGTCGGGCGGCGGAGGGCCATCGACGTCAGGAAGGTCACTGGTGTATCTCCTTACTCCCGGTTCCGCAGCGGGAGCAGGAAACACCTGTGAGGCGTCGACTGCGGGTCCGTACGGGCTTCTCTCGGGCGGCACAAGTCCATCGGTAGCAACTTCTTAAGGATAGCGTGTTTCCTCAGGGGACAGCCGGTCAATATGAGTTACGTTGTTCCGTGGGAGTTGGATTCGTGCAGTTCTGCGGTGTTGGCCCGCCCGGAGGGAATCGAACCCACGACACTCGGTTCCGAAGACCGATGCTCTATCCGCTGAGCTACGGGCGGGCGCTCTTTCGATTGTACTATGCCCCACGACGCTCCTGCTCTGGTAGGCTGTCTGTGCAATTTGACGAGGAGCACTCTTGTGATGACCAGTCAGGGGCAACAGACGAATGCACTACGCAGGGCCACGGACGCCGTCCAGATGGCTGACCTGGAGCACATGCTGTTGCAGCCAGCCGACATGCCGCCCGAGCTTGCCGGGTTCGTTGTCACGCGTGAGAACGAACTCGACAACGAAACGATGGCCGAGCATGGCTTTCCGGGTCAGACGGAAGAGTCGATAGGAGAGGCCGGGCGCATCAGCGGCTATCTGCGAGAGATGAGCCGTGAGTTGGAGGAGGAGCCTGAGACAGGCACCATCGTCAGCGCGGGCATGGTGGCGCACCTCTTCCGCGACGGAGCATCGGTCGAGCGCTGGATAGACGAGACGTTCCTCAGTGAGTTCGTCGGCAATGCGGGTCGCATCCTGGACAACGGCCATGAACTGCTCCACGCGGAAGAGGTACCGGTGTCCGGCTTCCACGGCAAGGCGGCGGGCGTCTTCGCCGTGCACGACGTGCCGGTAGGCGTCATCGGCTCCACCATCGTGGACTTCGCACTGGGTCGGCTGCTGGGCGTTGCATTCGTCGTGGCGCTGGGTAGCAGCGAGAATCTCGCGGCGTCGCGCGAACTGGCGCTGCGCATGGAGCGCAGGTTCGTGAGCGTGGCGCTGGGCGGCTAGGCGGGGCGTCGGTTTACGCCCAGCCTCTTTCACCCCATCCTAACCTTCCCCCATCAAGGGGGAAGGGATCAGGCGCCGCGGTCCCGGAGTGCGCGGTACACCTTCTCAGCGGTCACCGGCGCATCTGTGATGCGGACGCCGACGGCGTCTGCCACGGCATTCGCAACCGCCGCGCTGATGCCTTCGATGGCGTATTCCCCTATGCCCTTGGTGCGATACGGGCCGACCCCTTCCTCGGACTCGACCAGCGCGGTGCGCAGCTCGGGGAGGTCGGCTATCAAGGGCAACTTGTAGTCGGCGAGAGTGGGGTTGACGACCCGGCCGTCCTGGAGCATGAGCTCCTCGGTGAGGGCGTGCCCGATGCCCTGCACGACGCCACCGTTGATCTGTCCCTGGTGGCCGACGGGGTTGATGACCACGCCGACGTCGTGGGCGCTGGTCAGCTTCAGCAGTTCAACCCGGCCGGTTTCCGGGTCGACGCGCACCTCGGCGACCTGCGCCATCGCCGAGGCCACGGGGGAGTGTTCGTGCGCGTTGTTCGTCGCGCTGCCCGTGACGGGGGTGTCAGCCTGCGCGACGAGTTCCGCCCAGGGCACGGAATCGCCTGTATCGGTTCGCCTCAAGGCATCCCCGGATAGCGCGATGCGCTCTGCGGGCCAGCCGAGCAGACGCGTTGCGAGTTGGAGCAGCTCGGCCCTGGCGCGGGTGGCTGCGTCGTACGCAGCGGGTCCGGCCACGCGGGTGACACGGCTCGCGCCGACGCCGGTGTCGAACGGCCCGTCGTCGGAGTCCCACGCCTGCACCTCGATGAGCCCGGGAGCAACGCCGAGCGCTTCGCCGACGATCTGAACGAGCGCGGTGTAGGAGCCGGTGCCCTGCTCGAACACCGACGTGTGCAGGAGCACCGTGCCGTCGGGCCGGAACGTCACCGCTGCCGACGATACGCCCTCGCCCTGGTCCTTGTAGGAGAGCGAGATGCCGCGTCCGACGTGTGGCTGCTTTGGGTCGTTGTAGCCGGACGCGCGGACGGCAGCGTCGACCGTCTCCTCGGGGCGCATCATGAGTCCGGGCATGCCGTTGGCGAGCTCCTCGCCGCCGCGAACGAGGTTCTTCCGCCGCAGCTCGAGAGGTTCGAGGCCGAGGCGTTGGGCGATGACATCCATGTGGGACTCGATGGCGAAGTTGGCCTGCACGGCCCCGGGTCCCCGAAAGAAGCCGCCGGGGATGGTGTTGGTGTAGACGTGGACGGCCTCGATGCGGGTGTGAGGGATGCGGTAGGGCCCGGCGGCGTGGCTCGCGCCCGGCAGATTGACGCCCCGGGCGGGCTTGAAGCCGCCATAGGCACCGCTGTTGAAGAGGAACTGCGCTTCGTGGGCAATGAGCGTTCCGTCGCTCTTCACGCCGGTGCGCATCCGTACGACGCTGGGGTGGCGCGGGTTGGCCGCTGAGAATTCCTCGGCGAACGTCATGACGCTCTTGACCGGCCGGCCGGTCTTCTGAGCCAGGAAGTAGCAGACGGGGATGTCCATCGGCGAGCCCTTACCGCCGAAGTCGCCTCCGATGGTCGAGTGCCTGACGACGATGCGCTCGGGGTCGAGGCCGAGGGCGTCGGCGAGGTTCAGTTTCAGGCGGTGGGGCGCCTTGTTGGGTGCCCATATCTGCAGGCGGCCGTCGTCGCCGATCCAGACGACGCACGAGTGGGGTTCGAGGTATGCCTGATGCGCGCGCTGCGTGGTGTAGACGCCCTCGACGACGAGGTCGGCATCCGCGAACCCGCGTTCTGGGTCGCCACGGCCCCACACGTCGCTGACGAACGCGTTCGTAGGTTGAGGCAGGGGCGCCGGCAGGCCGTGGTAGGCCTGCACATCGGGATGCAGCAGCGGAGCGCCGTCGGCGAGGGCATCCTCGGGCTCCAGCACGGCGGGCAACTCCTCGTACACGACGTCCATCAGGTCGACGGCCCGCTGCGCGGTCTCGGCGTCGGTGGCGGCTACGGCTGCGACGCGCTCGCCGGCGAACCGGACGCGCTCGTGGGCGAGCGCCGGGACATCGCGCAGCCGGCGTCCGTAGAGGACGCCCGCGACGTCGGCCCCGGTCAGCACGGCGTGAACGCCGGGGAGCCGTTCGGCCCTCGACGTGTCGATGCTGACGATGCGGGCGTGCGGGTAGGGGCTGCGGAGGGCTTTCATCCACAGCGTGCCCGGCAGGTCGGTATCGGCGGCGTATCGGGCTGCGCCAGTCGTCTTGGCGACTCCGTCGACGCGCGGGGCTGCAGTTCCGATCACATGGTAGGCCTGCACGCAGCCTCCTTCAGCCCCGATGTTCCCGGGCGTGCGTATTGCGCTGGGCGGGCCTAGTTCTTGCGCGGGCCGATGGAGACGTCGCCGTCGTCCACGCTCACCTCGTAGACGGGGAGCGGGATCTCTGCGGGCGGCGCTGTGACCTCACCCGTGAGCACGTTATACCGCGTGCCGTGGCAGTCGCACTCGATCTCGTCGTCCTCGTCTACGGCGCCGTAGTAGAGGTCGCACTCCTCGTGGGTGCACATGTTGTCGAAGGCGATGACCTCGCCCCGCAGTTCGGTGACGATGACCTGGTTCTCGCCGACCTGCACCACTTTCAGTTCAGTCGCGCTCACTTCGTCGCGCGATGCAACGCGCTCGTAGCCTTCCGGCATGTCGCACACTCCTCTGTTTGCTCTGTTCTCCCGTGGGAGAGAGTTGGGTGAGGCGTTCCGCCTAGAGGACGGAGCCGCCGCCGTCGTTCCTGAGGGTCTGTCCGTAGAGGTGGCGGGCTTCGTCGCTGGCGAGGAAGAGGGCGACGCTCGCCTGCTCCTCCGGGTAGCCTGCGCGACCGCCGACGAGGTTGTTCGTCTGCCGGTCCTCGAATGCAATCATGCCGCCTACCTGCGAGCCGGTGATGCCTGGTGCGATGGCGTTCGTGCGGATGCCGTACTGCGCCAGTTGCACCGCCATGTCCATCGTCAGCGTCACGATGGCGCCCTTCGCCATGTCGTAGGCGACGCGCTGCTTGTTGCCGTTGAACGCAGAGCCGGACGAGAAGTTGACGATGGCCCCGCCATCGCCCTGCTTCACCATCTGCTCCGCGACGTACTTGCACGTGAAGTAGGTGCCGTTCTGGGTCACCTCGATGATCTTCAGGTAGTCCTCGTCGTCCAGCTCCAGCATGGGTTTGCGGTCGGAGATGGCGGCGCAGTTCAGGAGGATGTCAATGCGGCCGTAGTGCTCGACGACCTTCGCGATCATGTTCTTGACGTCGTCGATCTTCTGCACCTCGCCCACGACGTACATGCACTCGCCGCCCTGCTCCGCGACCTCTTCGGTCACCGCTGCGGCGCGGCTCTCTTCCATGTCGAAGATGGCGATCTTCGCGCCTTCGGAGGCGAAGAGTTTGGAGGAGGCACGGCCAATGTTCCTGCCGCCTCCGACGATCACTGCGACCTTGTCGTCCAGCCTGCCCATGTTGCACCTTCCCTGGTCAGTGGTTGAGGGACGCGCGCCGCGCCCTGCGGGATTCTATGCGAACGCGCGTGGGCGGGGAAGGGCAGCGGATGTTCAGGCGTAGCGGGAGCGGCTCTCTCGTACGAGGGAGACGATGTCGCTGGTGGAAATGCCGAGGTCGACGCCCTCCACGTCCGAGGGCGAACTCTTCGATGTCTCCAACTGGAGGACGAACGTGCGACCGTCCCTGCGCCGTATCCTGACCGCACCGTCCTGCTGGGCGGCGTCAAGAACAGACGCGAGCTGCTGGCGGGCTTCCGAGTAGGTGTAGACCTTCATGGGTTGACCTCCACGATGCGGACTCCGGCGACACCGGCGCTCGCTGCGAGTTCCGCGTCCAGCGTGTGCAGAGGAGAGCGCACGTTCATGGCGCAGGCAGTAGTCAATGCGCAGGGTCTCGGTTACAAGAGGAGAAAGATGGGGTGAGCGGAGGGAATCGAACCCTCGATCTCCAGGGCCACAACCTGGCGTCTTAACCCCTCGACCACGCCCACCACGGAATGCTCATTGTAGCAGAGGAGCGTATGACACAGCGAAGCAGCGGTTCGTAGACAGGCTGCCGAACCGTGTCCCGGACGTCGAAGCGGCGGCTTTACGCATGCTTGTCCGGTTCACTATGACCTCTCCTCCGGGTACGCTTTTCCCCTTGGCGCGCGACCTCACGGTCGATAGGAGTATGGAGGAGACGGGATGGTAATGACGGCCGGCTTAAGCCGGTTTCTAACGGTTCTCGCCCTGATAGTAGCTCCCGTGGGCATCGTCCTGGCTTACCACGGCGCAGAGGACCTGCGCATCGTCTTCGCAACGGTGACCTCCGTAGCATGGCTCTCGTTGTCCATGCTTATCTACTACCGGAAGTCGACGATGGAGCGCCTTCGTGCGCATCAGGACGCTTCCGCCGTTGACCCACCTGAATAGCAGGGGCGCTGCCGCCTGACCTTCATAGGTCCCTACATCCTCATCCCCCGCCGTTGCAAGGCGTCGGCATAGACCCGCGTGCCACATGCACGAGGGAGGGGTATAGTTCCGGGTAACGCGGCAGAACGACAGCACGAGGGGAGGAGGCCATGGCAGAAGAGGTGAGACGGTTCAGGTACCCGGGCCCCGCAGACCCTGATGCACGCGACCGCGGCCCGACGAGAGGCCGTTCGTCCGACCTCCTGTACAACCACCTGGTCATCAGCACCGTGCAGGTCATGGAGAAGGGGCAGACCACCGGACTCCACCACCACAACGATCAGGACGGCTACTGGATGGTGCTCGCCGGGAAAGCGCGCTTCTCCGGGGAGGGCGATACGCACTACGGCGACCTCGGGCCGATGGAGGGTATCTTCATGCCCCGCTACACCCGGTACGCATTCGAGAGCATCGACGACGAACCGTTGCAGATACTTCGCGTCAGCCAATTGAGGCCTGTGGAAGGCAAACCCCAGGCGAGCAGGCCTGGGCAGGCGCGCGAAGGCTCGCTCGCGTCGTGAGCGGCAGGCAGGAGGAGATGAGGTCATGCCGAACGAAGTGAAACGGTTCAGCTACCCCGGCGCCGCAGACCCTGGCGCCCGCGACCGGGGCCCGGACAAGGGCCGCTCGTACGACCTGCTCTACAACGACAGCATGGTCAGCACGGTGCAGATCATGGAGAAAGGGCAGGGCAACGCGCTGCACTATCACAACGATCAGGACGGCTACTGGATGGTGCTCGCAGGCAAGGCGCGCTTCTTCGGCGAGGGCGATACGCACTATGGCGACCTCGAACCGATGGAAGGCATCTACACGCCCCGCTACACGCGCTACGGGTTCGAGTGCATCAGCGACGAGCCGCTGCAGATACTCCGGGTCAGCCAATTGCGTCCCGCGGAAGGGAAGCCCCGTCCGCGAGGGCGGCGAGGGTCGCCGGGGATCGCTGTAACATAAGCGGCACCCGCCGCTCAGGCGACCCTTGCCAGGTCCTCCACGAGCCGGACGAGCGTGCGGGTGGGGACGCCCGTTGCGCCCTTGACGACGTGACCGGCGGCGCGCTCCGACATGAACGTTCCTGCGATATCCAGGTGCGCCCACTCCACACCATCGGTGAACTCGCCGATGAACAGCGCCGCGGTGATGCTGCCCGCAGGACGCCCACCGGTGTTCTTCACGTCCGCGTAGTCGGAGCGGTTCTGCCGCTTGTACTCCTCGAAGAGCGGCAGTTGCCACATCTTCTCGCCCGTGGCCTTCGATGCTGAGAGCACCGAGTCTACGAGTTCCTGCGACGTGCCCATGACGCCGCTTGCGACGTGTCCGAGCGCGACGACGACCGCGCCGGTGAGCGTCGCGATGTCCACGACGCGGCGCGCCTTCCTGACTTCCTTGATGTAGCAGATGGCGTCAGCCAGGATGAGCCGCCCCTCCGCGTCCGTGTTGTCGACCTCGATCGTCTTGCCGTTCATGGCGCGGATGATGTCACCGGGGCGCTGCGCCGTTCCGGACGGCATGTTCTCGACGGCGGGTACGACGCCGAAGACGTTGATCTTCGGTTTCAGCGCGGCGATGCCCTTCATCGCGCCGATGACCGACGCGCCGCCGCTCATGTCGCCCTTCATCTCCCACATGCTTGCCGCAGGCTTGATGGAGATGCCGCCGGAGTCGAAGGTGATCCCCTTGCCGACGATGGCGACGTTGTTCTCGGGGTGCTCCGGGTCGCCCGCGTACTCCATGATGATGAGGCGCGGCTCGTTGGCGCTCCCTTGCGTTACGGCGAGCATCGCGCCCATCCCGCGCTCCATCATGTCCTCGCGTCCCAGCACGGTGATGGGGAGCCCTGCGTCGTTCGCCACGTCGGTAGCGACCTCGGCCATGCGCGCGGGGTTGACGACGTTCGCAGGCTCGTTGACGAGGTCGCGCGCGAGGATGGCGCACTCGGCGAGGAGCGTACCCTTCGCCGCGCCCGCCGCAAGCGTCTGCACGCGGTGCTCGTCGCGTTCGACGATGACGAGGTCGTCGAGCGACTTGCCGTCGTCGCTGCTGCCGTTGGACGAGCGGTAACGCTTGAACTCGTAGAGGCCGAGCAGTGTGCCCTCCGCCGTCGCCTGCGCCGAATCACCCGCGTCGAGCCCGCCGATACCTGCACCGTGCGCGATGACTGCGGCGCGCTTCGCGCCCAACTGCCGGAGGCGGCGTGCCACGCCGCCGGAGACCGAACGCACCACGTCCGTGTTGAACCTCTCGCGCTTGCCGAGCCCTGCGATGACGACGCGCCTGGCGGGCAGCTTGCCGAACGTGTGGATGGTGGCCGTCTCACCCTGCTTGCCGGTGATCTCCTTGTCCGCGATGAGGGCCGAGAGCGCGCCGTCCAGCGCGGCGTCCACCGCGCCGGTCCCGCCGCCCGGTGTCGTTACCCCCTCGAACAGGTTGACGATGATCGCGTCGGCGTCGGACTGGGTGATGTCGCCTTGTTCAACTCGCACAGTGGTCATGTCGCGCTGCCTCACTTGCCGGGAGTCGCGTTAGCGTATCACAGGGCGCAGGAGCGGATGCGGTGTCCTCAATCAACCAGATGGAAGGCGCAGCCGACGAGGCCGGGGCCCGTGTGGGCGCCGATGGCAGGCGTGAACTCCGTGATGAGGAGTTCCTCGATGTGCAGCCGCGCTCGCAGCTGCTCCGCGAGCATCGCCCCTTTCTCCGGCTCCATGGCGTGCATCACGGCTGCGCGCGTGGGGTGTCCGGCGGTGCGTTCAGCGGCGATGGCGGTCAGGCGCGCGAGCGCCTTCGCCTCGGTACGGGGACGTTCCACCAAGCCGATGCGTCCTGCGGAGAGTTGCAGGACCGGCTTGAGGTTCAGGACGCTCCCCATCCACATGAAGAGCCTCGGCACGCGTCCGCCGCGCCAGAGGTAGTAGAGCGTGTCCAGGTAGCCGATGAAATGGGTATCGCCTATGCGCCGCTCCATGCGGGCCAGCACGTCGCTCATGGATGCGCCGGCGGCGGCGGATCGCGCAGCGTCGAGCGCGATGAGGCCCTGCGCCGCGCCCGCGCTCCGCGAGTCGACCAGCGTCACGCTGAGGTGCGGGAGTTGGGTCTCCGCGAGCCGGACGGCCTCCGCCGCCGCGCTGTGCGCCGCGCTCAACTCGGAAGAGATCGTCATGCAGACGACTTCGTCCGCAGCCTCACCAGCGCGCCGGATGGCGTCCAGGAACGCGCCGGGCGGCGGAGCGGCGGTCGTGGGCAGTTCGGTGCTCGACTTCAGGCGTGTGTAGAACTCTGCCGGGGCGATGTCGACGCCATCGGCATAGACCCGCCCGTCGATGCGGACCTCCAGCGGTGCAAGGAACAGCGGCAGCCCGCGTGTTATGTCCGCAGGCAGGGAGACGCTGGAGTCGGAGACGATGGCTGTGGCCATGAGTGAGCGGCCATTATAGGCCGCAGCGCGCACCGGTGCGTCCTGCGCGTGTACGCCGCTCAGCCGAGGCTGGCGATAGCCCTCTGAAGGATGATGAGCACGATGATGGCAACCAGCGGCGTGAGGTCCAGCATCCCCGCCGTGGGGATAACCCGCCGCAGCGGCCGGTAGAGCGGGTCCAAAGCGTTGCCGATAGTCTGGTAGAGGCGCACGACAACATCGTTCCGGACGCCCGCGATGATGAGCCAGGAGAGGAGCGCGTGCGCGAGTATCGCCAGCAGGAGGACCTGGATGATGGCGAGGGCCAGAGCTTTCAACGCTTACCTCCGAGCTCCTGCGAGCGATGGAATGCGGCGGTCACTCCCTCGATGAGGGCGCTCTTGAAGCCCCTGCGCTCCAGTTCCTGCAACGCCGCCGCGGTAGTGCCGCCGGGCGACGTGACCCGCTCCCGGAGGATGGCGGGCGCTTCGCCGGACTCGCTCGCGAGCCGGGCGGAGCCGAGCGTAGTCTCGACGGCCAGTGTCTGCGCCATGTCGCGCGGCATGCCGACGAAGACGCCAGCCTCAGTGAGCGCCTCGATGAACGCGAAGACGTATGCGGGGCCGCTTCCGGAGACAGCGGTCGCCATGTCGAGATAGTCCTCGCTGTCGACGCGCCACTCACGTCCGAGCGTTGCGAGGAGCGAGGCTGCTGCATCCTGAGCGGCGTCCGGCACTCCAGGCGTCGCGGTCCAGACGGACATGCCCGCGCCGATCTGAGCGGGCGTATTCGGCATGACGCGGATGATGCGGTCGTGGCTCAGCCCCGCGGCGAGTGAGCCTATCGTTACGCCGGCGGCGATGGAGAGCGCGGTCTGCTCAGCACCGAGCGCTCCGTGCAGGTCGTGGTAGACGTGGCTGATGTGCTGCGGCTTGACCGCGATGACGACGATCTCGGCATCCTCGATCGCCGGTGCGTTGTCCGCGTGGACGGCGATGCCGTAGCGCTCCGCGATGTCGTCGCGGCGGGCAGGCACCGGTTCGCCGACGCTTATGTCGCCGACAGTGCACAGCCCGGAGGCGATAGCTCTGCTGAACATCGCCTCGGCCATCACTCCGCCGCCCGCGAACCCGACGCGCACCGCAATCCTCCTCGTACAAGGACGCGCCAGCGTGTTCTCCATGCTGGCGCGTGTTGAGAGTATAGCACCCGTGGAGGTGTCGACGACGCTCGTGAGCGACTATGCCGGGTCGCGAGGGGAAGGGAGGCGGCCAGTGCGCGAGACCTCCGCTGCGTAGCGGATGGCCTCGACCATGCCCGTCGCATCGGCGATGCCCTTGCCTGCGATGTCGAACGCGGTGCCGTGGTCGACCGAGGTGCGGAGGAACGGCAGGCCAATGTTGAGCGTGATGCTCGCCGCCCAGTCGTGCACTTTGACGGCGATGTGCCCTTGATCGTGGTACATGGCAAGCACGGCGTCGTAGCGTCCGTCGATGGCCTGTCCGAATACGGAGTCGGCGGGAACGGGTCCTGTGGCGGCGATGCCCTCCGCGTTCGCGTCTTCGACGGCGGGACGTATCTCCCCGATCTCCTCTGAGCCGATGAGCCCGGCCTCGCCTCCGTGCGGGTTCAGCGCCGCGACGCCGATGCGTGGTTCCAGAATGCCGTGCGCAGCGAAGAAGTCGTGCGTGAGGCGGAGCGCCTCCAGCACCCGCTCGCGGGTGACAAAGAGCGCAGCGTCGCGGAGCGGGTGGTGCGTGGTGAGGTGCACCACGTTGAGGCCGTTCGTCAGGAGCATGGTGAGGACGCGCGGCACCCCGGCGAGGTGCTGGTATATCTCCTGGTGCCCGAAATCCTCATGCCCCGCGAGGCGAGCCGCCTCCTTGCTGATGGGGGCTGTGGCGATGGCGTCCACCGCTCCCTCCATCGCGAGACGGGCCGCGGCGGATGCCCATTCGACAGCAGCGGCTCCGGCGCGCGGCGAGATCTCGCCGTAGGGCAGGGAGGCGAGGCCGTCGTCGTCGTGCGGAGAGATGACGTTCACATGCCCGGCCGACACGGCCTCGTCAGTGCCGTCGACGCTTCGGGCACGGAGGTCGCTGCCAACGAGGTCTAACGCGCGGTCGAGCACGGTGGGAGAGCCGACGACGAACAGCGCGGAGTCTGTTTCCAGGTCCGGTTGGGAGAGCGCCTTTGCGACGACCTCCGGGCCGATGCCGGTGGGGTCGCCGAGGGTTATCGCGATGCGCGGGCGTGCGTTCATAGTTGGGTGTCCCTGCGGGGGTGCGTTGATGATTATAGCGGTTTAAACAGGGCGGGCCCCGCGGGATAAACCCAACGGGGCCCGATGGCCCGCTCCCGTGGCGCGTCGAGAGGGGCCTGCGGAGGAGGGAGACGTGGAAGAGCGCAGGGGAGAGCGCACTTCCGGTCACCCCGGCTCGAGAGCCGGAGTACGAATGCGTTGATAATCGCTGTCCGAGGCTGTGGGGAAGATGCTTAGCCGGTGCCGGCGGCGCTGCCGTGAAGCGGCTGCGTCATGCTGGGCCTGCGGCCCCGCCGACCGGTGCGCTTGGTGGGAACGGCGAACTCGTTGGGGATGAGGGAGAGCTGGCTGACCTCCTGCTCCGGGGTCAGGCCGCCCGCTGCCTGATATTCGCGTATCTCTTCAATGAACCCGTCCAGTGTGTCGAAGTCGCGGTAGACGCTGGCGTACCGGACGTAGGCGACGGGGTCGAGCTGGCGCAGGCGTTCGAGGGCAAGGTCGCCGATGACGGAAGCGGGAACCTCAGCCTTGCCCAGGTCCTGCAGGTCGTTCTCGATCTCACTGGCGAGTTTCTCGATGGCGCCTGTTGGCAGAGGACGCTTGGTGCAGGCGAGCCGGATGCTGCGGAGGAGTTTCTGCGGATCGAACTCGTCGCGCCGCCCATCGCGTTTGATGACCTGGAGCGTGGCGTGCTGGATGCGTTCGTATGTGGTGAAGCGCACTCCGCAGCGCCCGCACTCCCGGCGGCGGCGGATGTCCTGGCCGGTGTCCCGGGAGTCGGTTACCCGAGTGTTTGGGTCTCCACAGTTTGGACAGTGCATCGCGAACTCGCTGGCTGGAATCGGTCCGAGTTTCCATCGAGGAAGGCTCGTTCCGTGCCTCGGACAACAATATAGGGGATTTTAAGGTGCACGGGCTACAAGATAAAGCCCTTTCGCTGACAGGCGCTATTCTTTTTCAACCAGCGCGGAAAGTCAATAGGCAATTTCAGAGATTCTACCAGTTGTCGGGGAATGCCCTTATGGCGGTAGCACATATTGCGTTAATCCTCCTACCGATGAATGGCCGGACATGCGAAGGCCCCCGGAGGTGAACCTCACGGGGGCCTTGGATCGCGATACCTGCGGAGCGAGCCTGGGGAAACCTGCTCCGCGCTCCGCCGCCGTGGGGGACGAGCAGCGGAGCTGGTTGCCTAAGGGTTGCCTAGGATGCCTGGCGGTTGCTCGGGCGCAGGAACGGCGGCAGGTCAAAGTCCGCTTCGTCGCTGATGGCGCGGCGGAGGAACTCGGCGATGCCGTCGTCGTTCAGGCTCATCTGCTCGATGCTCGGGAGGCCGGTGGCGATGATGGTGACGCACATCTCGTCTTCCATCTGGGGGTCCGTCACCATGCCGAAGATGATGTTGGCGTCCGGGTCGACGGAGTTGGCGATGACGTCGGCCGCGCGCTGCACTTCCTTGAGCGTCATGTTGGTGCCGCCCGTGATGTTGAGGAGAACGCCGCGTGCGCCTTCGATGTTGACGTCCAGCATCGGGCTGTGGATGGCGCTCTTGGCGGCCTCGATGGACCGGTTCTCGCCGTGGGCGGAGCCGATGGACATCCAGGCGGGGCCTGCGCCCGTCATGATGGTCTTGACGTCGGCGAAGTCGAGGTTGATCTCGCCGGGGACCGTCACCAGTTCTGCGATGGACTTGACGCCAAGGCGGAGCACGTCGTCGGCCAGTCGGAAGGCGTCCTCGGCTGAGAGGTCGTCGTCGCACATCGCGCCGAGGCGGTCGTTCGGGACGACGATGAGGGTGTCCACCGCCTCGCGCAGGCGGGCAAGTCCGTCATCGGCGTTCTTGCCGCGCTTGCGGCCCTCGAACCGGAAGGGCTTGGTTACGACTGCGATGGTGAGCGCGCCGGTCTCCCGGGCAACCTCGGCAACGACGGGGGCTGCGCCGGTGCCGGTACCGCCACCCATGCCGCTGGCGATGAACAGCATGTCGGCGCCGCGGACCAATTCGTAGATCTCTTCGCGGGACTCTTCCGCTGCGATGCGCCCGATCTCAGGGTCGCCGCCAACGCCGAGGCCGCGCGTGATCGTGTCGCCGATGCGTATCTTGACGGGCACGTCGAGTCGCACGAGGTGCTGAGCGTCCGTGTTCACGGCGAGGTACTCGACGTGCGGGACGCGCTCGCGGTACATGCGGTTAACGGCGTTGCAGCCCCCGCCGCCTACGCCGATGACCTTGACGCGCGCGATGCCGTCGATGTCCGCCTTCTGCTCGTTGCCAAACAGTTCCATGGTCATAACCGTTACCCCTTTGCCTGGTCCTCGTTGGACTGGTGGTGTTGTCTGTCGCCTTTGGGACGCCTCATCCGCTCTGTTGCCCTCTATTCCCGCTGCGGGAATGGTCTGTTTGGTCGTTTCATACGCTCACTTCCGTCGGTTGCTTCGACTTGAACCGGGAGAGCCAGCCGCCGGACCGCGGTGGGGATGACCCGATGTACCTGGACTCCGGGAGCGTATTGATGTGTCGTTGCCGGATGGCCCAGAGCACCAGGCCCACGGCTGTGGAGTAGGTTGGGTTCAGCAACTCGTCCGGCAACCCCAGCGTGGAGGAAGGGGACCCGATGCGAACCGGGCATTTGCCATAGTCCGCAACGATGTCCGTCAATCCGGGCAGAGCCGAGGAGCCGCCCGTCAGCACGATGCCGGCTGAGGGGATGTGCACCATGCCGTTGGAGGCGAGGCGGTACATCATCATGCGCACGAGTTCCACGGCCCGGTCGTGCAGCAGACGGTTGAGCTTCTTGAGGTGAACGGGGATAGCGGTGCTGCTCAGCGCCGGCTTCACGTCGGCCGTGTCCCTCTCGGTCAGGTGCTCGAACCAGGTTGATCCCTTCACGATCTTGGCGTGCTCCGCGGCGATGGGCAGCAAGCCCAGTCCGGTTGCGACGTCGGTGGTGAAGTGTTGCCCTGCGATGGGGATGCTGGTGGTGTACCAGACCGACCCTTCCCTGTAGACAACGATATCCGTGGAGCCGCCCCCGATGTCTGCAAGGACAACGCCGAGGACACGTTCCTCGGGGTTCAGGACGGCTTCGCCGCTGGCCAGATGCTCCGGGACGAGCCCTCGAAGGGTGACGCCCGCTCCGGACAGGGTGGCGGTGAGCGTGTCGATGGGCACCGAGTCGCCCATGATGACGTGCGTTTCTTCGAACGATCGCGGGACGGTCTGGATCACCCGCATGCCGATGGGGTTGTGGGCGCTCGCCTGCACCAACCCGTCGACGGTGGACCGGGTGAAGTAGCCGTCTTCCGGGATGACGCTGTCCTCTTCGCCGCTGCTGCTCTCGTTGTGCGAGTGGAGGTGGCTGCCGGTAACCCCGGCGATGACCGCGGGCAGCTTGCGCCCAAGCGTCTTCTCCGCCTCACGGACCGACTGCCGGATGCACTCCTTCATGGCGTCAGGGTTGACGACCATGCCCTTTCGCATGCCGGCGGAAGACGCGTGCCCCTGGGCGACGACATCCATTCCGCCTTCCATATCGGCCTTCGCGACGAGTGTGACGACCTTGGTCGTGCCGACATCTATGGCGGCGTAGAGCTGTTCACGAGAGTTTGTCATCTGTCCCCTTCCAACTCACACGTGTTCAGCAACGCGCATCCGCGCACTGCGGCTGCGCCTGTTGCGGGATATCTCATCGGAGTCCGGCTTCAGGACGCGTTTCATCACGGGGCGGACCTCGCCGCTGTTGACGAAACGCTTGACCTCGCGGTCTTCGAGGGAGTGGTAGGCGATCGTTACGAGGCGTCCCCCGGTATTCAGGACGGACGCCGCCTCGCTGAGTCCGCGCCGGAGGTTGCCGAGTTCGTCGTTCGTGGCCATGCGGAGCGCCTGGAAGGTGCGCGTGGCCGGGTGGGTGCGCCCCCTGCGGTAGCCGGACGCGCGAGCGACGACTTCCGCCAACTCTGCGGCGTCGGTCAGCGGACGCACTGCAACGATGGCGCGCGCGATGCGGCGCGAGCGTCGCTCTTCGCCGAGCGTGTAGATGAGGTCCGCGAGCTCCTGCTCCGGCAGACCGTTGACGAGGTCCGCGGCGGAGGTGCCCTCCGGCGTGAACCGCATGTCTAGCGGGGCGGAACGGCGGAAGCTGAACCCGCGCTCCTCCGAGTCGAGCTGGCGGGAGGAGAGTCCGAGGTCGAACAGCACTCCGTCGGCGGGCACGAAGCCGTGGGCATGCGCCTGCGACGCGACCGTGCCGAAGTTGGCGTTGACGACGATCACGCGGTCGCCGAAACGGCGCAGGCGCTCGGATGCCGGGGAGATGGCCTCAGGGTCGGCATCGAGCCCGAGGACGCGCCCGTCCGGGGCGGACGCCTCGAGGATGGCAGTGGCGTGCCCTGCGTCGCCGAGCGTGCAGTCGACGTAGGCTCCGCCGGGCCTCACAGCGAGCCCGGCAAGGACCTGGGCGGTCATCACCGGCTCGTGGTATATGTGGCTGCTGGCGGACATAGGATTGGTCTGTGCCTCCGCGCTGCGCGCTCCTATCAGGAAGCGTTGCAAGGAAAAACGTTAGACGTTGTCTAAAACAGAATCAATGCGTTTGCCTAGCATTCAATCGGGTTTATGCGGCTCCAAGGGCTGCCTCGGCAGGGCGCTAATCATGGAAGCGCGGACTGCCATCGCAACAGGGCGGAAAGGCGATGAGTGCACCCACAACATGTTGTAGGTAATTCTCAAACTTCAGTTAGAAACGCCGCCAGATTCTTCTCCGGCAAGAGAGGTGTTGCTATAATGCATTCCGCCTTGCGCCAGGGCACCCGCCTCGCGCCGGGCATATCCCACACTGTCGAGAATGCCGTATGACGCAAGACACCGCCGGCTTCATGCCTCCATACCGGCTGCTCATGGGAGCAGGCCCATCCAACGTGCACCCTCGCGTACTGCAGGCGATGGCGTCCTCGCTCGTTGGACACCTGGACCCGAACTTCCTCGCCGTGATGGACGACGTACGCTCGCTGCTGCGCTACGTCTTCCGGACGGAGAACCCGGTGACGCTGCCGATCTCCGGCACCGGCACCGCCGGGATGGAAGCCGCGATGGTGAACATCATCGAGCCGGGCGATACGTTCGTTGTCGCTATCAACGGCTACTTCGGACAGCGGCTGGGGGAGATTGCGGAGCGGAGCGGAGCGAACGTCATCGCGGTCGAGCATGAGATGGGGAAGGCTGTGGATGCGGAGCGCGTGCGGGAGGCGCTCGCGGGGGCAGGGAAGGTGAAGGCGGTCGGCGTGGTCCACGCGGAGACATCCACGGGCGCGGCCACCTCGATCAAGGAGATAGCGGACGTTGCGCATGAGGCCGGTGCGCTGCTGGTAGTGGATGCGGTTACCTCGCTCGGCGGCGTGGAGTTGCACGTGGACGAGTGGGGCGTCGACGTCTGCTACAGCTGCACGCAGAAGTGCATCGGCGCGCCTCCGGGACTCGCGCCGCTGACGCTGAGCCCACGAGCAGTGGAGACGCTGCAGAGCCGCACGACAAAGGTCCGGAGCTTCTATCTGGACCTCACTGAGTTGAGCAGCTACTGGGACCGACGCGCGTACCATCACACCGCGCCCATCTCCATGATCTACGCGCTGCGCGAGGCGCTGCGGTTGATCGCGGAGGAGGGAGTGGAGGCGCGATGGGAGCGTCACATCAGGAATGGAGAGTCGCTACGCGCCGGACTGCACGCGATGGGCTTGAACGTCGTGGCTGACCCGGAAGTGCAACTGCCGAGTCTCACCGCCGTCCACGCTCCGGAGGAGATCGACGAGGCGCAGGCGCGCCGTTACTTGCTGGACCGCCACAACATCGAGTTGAGCGGCGGCCTAGGGGCGCTTGCAGGCAAGGCATGGCGCATCGGATTGATGGGCCACAACAGCACCGGCCCCAACGTGCTCACCGTGCTCGGCGCGCTGGAAGAGGCGATCGGCGAACAGGGTTACGAGACGCAGGCAGGCGCGGGGGTCGCGGCAGCGCAGCGCGTGCTGCGCGGGATAGACTAACGCACTACGGTTTGACCGCCTTGACGCTCAGAATCGGCCAGTAGAACTCGATCAGGCCGTCCGCCCTGGGCGTGATGCCGAAGGCTTGCGCCGCTGACGCGGGCGCATCCCTCAGCGCCTGCCCCAATCGAGCGGCCTCCTCCTCCGGCATCCCCGCGCGCTCCGTCCAATCGGGGTACTCGAGGTCGACGCGCGACAGCGCGGTTTCGACAACACGCAGGCCTGCGCGTTCGATAGCGCTCAGCCATTCCGCCTGGGTGGGGTTCCGTACGTGGGAAGGGTCTCGCCAGATCTCGATACCGTGCATCCAGGTCTCGGCTTCCGTGTCATCCGGTGAGATGGTGTCGATGAGGATGAGTTCCCCGCCCGGCGCCAGCGCACGGTGCACCTCGGTCAACCAGGCATCGACGTTGAGGAAGTGGTGCGCGGCTGTTCGACAGGTGATGAGGTCGAGGCTGCCGTCCCGGCAGGGCAGGGATTCCGCTGCCGTCAGCATCAGCTCCGTCTGTGGCGCCCCGCGTTCACTGCGCAGCGACCGCGCCTGCTCCAGCATCTCCGGCGTCACGTCGGTCGCGATGACGCGGTCACAGCGGCCGGCGACGGCGAACGCGGTGAAGCCGGGCCCCGCGCCGATGTCCATGGCGGTCCCGTAGCGGCGGTCGCTCAGCATGGACCCGGCAGATGCGAGCGCGCCTGCCTGTGCGTGGGTCTTGCTCGCGCCGTAGGCTCCTGCGAGCCGTCCAAACTGGCTCTGGGAGCTTCTATCAGGCTGTGCGTTCGTCATCGAGTGTTCCTTTTCCTAGAAGGCGAACCAGGCGAGCACCGCGGTCACGATGCCCACGGCGAGCCCTGCCATCGTCACCGCGGCCTCCTCCAGCGTTACGGGGCCGAGGTAGAGCAGAGGGAAGCTGACGATCGTCCCCGCGAGGACGACGTGGCGGAGTTTGCGTTTCGTGGCGGCTGAAAGCATGGCTTACCTCGATAGCGCGGGCAGCAGTTCGATGATGATGATGGCCTCGATGCCGGCGAGGACGACGAGCCCGAGGATGTAGGGGATGACGATGCGGAAGATGTCCCGCTCCTTCCCCGCGAGACCGACGACCGCCGCGCCGACGAGCACCTTCGCCGGCGCCATCGGGCTGCCGACGGACGCCCCGATCGACTGGATGCTGGAGATGGTCACGGTCCCGATGTCGAGCGCCCTCGCTGTTTCCAGCTGGAGCAGCCCGAACATGACGTTCGAGTTAGTGTTGCTGCCGCTCATGAACGAGCCCAGCAGGCCGATGAACGGCGATACGAACGGGAAGAGCGGGCCGGAGGCGTTCGCGATGCCCCGCGCGAGCAGCACGGTCATGCCGGTGTCCGCCATAACGACGGCCATCATCACCATCGTCGTCACACCGATGGTGGAGCCGAGGCTCTGTCCGTACGTCAGCTTCATCGCCTCCCAGGCGACGCCCTTCCGCCACCGCTTGGCGAGGACGTAGATGATCGCGCTGATCACGATGCTGAAGAAGATGAGCGGGGCCGGGTGGTTGAGGATGCGTATCGGCGCGTAGTCATTCGCGGCGGCGACGGCGAATCCCTGGGCGGTCTCGAACGCGGGGTAGTCGAGTCCCCAGAGTATGTTGCGCACCGCCTCTTTCACCGGGCCGATCTGCGATATGACGCTCAGCGTGATGAGGAGCAGGTAGGGCATGAAGGCGAGGATGAACGGCATGGGCCGGGCGTCGGGTTCGTCCGCTGCCCCGGCGGGCGGCACCTCGGGAGCCGCTTCTGCCTGCGGCGCGGCGCGCAGGAGCGGGGTGCGGGAGAGCAGGGCAAGCACCACCATGCCGAGGATGCCCGGGACGGTGGACGCGATCTGGGGCGCGCCGCCCCACGCGAGCGCGTACATCGCCGCGGCCATGAAGGCGCCGGCAATGACGACTATCGGCAGGCTTCGCCGTAGCGCGCTCATCCCGCCCTGTATGTGCGCCACCAGCATCCCGCTCGCGACGATGATGGGTGCGAACAGCAATGCCATGTGAGGCGCGATGACCTCGCCCTCGATGCCGGTCACCAATTGGATGGTGTAGTAGGACGAGCCCATCGAACCGAACGTCACGGCCCAGCCGTGCCCGACGAGCGCCATAGCGGCGGCTCGGGCGGGCGGGAAGCCGAGCATGATGAGCAGCGGAGCGGAGACGGCCACGGGCACTCCGAAGCCGGTGATGCCCTGGATGAAGCTGGAGAAACCCCACCCGATGAGCAGCGCCTGCACGAGGCGGTCGCTGGCGAGCATGGCCATCGTCCGCCCGATGGCGTCGATGCCTTTCAGCTTGTCCACCATGTTGAACAGGTATACGGACGTCCAGACGATGGTGAGAACGAAGACTGCGAGGCTCAGTCCCTTGGCGCTTGCGATGGCGACGTGGTCTCTCGCGGCGCCGAAGATGAGCAGCGCCAGGGCGAGGGCGAGCAGCCAGGCGGCGGCTCCTGCGCGCGGCGCGCTCCAGTTCAGCCAGATGATGGCGACCACGAGGAGGACGACCGGCGAGGCGGCCAGAAGCCAGTTGAGTATCGTGAGGTCCGGGCCTGTCATGGAGGGCGCAGGATAGCCGTCCGGCATGCTCCGCACAACGGCAGCAGGGTGGCGCTGGTACAATCTTCAGAGGTTCCCTGCTCATGGATTTCTCGCTCTCTGAACGCCTATCCCGTGGCCTGCTGCTATGCGACGGCGCCACCGGCACCCAGTTGTACGCACACGGCCTGACGGCTGCGCTGCTGGAACCGGCCAACGTCGAACAACCCGATGTCGTGAAGGGCGTGCATCTCTCCTACCTTCGCGCGGGCGCGGAACTGTTGGAGACGAACACGTTCGGTGCGAATGCGGCCAAGCTCGGCATGCACGGGATGGCCTCCCGCGTCGAAGAGCTGAACCGCGCCGGAGTCGCACTGGCGAAGGAAGCGGCGCGTCTGCACGGCCAGAACGTGTGGGTGGCGGGCTCCATGGGGCCGCTGCCACCGGACAGCACCGGCGCCGGTCTCTTCTCCCCGGCGTCTGCCAGCAACGTGTTCGCGGAGCAGGCCTCGGCGCTCTCCGACGCTGGGGTGGACCTCATCCTCCTGGAGACGTTCACTTCACTGGCGCAGCTCAAGCTCGCTATAGAGGCAGTGCGCTCCGTTTCTGAACTGCCGGTCATCGCTCAGATGACCTTCACGGGCGACGGCCTCACGCCGGGCGGGGATGCGCCGGAGGACGTTGTCGCGGCGCTCAACGATGCGGAGCTGCTCGCGTTCGGCGCGAACTGCAGCATAGGCCCGGACCTGCTGCTGAGCGTCGTCGAACGCATGGCTGGGTTGGCGAGCGCACCGCTCATCGTTCAGCCGAACGCGGGACTCCCCGCTTACGTGGGCGGTCGGCTCCAATACGCCGCGCCGCCGGAGTACTTCGCTGAGACGGCACGGGAGATCGCGCGTGCTGGAGCGGCGGCGGTCGGCGGATGCTGTGGGACAACGCCCGAGCACATAGCAGCAGTCCGGGACGCGGTGCGCGGCGTGCTGCAGTCTTCGACGCGGCGCGCGCCTGCTCCGGCGACGGCACGACCGCAACGCGTCGAGACTCCTGCCATCCGGCCCACCGGGCTGGCGGAGCGTATCGAGCAGGGCGAGTTCGTCGTTACGGTGGAGCTCTCTCCGCCGCGCGGGTTCGACGTGAGTGGGACCCTGGACAAGCTTCGCGGTGTAGTTGGGAGCGTCAATGCCGTGAACGTTGCGGATAGTCCTCGTGCGCAGGGGAGGATGAGCGCGCTCGCCACGGGAAGCCTCGTGCAGTCGAGGCTGGGCGTCGAGGCGGTGATGCACATGGCCATCCGGCATCGCAACCTGCTGGCGCTGCACTCGGACCTGTTGGGCGCGCATGCGTTGGGTCTGCGGAACGTCTTCACGGTGATGGGCGACGTCCCGCTCTCGGGTGACTACCCGTACGCGACCGCGGTGAGCGACGTGACGGCGTCCGGCCTGATCCGGCTCATGGCGGGGTTCAACGAGGGCGTTGACGCGAACGGACGGGAGATCGAACAGCCGACATCGTTCTTCATCGGCGCGGCGCTGAACTTCAACGCGCCGGACCTGGACAGGGAGCTCCGCGTGCTGGAGCGCAAGGTCAAGGCGGGAGCGCACTTCCTGCTGACGCAGCCGGTCTACGCGGTGGAACACGTGGAGCGTGTATGGTCGCTGCTGGGCGGCTTCCCGCTGCCGGTTATCATGGGCGTGCTGCCGCTCCGCAACGCACGTCACGCCCGATTCCTGCACAACGAGGTGCCCGGCATCGTTGTCCCGGAGGACGTCATGCGGCGCATCGATCTCGCCGAATACCGGGGCGACGCGGGGGGCAAGGAGGGCATCGCGCTCAGCCGGGAACTGCTGGCGGAGCTCTCCGGACGCATCGCGGGGGCGTACTTCATGCCGCCGTTCGAGCGCTTCAGCGTCGTGCAGGAGACGATGGAAGGGTTGTCGCTGCCGGGCATCGGTTCGCCGTAGGCGCGGGATGGTATCCTGAACTCACACGTGGGGCCGTAGCTCAGTTGGGAGAGCACCTGCTTTGCAAGCAGGGGGTCAGGGGTTCGAGTCCCCTCGGCTCCACCAGACTTGATAAAATCAAGAACCTTCACGATTTCCTTCACGTTGGCCCTGTAGGCGGAGCCTGCTTACCATCCCATCGGCTGCTAGGGAGTTGTGGGCGGTTCCTTCCCCTCCCCCATCGCCATCCGGTAGCCGACGCGGGGTTCGGTGATGATGTGCCTGGGGTTGTCCGCATCGTCGTCCAGCTTGCGGCGGAGCCTCCTCACACTGGGGGGTCTTCAGAGAATTATATACTACTTTCCACAAAAGAAGGGTTGAAAACCACGTAGAGGCGATAGATAATTGGGTATAGTTTCTGCTGGGTCTGTATGTTCCCGCTCCGAAGGGAGACACGGGCCGCCGCCGAGCCTGTGTAAGGAGATGCAAGCAATCGCTCCGCCGCCGGGGTTGGCGAGCCATCCGGACCGATGAAGCAGACCGTTGCTGATTGGGAGGTCACGATAGCCATGTTCGACACCGGAAGCGACGACAGCAAGGCGCGCCGCCTGTTGAGGGCGGCCATGCCCGTTACCCACCACCCCCCCCCCCCCCCCCCCCCCCCCCCCCCGAATAAATGTTCTAGTCCCCTCCTCTCCCCGGCAGGGAGGCGCGGCATGATGCGCGCCTCCTTCCTCCCACGCTCCCCGCTCCTCCTCCTGGCCGCCGCGCTGGTTGCGCTGGCGGTCTTCGTTGCGCCCGGCGCACAGCCCGCCCAGGCCCAGACCACCACCGTCTGGTCCACCACGCTGACGGCGGTTGATAGCGGCAATAACTTCGGTTGCGTAGCTGGTAGCCAAGGGGGATGCGCGGCGGCACTCACGGACAATGACTTCACCTACCAGGGAATCGTCTATGAGGTCACAAGAATCAGTGTAATTCCCTCCACCGGTTTACTCTTGTTCAAACTCAACACGGCAATCCCCGCGGGCCTCAAGTCGGCCCTGACGCTGAACGTCGGCAACAACCAGTTCCCCCTTGCAGACGCGACCGTCGCCGCTGGCGACACTCAGGCAAGCTGGTCCAACACCGGCCTGGGCTGGTCCGTCGGCGATACGGTGCAGTTGAGCCTGACGGCGCCGCGGACGGCGTCCAGCGACGCGAACCTGTCCGGCCTGACGGCGAGCTCGAGCACGAGCGCCTCGGGGACGTTCAGCGCGCTGACGCTGAGCCCCTCGCCCTTCGCGGCGGCGACCACGGCCTACACGGCGTCGGTGGCGAACGACAGGACGCACGTGAAGCTCCGCCCAACGACGAGCAACTCCAACGCCACGGTGGAGGTGGGCAAGGGGTCGAGCCTCGCGTCGGTGACGAGCGGCAGCGCCAGCGCCGCCATCGCGCTCTCCCCGGGCGCGAACGCGATCACCGTGAAGGTCACCGCCGAGAA
>MKWU01002537.1_pt1 | contig 26974 bp, 22 predicted proteins | sample 809101 | NCBI WGS metagenome assembly MKWU01 (sample SAMN05860141, study PRJNA318959) | sponge metagenome | host: Aplysina aerophoba | place: Slovenia: Piran, Adriatic Sea, Gulf of Piran | collected 2013-05-07 | reverse complement strand
TGAATCGGCGGCGAATCCCCCCGGATTCGCCGCGGCCTGCCTGTTGCAAGCGTCCGCCACCCCGGTCCAACCCCGCCGGAGCGACCACCCCTGCCAACGTATATCTCAAAAACTGTTCACACCATTGTGACGAGTTACAGCCGATCAGTGGAACCGGCCGATCAATAACATGCCTACCTGGCAAGCCCGTTGTTGCCTGTTTGGTCGGGAACAGATGCAACATCACCGTGTCTCGGTTGCCACCGCTGCCAAATCCCCCTACATGTCATGCCCTTGTTCCCCGATAGGTCCACGATAACCTGCCAAGGCCTCTAGCGATGCGGACCGCAACTCATCCGTGGGACTTCCGCAAGCGTGCACCAAGGTGATTTTCTGAAGCCAAGTTGAATCGGCCGGCCTACGAGGCTTGCTTCTCGGCATCGATTTCCTCGAGGCAGCCTACAATGACCTCGTTCATGGCGGGAAACTCGTGTGCAGCAAAGTCATCGATCCACTTCTCCAACTTGGCGCGGGTAGTGCCGTCATCCCATCCAACACCAAAATCAGATTCGTCCAGAATATAGTCAGAAGATTGGTGCAGGTGTACCCAACCATCAGGTAGCGAGTTGGCAGTAGGCTTGAATAGTTGGGGATTTTGCCGCACTGCCTCGAACAACTTGTGCCTCAAGGCATCATTTGTTTCGTTCTTTGGTGAAAGTGCAAGTTGCAGATAGGGATGGCCGTCATCGAACATGAACTCGAAGAGCAACAGGGCATAGGACGACGGAGCCCACCCGCTTCCTGTCCGAGTTGCATCATACCGATCCCAATCTACCGAACGGAATCGAACGCAAGTTCTGCTTTCCAAGTCCAGCATCCACTCCGGATGCCGTTCGACTGCTTCCTTGAGCCACTGCTTGGCCTCAGCTACCCAGTCAGGTTTATTGTCAATTATTGTCTCAATCGCATCCCTGTGTTCCAAATAGGTTTTGCGAGCAAGTTGGGACAGACTGGTTTCGGGCATGATATTTCTCCTGAGCGTGGTTGCATATTGGTTCAAGAATGCACGGACACCCGCGCGTGCTGGAATCTCATGATTGTCCACTATCTGTTGGACGATATCAAACACCATTGCGTAGGTAAGAGGCTTCCATGACCGTTTTTCTTCCTCACGTGCGGGGAAAGTGCCCCGCGGCGTCAAGAACACAAGATACTTGGTGAAAGTCGAATAGGAGGATGCCTCCAATGCCTTCCGGTAACGGGTAAGTTGATTACTATGTTCATCGGAAAACACCTTGTTCTCAATGGCGCACAGGACTTGCTGGGTGTGGTTGACGATCAGAATATCCAAGTATCCCTGCTGCCCATCCACCACGTGTCGCCATTCTGGGGTCACTTCTGTCGCCGCCCAATCCCCGGAGTGATCCACAACCTGCATTCCGGCTTGAAGCAGAAAGCGTGTGAGGAAACGGTCGCCAAGGCCGTGGCTGTGCTCTGGGTCCAGCAGCCAGGCCAGCACATTGGAGTGGAATTCCTCCGAACCCCAGAGAGCATAGCCGCTTCCAAACCTCTGTTCGCCGACAAAGTCGAGTGCATCGAACTCGTTGCGTTGTTCTGCTGCAAGTTTCCGGATTCTCTCCAGACTCTCATCCGCCGTGAGCTTGTTGAGGGCCTTCTCTTGTTTCTCCTGTTCTTCCGCCAGCACGTTCGCCAGATGTGCCAACCGGGGGGAGATGCTGTGAAGAGTGGCAATCTGTGCAGCATCAGAATCAGCCAGGATGTTTGTGACATGTTCAAGAGCAGGGAGGGCACTTGCCAGCAACGGTGTCTGCTCCGATTCGTTCTCTGCATGCATTGACATATTCACGCTCTGGAAATCCAAACGGACCCATCACTCGGAGGTCGATCGCCGTGGAGCCCTGTTTCTGGTGGTCGGAGGACCGCTGGTGCCGACACCGTACCCGAACCTTTCACGCCGGCAGCAAAGTCCGAAGGGGTCCACTACAGCACACCGGGACGCAGTGGATGTTGCCATCGCAATCCTGGAAATCGGTTGAAATCGGAGTCGGTGGACACCATCGTGCATCCATGCTCGATCGCAATCGCCGCGTGCTGGGCATCGGCAACCAGCTTGTCGGTGGCCCCGGATTCGCGGCACAGCCGTTCCAATATGTCCAGATGGTCGGGACCGGGCCCCACGATGCGTGCCGTGGGCCGTTCCACGAGCGCGGACACGAACGCGAAGGATTGGTCGAGCGTGGATGGTGGGTCGAAGACGCGGGGGTTGGTGACAACGCGGATGAAGCCGGACAGAACCAGAACGGAGAGCGCGAACGGTTCCGGTCCCGTCGCCAAGCGGGTGATCCAGGCCGCATAGTCGACGTGATCGGAGATGGAGTCCTCCACATGTGCGTATATCAAGATATTCACGTCTGGAAGCAGCATCTCAAATCACCGGCCCCCGTGCCCGAAGCGGGCCTCGTCATCCCGCGCGTCGATCGCCCTCGGCCGGTCGAGGGCGACTCCAGGACGGGGCTGAACACCGCGCACGGTGACCAGACGAAAAGGTGGCGGCTCCAATGTTTCGCGACGCTTCAGGGCATCGTCCAACGTCCTGGCAATGAAGGCGCTTACGCTGACGCCTCGGGCTTTGGCTGCCCGGCGCACCTGCTTCGCGAGTTGGTCGTCAAGCGAGATTGTGGTTCTCATGATGCAGAGCATAACATGTCTTCATCAACGCACAACACCATCGAACATCTGGACACTGTTTCAGTTTTGTTGACATTGGTCCGGCACCCGGAAAGGACAAGGGACTCTCGGCAATTGGTTTTTGCGCAGTCAACCGGAAAGGAAACCGGTAAGGCCCCCATGTCCTGAACTTCATCCCAGCCCGTGCCCATTAGCCAGCTCGCCGCTCCCGGTCCGCCCGTTGTCTCCGTACTCGTCCACGGGCCGGTTCCCACAGGTTCCGATAGCGCCAAGTACAATCCGGCTGGCTTGAAAGACTCACGCGCAACCCCTGTCTCCTCACCGCTCATGGACCTGCCCTTTCTGCACCCGGACCAGTCGGAGTTCATCCCCATTAGACGGGGCGGCGGCCTGTACGTCGACAAGACCGGCCACTTGCGCAGACTGCTGGCCCCGATCAACGGCGACGGTTCCCGACTGCAGACGAAGTACGCGTTTTTTGTCAGACCCCGCCGTTTTGGCAAGACCCTGCTGGTCTCCACCCTGGAGGCCTACTTCCAGGGGGATCTGCCGCGGTTGGAAAGTTCCGACATGTCCTCCTTCGACCCCGATGCGGGAGAACGGTCCGAACTGTTCAGGGATACCGCCGTCGCGGACATCGTTCACCGCAGCCGGGCACATCCGGTGGTTCGGCTCAACATGGCGATGACAGCCTCGGACTCCCCTGAAGGGTTGCGTGCCAGGCTTCTTGAACACTTGGAAGACGTGTACACCGACTGGCATGCCCGCGGCGTGGCAACCGGCATTGAGCCACGGACCGCGGGCGGCACGGTTCGGTTTCCGCCGCCGCACGCGGATTCCGAACCGGTTTCCGCAGGCGGCCGTTTGGTTGATTTGCTGCGTGTACTCGAACTGAGCTTCAAGGCCAAGCCCGTGGTCCTGATCGACGAGTACGATGCGCCGCTCACGCACCTGCTGGGCCGGGACATGGACCCGGAGCCATACATCGTGATCCTGCGCGAGTTCTTCGGCCTGCTCAAACACCAGGAGAATCGCCTTCACTTCGTATTCATTACGGGCATCAGCCGGTTTGCCCACGTGAACTTGTTCTCCGCTCTGAACAACCTGAAGGACTTGTCTTGGGACTCCGGGTACTCGGATCTGTACGGATTCACCGAAGCGGATCTGCAAGGTTCCCTGCGGCCCTACCTGCAGGCGGGAGCCGGGAACCTGGGCAAGCCCGTCGAACAGGTGACGCAGGAGTTGCGGGACCACTACAACGGATACTGCTTTGGAGTTCCGGGCCTCGACGAAAACGTCTACAACCCCTATTCGCTCCTGAATTGCCTGGACAACATGCAGGCTGTCTCCGCGGGCGACAGGTGGAAGCTACTCGGATGGCCCAACTACTGGTCCGAGTCGGGGACACCCCGGTTCCTGGTGCGGATGGCCAGGAACGGAGACCTCGCGTTGGCCCAGGACCCGCCGCCGGTCCACCAGTTGATGCGGACCACTTACGACTTGAACAACATCGACTACGGCAGCCTGATGCTGCAGACCGGCTACCTCACGCTGCGGATGGACCAAGGACGGCTGCGGTACGACTACCCGAACAACGAGGTGCGGCTGACCTTCGCTTCCAGCCTGCTGGAGAGCTTCGGCCGGTATGCCACATCGGACGAATTGACGGATCTGCACCGGGCCTTGGCCGCGGAAGACTATGCGGACTTCTGCACACGGCTGGACACCTTCATGGCGGGGATGCCGGGCGAGAAGATCACCGGCGAGACCGACTGCCACCTGATCCTGCATGCCCTGTGCCAGTTAATGAGAGTCGAGTTCCAGTCCGAAGTGCACCAGTTGAGTGGACGGTCGGATCTGGAGGTGCTCTTCCCCCACCATGTCTGCGTGTTCGAGTTCAAGTACAACCGGTCGGTAGAGGCCGCTCTGGACCAGATCGAGGCGTGCGACTACGGCCGTCGATATTTCGGTTCCTCAAGGCGTGTCGTTGCCGTCGGCCTGAACTTCGTCGCCGGTGGTCAAGAGGAACCGCCCCGCATTGAATACCGGACGCGGGTTCGAAACCCGTCCACATCCGACTCTGGATAAGCCAACACACCTGGAGCCGGTTCAGGTATGCGGAGATTCCCAAGCGGGAATCGGTCGGGCTTGGTCAAGTCTCCAGGTCAACCCCAACGAGCTGAAGCGCCTCGGCCAAGTGGCACTTCACGAAGTGGCCCGGCTGCAGCATTGTTGAAACCAGTCCACGATACCATGTCCGGTCTCTCATCGTGACCTGCAATCCAGCCTCTACCGATCGCCGTCTGGAACTCTGTTTCCGGTGGTCGGAGGACCGCTGGTGCCAGTGCCTGGCACGTCTGTTGGGCCAGGCTCAACGCAAGAACGGCTGATAGTTGACCAAGAAGAGGAGCAATGTCATGCCTTACCGCCTGTGGCACCCACCGTTTGGGCTGGGTGGACGCGGAGGTGTTCTCGGCCTACATCGGTTCCCCGGGAACTCCGAACCCAATCAGCCCAAGGCCCGAGGCCAACGATGGGGGTGCCCGGCCCAGGAGTTTGACGTGGGGCAGCCTGGAGCTCGGCCAAACTGACAGACCAACTTGGACGAGCCCGGCGTACCGGTGGTGATTGGTGACGACGGCACACGCCCACTCGCGGCCTCAAGTGTCGGTAGGGCAATAAACACATGCAACACCCCATCGCCAGTTAACAGGGCTGCCTGGATGAAGTTCGGCTGAAGGACGCGAACCAACGCCCGTGGGCGTTGGTTCGGAAATGGTCTTCAACCCAACATCGCATCCAGCTCAGGCATCGCAATCCCAGAATCACTTCAGGTACTTGTGCTTGATCGATTGGAAGCGAGGTTCGTCGCATTCCACGATCTTGAGCGATCCTCGCCAACGGGCAGCGAATGTTTCTGGCTTGTTGCCGATCATCGCCCGCAACAACTCTTCAACGAGAGCCGACAGGGGCACACCGACAGATCTCGCATGCCCTTGGGCCGCCAGAAGCACATCCCGATCAATCGTGAGAGTGAGTTTTCCTTTCAACTTCCGGTTTCCCTCACTTGTCAACACACGTCCAATCCGTCCGGCGTGCGTGCAGGCTTGGATGTTGCACAAGGTTGCACAAGAGATTGCAACACCTACCATGCAGTGTAACTCCCTTTCAGGCCATACTCCCCGCCCCAAGCAGCGTAGACACAGCGCAAGTCGGACCTCTCCGGTGTGTCGGGCAGAGTGCCTGCAATGTTGCTCCTTGCCGAGAACTTGCACACCGAACCCAAGTGACGAGGCCCTGCCGACAGGTACCTGAATCCCGCCTCGGGATTCAGGGAAGTCACTATGCCGGAGCACCACGCAACGGATCCCCAAGAACCCGTTGGAGCTAAGTACAATCCGGCAGACTTGCAGCACTGGACTTCACCGAGCCTCCACCCCCGAACATGGATCTGCCCTTCCTGCACCCGGATCAGTCGGGGTTCATCCCGATTCGACGGGGCGGCGGCCTGTACGTTGACAAGACTGGCCATCTGCGCAGACTGCTGGCTCCGGTCAACGGTGACGGCTCCCAGCTACGGACGAAGTACGCCTTCTTGGCCAGACCGCGCCGTTTTGGCAAGACCCTGCTGGTCTCCACCCTGGAAGCCTACTTCCAAGGCGATCTGCCGAGATTGGGAAGTTCCAACCAAGCAGCCTTTGATCCCAATGCAGGAGAACGGGAGGAACTGTTCAAGGGCACCGCTGTCGAGGAGATCGTTCATCGGATTCGGGTACATCCGGTCGTTCGGCTCAATCTGGCAATGACAACCGCGGACACTCCCAAGGGATTGCGTGCCCGGCTTTTGGCGCACCTCGAAAGTGTGTATACCGACTGGCATGCCCGCGGCGCGGCAACCGGGCTTGAACCTCGGACCGAAGGCGGGGTCATCCGGTTTCCGCCACCACCCGCGGGTTCCGATTTGGTGCCTACCTCCGATCGCCTGCAGAACCTGCTGCATGAACTTGAACGTCAATTCAAGGCCAAGCCGGTCATCCTGATCGACGAATACGATGCACCACTCACACACCTGCTGGGCCGGGACATCGATCCCGAGCCCTTCATCTCCGTGCTGCGCGAGTTCTTCGGTCTGCTCAAGCACCTTGAAGAGAGTTTGCACTTCGTGTTCATCACGGGCATCAGTCGCTTTGCCCACGTGAACCTGTTCTCCGCCCTGAACAATCTGACCGACATCTCGTGGGACTCCAACTATGCGGATCTGTGCGGATTTACCGAAGCAGATCTGCAAGGTGCACTGCTGCCCTACCTGCAGGCCGGAGCCGGGAACCTGGGCAAGCCCTTCGAGGACGTGACGCAGGAACTGCGGGATCACTACAACGGCTACTGCTTTGGCCATCCCGGTCTCAGTGAGAACGTTTACAACCCGTTTTCGCTCCTGACCTGCCTTCGGGACATGCAGGAAACCAAGGCGCGCGACCGGTGGCGGTGGCTGGGATGGCCCAACTATTGGTCCGAGTCCGGAACCTCCCGGTTCCTGGTGCGGATGGCCCGGAACGGGAACCTTGCCTTGGCCAAGGAACCTCCTCCGGTCCACCAGTTGATGCGGACTACTTACGACTTGAACAACATCGACTACGGCAGCCTGATGCTGCAGACCGGCTACCTCACGCTGCGGCTGGACCAAGGACGGCTACGGTACGACTACCCGAACAACGAGGTGCGGCTGACCTTCGCTTCCAGCCTGCTGGAGAGCTTCGGCCGGTATGCCACACCGGACGAATTGACGGATCTGCACCGGGCCTTGGCAGCAGAAGACTATGCGGACTTCTGCACGCGGCTGGACACCTTCATGGCAGGGATGCCGGGCGAGAAGATCACCGGCGAGACCGACTGCCACCTGATCCTGCATGCCCTGTGCCAGTTGATGAGAGTTGAGTTCCAGTCCGAAGTACACCAGCTGGGCGGACGGTCGGATCTGGAGGTGCTCTTCCCCCACCATGTCTGTGTGTTCGAGTTCAAGTACAACCGGTCGCCGGCGGTCGCGCTGGACCAGATCGAGTCGCGCGACTACGACCGCCGATATTTCGGTTCCTCAAGGCGTGTCGTTGCCGTCGGCCTAAACTTTGTCGCCGGTGGTCAAGAGGAGCCGCCCCGCATCGAATACCAGACACGGATAAGAAGCTAGTCCGGATCGGAAACTGGCTAAGTGGGTGCATTGGGATTCCTGAACAGTTACAGAGGAATAAACCCACCGGACACTTTGACGGCCTTCAAATCTCCTATTCCTCATAGGCCTGCCTGATCATGCGCAGGACGGAGTCGATTTGTTCCTTCCGGCGCACGTCCACTACCACACCGCAATCGCGGTGCGTCACGTTGGGCAACCAACTCCAGTTGGTTGCGTCGGCAGCCAGCCCGTCCGGATCATCGACTTCGTCGAATGACAGAGGGAGTAATACTCTCACCGATGCCGCCATCGGCAGCAACTCCACGAAAAAGACACCGGAGCCGTTATAATAGCAACGCGAACGGTTCTCCAAGACCGGAATCGATTTTCCCAGGGTTGCTATGCCCTCATCCAAATGCTTCATCAGTTGGTGCACAGGATCGTTCATCTTCCGACTAGTCAAATCGAGACGGTTAGACCGCGCCTGCAGCTCGGCCACATCCTTGTTTTGAACCATACCCATGTCGGCCTCAGGATATGGCCATATCTCCACTGCATTCTGCGCCAGTTGGGCTCCCCTCTCCCGCATTTCATCCACCGTCCACTTGTCCTGCTCCCGGATGTAGTGGTTCAATCGCACGGCAGTGTATTTGAACCCCTTCGGATCATGCAGCTTTTCGCTAAACGGCCTGTTGGACATGGCACTGTTTTTGTCGTAACCGACCAGTGTAAGGTTCCCCAACCGGTGTATCCACGTCTGATGAATGTCCACCCAATCTTCACCCAGCATCTCCTGCCACTCCTCCACGTTGTAAATACCCTGGGGCATCACGTGTTCAATGGAATAGTCGGCGGTCTGGCTTGGCTCCGTCTGGCCGTGGTTCTCCAAGGCGGCGAGAATATGATGGCAGGTGCGCAAATGGTAGAGGTCGCGCTCCTGGATCCCGGAACGAAAACTCTCATCGGACGGAAAGGCGGAAGTTCCCCTCTCCCTTACCAACGCAACTTTAAAGGTTTCGAAAACCGCGTCCTCTTCGACGGCGTGGGCAACCCGCTGAAAGACATTCCAGTAACTGCGTGTTTGCAGCCCCAGCACTGCTCGCCGCACAAGATAACTCTTCAGCAGCGTCATGGCCTCGGCAAACTCGCCGTCTGTGATTAGCTTGCGTTCACGCAGGTCGTACAGGCGCACGACCAAGGCAGCGTGAGTGGTGCCGAACCCACCGTCACGGGCAACCGACAATGGAGGGATCATGCTTTTGTCGGGACACAACGACGGACGCCGAAACCAGGCATAGTACCGCCCCATCTTCAGCATGTCGGCCAGGTGCTTGGCCGCTTCGTCAAACCCACCGGAGGACCAAAATTCCTTGAACTTGGCATACACTTGGTTAGCTGGCGTCTGCGTCGTCGACCTCTCCGACAGAGCCATATAGTCGCGCAGGAACTCTTCGAACCCGCCGCCGGCATCGCGGAAAGCGTGCTCCAACTTACTCCAGTATTCATCGTACAACGCTGTTTGTTGATCAGAGTGCAAGCCCATGAGCAGGTAGTTCCGAATCAAGTCGCTCTGGGTAAGATCAACACCGGTGGAGTTCAGGCTTTCAAAAATCACCTGCGGGTTGTCCGCTGGTCGCTCCAGTTTCAAGTCCACGACCACCAAACGATAGATGCCGTTGTACACGTTTACCAGGTCCACCCCCGGGTCCCGCAATACGGCTCGAAAATGTTCATACGCTGCCATGACAGCCTCTGAACTGTCGCAAACCTCGAATGGGTCCTTTGCGTCAACCAAGGCTTGGAGCGTGTCGTTGTCGCGCCGACGCAGCACCAACCGGTACCTGTGTTCGCCCGACTCATGATTGTTCTTGAGAAAGAGATCATCGATCTTCGCAATGCTCAGCCCACTTTCCTGCCATTGGGTCTCCACCAAATGATCCCGCAGAGCGATCATCAAAAGAATCAAGGTAGTGAGCCGCTGCTGACCATCAATGACCAGCCATCTGCTAAACGCGGCACCCACCTGCTCATCAACGTACACGAACGACCCCAGAAAATGTAGGGCATCATCTTCAACCGCCTTGAGAACGTCCGACCACATCCTGTCGCACTGCTCCGGACCCCAAGAGTAGTCCCGTTGAAAAACGGGGATGATGAACTGTTTGGGGCCGTTGATTATTGTCCCAAAGGGGTGGGTGGCCGCGTCCATAGTTCCTCCTGTAAAATCCGCGAGTAACTGATCAGCAACTGTGTTGAAAGTCAAACCTCTCCAAGCGGTCGGCGGTCGCCTAGTCAAAGGTCTTGTAGAGGGAGTTGGGGACAGGGGTGTTGAGGTTGTCGCAGATTACAAAACGGTGCCCGGGCAACCCCCAACTGGGATCTTCCAACATCTTGGTCAAACCTCCAGGTCAACGCCAACGAGCTGAAGCTCCTCGGCCAGGTGGCACTTCACAAAGTGGCCCGGCTGCAGCTCCCTGAGTTCGGGTTCCTCGCGACTGCATTCGTCCTCAGCGTAGGGACAACGGGGATGGAAGTAACACCCCGACGGCGGACTGGCGGGATTGGCGATCTCGCCGGCCAGCAGCGTGCGATGGCCGCGGTGGTCGGGATCGGGATGCGGTACCGCACCCAGAAGCGCCTCCGTATAAGGATGCAACGGTGAACTGTAGAGGGTTTCGGTTTCCGCGACCTCCACCAGTTTGCCCACGTACATGACGCCGACGCGGTCGCAAATGTGGGCCACCACGTTGAGCTGGTGGGCCACGAACAGGTAGGTGAGCCCGAACGCCTCCTGCAGGTCCTGCAGAAGATTGAGGGTCTGGGCCTGGATGGACACGTCCAGGGCCGAAACCGGTTCGTCGCACACCACGAACTGGGGGTTCAGCGCCAGGGCCCTGGCAATCCCCACCCGTTGTCGCTGGCCGCCCGAAAACGCATGCGGATACCGCCGGATGTACTCGGGCCGCAGGCCCACCAGGGATAGGAGTTCGGCCACCCGGTCCGTACGCGCCGCCGCATCACGCACGCCGTTGTTGAGCAGCGGTTCGCCGATCAGTTCCAGCAAGGTCATACGCGGATTGAGCGACGAATAGGGATCCTGGAAAACCATTTGGGTATGTCGCCGAAACACACGCAGATCCCCCTCGTCGAGCGCGGCCACATCCACCCAGCCCAGCTCTTGATCCTTGAACAGGATTTGGCCCGACGTGGGCTCGATGGCCCGCAGGATACTCCGCCCGGTTGTGGTCTTGCCGCATCCACTCTCCCCCACCAAGCCGAAGGTTTCACCGCGATGCAGAGCGAACGAGACCCCGTCCACGGCCCTTACATACCCCACGATCCGGCGCCAGAAACCGGCCTGGATCGGAAAATGCTTGCACAGGTCGACCACCTTGAGCAGTTCTTCGGCCGGACCATCCCGTCCGGTTTCCTGCTGCGAGTCGAGTTCACCCAATTCGTGGCCGTCCATCTCTCATTCCGTATACAGGTGGCAGGCCACGGTATGGCCTTCGTCGACGGTTACGTCGGGCGGAACCACTTCGTCACACACGCCCGGCATGAAGTCCGGACACCGCAGGTGGAACGGGCAGCCCGGCGGTACATCCAACGGGTTGGGCACAACGCCTTCGATGGCCTGCAGCCGCGCCCCGGTCCGTTTCTGGATCCGGGGGATGGATTCGAGCAGAGCCTGCAGGTATGGGTGCTTGGGTGAATGAAAGATGGCCCGCACCGGCGCCTTCTCCACCACGCGCCCCAAGTACATGACTGCCACGTCGTCGGCCATCTCCGCAATGACACCCAGGTCATGGGTGATGAACATGATGGCCATGTGCAGTTCGGACTGCATGTCGCGCATCAAGGCCAGAATCTGCGCTTCGGTTGTGACATCCAGGGCCGTTGTGGGTTCGTCCGCAATCAGAAGGCTGGGCTCGAGCATGAGGGCCATGGCAATCATGGCCCTTTGCCGCATGCCGCCGCTCAACTGATGCGGATACGCCTCCACGTTGCGTTCCGGGTTGGCGATGCCGACCCGACGCAACATGTCCAACACCCGCGCGGGCGCTTCATCCCCGCTCTTCGGTTGATGCAGTTTGATTGTCTCCTCGAGTTGGTTGCCCACCGTGTGCACCGGACTGAAGGAGGTCATCGGCTCCTGGAAGATCATGCTGATCCGTGAGCCACGGATGTCCCGCATGAGTGGGTCGCCGGGGTTCAGATCGGTGATGTTGATGGTCTCGTCAAGGTCGCCTTCCGCGATGTGCAGAAGGATGTCCCCGGACTCGATGCGGCCGGGCCGCGGCACAATCTGAAGTATCGACTGCGCCGTCACGCTCTTGCCGCAACCGGACTCCCCGACCACTCCCAGGGTACGGCCCTTGGCGATGGTCAGACTGGCTCCGTTCACCGCCTTGACCACCCCCTCCCGCAGGTAGAAGTTGGTGTGCAGATGCTGGATGTCGATCAGGATTCCAGGATCCACGGATCAAGCCTCCTCGCAATCCAGGCGTTGTATCTGCTGCAGCACCACGTCGTCCACCTATATGGCGTAGGGATCGGCTGCGTCGCGCAGGCCGTCGCCGGCAAAATTGAAGGCAAGTATCACTGCGACCACGAACAAACCCGGCAACAGGAGCCAAGGGGCCAGCACCACCGAGCGGAGGTTCTGTGCCCCCTGCAACAGAACTCCCCAGCTGACGACCGGAGGTTGGAGGCCGAGGCCCAGGAAACTCAGGGCTGTCTCGCCGAGAATCATGCCGGGGACCGCCAGCGTCATCTGGGCGATCAGGTGGCTTGTGAACGAGGGCACCATGTGACGCATGATAATTCGCATCTGCGGGGCGTTGGCCAACCGCGCAGCCATGATGAAGTCCTCTTCCCTAAGGGCCAGAAACCGACCGCGCACGACCCGGGCCATGCCGGTCCAGCCTATCAGGGACAGGATTAGGGTGATACCGAAGTAGACGCGCAAGGCGCTCCAGTGCGGGGGCAGGATTACCACCAGGGTCAGCCACAACGGAATGGTGGGCAGGGACCGCAGGAGTTCGATAATCCTTTGGATGATCACATCGATCAATCCGCCGTAGTATCCGGAAATACCGCCCAGGACCACACCGAACAACAGCGAGAAGCCAACCCCCAACAGGCCAATCGACAGTGAAATCCGGGCACCATACATGATGCGGGAAAAGAGGTCGCGGCCCAGATCGTCGGCACCCAAGAGGAACAGCGGCTGCTCCGCCCAGACGTCGATGCCAAACAGATGGAGATCGCTGTCGAATTGGCCCCACAGGGTATAGGGATCCCCCTTGACCCAAAAACGGATGGGATGCACCTGTGTCTCGTCCGGCACGACGACCATGGCCAGGGTCTCCTCGTCCCTGGCTGAAGTGAGCCCGTATACAAACGGCCGTAGGCTGAACGACCCGTCCGGCCGCGTGAAGTGCAGGCGCATGGGAGGTGCCAGCACCCAACTGGAACTGAACCGGTTCGGATCGTGCGGCGAGACGAATTCGGCAAACAGTGCCGCACCATAGGCAAACACAAGCAGGATCATGGACACCACGGCAACCCGGTGGCGGGAGAAGCGCCACCACATCAGCTGCCACTGGGAAGCGGTGTAAAGATTGGCTTCCGCGGACTTCGGCGGAGTCGCTACCGTCATGGGCTAACAGGGCCGGAAGCCGTCACTCGAGGCGGATGCGCGGATCCACGACAGCCAGGAGGATGTCGGAAATGAACGTGCCCAGGATGGTCAGTGACGCCAGCAGGAGAAAAATGCTGCCGGCCAAATACATGTCCTGGCTCATTAGGGAGCGGATTTGGATGGGCCCCGTGGTGGGCAAACTCAAGACGATGGAGATGATGGTGGTGCCGGACACGAGTTGGGGCAGGACGTAGGCAATGCTGCTGATGAACGGATTCAACGCGACGCGCACCGGATACTTCAATACCAGGTGCCACTCCGTCATGCCCTTGGATCGGGCCGTGATCACATAAGGTTTCCGCAACTCGTCCAGCAGGTTGGCCCGCATGGTCCGGATCAGGCCCGCGGTGCTGGAGACGCTGAGGACCACGACCGGCACCCACAGGTGCTTCAGCATGTCGACAAACTTGGCCCAGCTCCACGGTGCGTCCCGGAAGGCTTCCGAGAACAGGCCCCCCATGTCGAGGCCGAAGAAGGCGAATCCCAACCACATCAAGACCAGGGCCAGCAGGAAGTCCGGAATCCCGGCACCCACAAATCCCAGGAACGTGAAGCTGTAGTCGAAACCCGAATACTGGTGCGTGGCGGAATAAATGCCGATGGGAAAGGCCAGGATCCAGGTGAAGATGATCGTCAGGAAGGAAATCAAGACGGTCCAGGCCAGCCGATCCCAAATCAGATCGCCGACGGGTCGGTTCCACTGCATGGAATGACCGAAGTCCAGCCGCGTGAAGATTCCCCACAACCACTTGACGTACTGGATGTAGACGGGCTGATCCAGCCCATAGCGCTTGCGCAGGGCGAGCAGCAGGGCTTCGCTGGCCTCCTCCCCGGATGCCTCAAGCTGGGTCGCGTACGAATTTATGTAATCGCCCGGCGGCGCCTGGATCAGCACGAAGGTGATTACGGAGATCACCAGGAAGGTCGGGATAAACAGCAGCAGACGCTGCAGCAGGAATTTCCACATGTACGGCCCGCCAAGCGGCGGAAATGCCGGGGGAGCCGAGCGGCTCCCCCGGACTGACTACATTAGGCGTCGATCCACCACTGTTCCTGCTGGTAGTGGGTCCACATCCCGTACTCGATGCTGAGAATGTTGTCCGAATCGGGTGCGTTGCGGACGGTGTTGCGGATGATGGACGCCCGCGGGACGAGCCCCACGGTGCCGATCAACCAGACGTTCTCCGCGTTGATCTGCAACATCTTGAGACCCAGTTCCTTGTACCGGTCCGTGCCGAACGTCTCGGCCTGCCACTGCACCGTGGTCTCCCACAGTTCCTTGATGATGTCGGGGGGCTCCATGCCTTCCGCACCGTCGGTGTCCAGCCACTGCCGCCAGAGCGGACCGCCCAGGGGCGTGCTGGACCAGTGCCAGGGCGGCCGGTAGCGGATGGGCTCGTTCTGCCGCGAATACGGCTCGGACGCCCCGCCGATGGCCCAAACCCCGATGTCGTGTTCGTTGGCCCGCATGCGCTGCATGTAGAACTGCTGGTCCTGGCCCTTGACGTTGATGTTCACGCCCACAGCGGCCCAGTAGGACTTGATCAGGTTGCCCGTTTCGGACAGATCCGCGCGCCCGGCATCGACCTCCATGGTCAGTGCCAATGGTTCGCCGTCGGGGCGCAGGCGGAACTTGTTGTCGCTGTCCCACGCAAGGCCCACCTCGTCCAGAAGGCTGTTGGCCAGGTCGACGTCGTAGGCCGTATACATCTGATCCAGGCCTTCCTGCCAGAACAGGGGGCCGGGATGCATGATCGGATTGCGCGGAACGCCCCTGCCGGCGAACCTGAGTTCGTTGATTTCGTTCCGGTCCAGGGCGTGGGACAACGCCTGACGCCACTTGACGTCGTTGAACAACTTCCGCAGAACCGGATCGGTGTGCGTGTAGTTGAACGCCATACCCATCTCCGACGCACGCAGATCGGGGTGGAGCCGTGCCGTGAAGTTCGCGGCCTCCTCGTTCTGCTTGTAGAGCGGGAAATCCGCCAGGGACAGGAACCAGCTGTGGTGCGTACCCTCGCCCGCCAGAATCTTGGCTGTCAGGACCTCGCGGTTCTCCACCACCAGCTTCTGGAGCCGGTCCACGTACGGCAACTGGTTGCCCTCCGCATCGACTGCCCAGTAATAGGGGTTGCGGGTATAGGTTGTGTTGCCCTGCGTATCCTGCTTCTCGAACACCCAGGGACCCAACACGGGCAGATCGGCATCCTGCTGCGTCTCGCCCTCATCGGCGTGGTACTGGAACGCCTCGTACCAGGCATCGAAGTTCTCTTCGTTGGCCTTGGCATCCGCGTCCTCGTTGTAGGAGGCGTGCCACTGGGACAGGTACTGCTTGGGCGACCAGAGTGACAGGGACGGCAGGATGTCGATGATGACCGGATAGGGCACGGCAAAGACAAGCTTGAAGTTGAAGTCGTCCTCGACTTCCAGCTTCAGGGTTTCGCCGCCGGGGGCCAGCTTCTTGTTCACGACCGGGGTCAACTCCTCGTTGAGGAGAATGTCCTCGTACCAGAACGAAACATGCTCGGTGGTGAACGGCGTGCCGTCGGACCACTTCTGGCCGGCCCGCAGGCTCACGGACAGTTCGGTACTGTCGTCGTTGACCGAAAAGCTCTCGACGGCAATGGGAATGATGGAGCCCAGGTCGTAGGACCGGCCCGCCGCAGCGGCTCCGCGGGCATTGGAAATCTCGAACAGGTTGGCCGTGGGATCGGCCACGATGCTCGACATTTCGCCTCCGTACTTGCCGATTTCCCGCAGGACCGGGAGAACCCAGGGATCGGCCGGCAACCGCTCGTCCACCGGCGGCAGCAGACCGGCCTGCACCATTTCGCTCAGTTCCGGGGCCTCGCGGTACTTGCCCATCGGCATCGCCGCTTCGTCCGCCGCGGGTGCCTCCGCCGGTGCCGCGTCCGCCGGACCCTCGGACTCTCCGGCACCGCAGGCTGCGGCAAGACCCGTGGCGACCGTGGCCCCACTGACAACGAGGAATTCACGTCTGGTAATGCGTCGAGTCATTGGAAAGCTCCTGACTGGTTGTACCGCAACAAGACCGCGGCCACACAATCAGATTCCGGCAAGGAACCCGGTGCAGCTTCCGGGGTTGGATGCCCTTTGGGTCAATGCAGTAAATTTTAGCCTACTGCCTTGAGCGCCAATTGGGGTGTGCAGTTGGACACACAGGGCGATTGCATCTAAATTGGGTGGGCCGACCGGGGCGAGTGGACGCAAGACTACAATGGTCGGTTCCGGATTCAGCCTGCGGAACCGCCCCCATGGACGCCCTGATGCCTCAGCCGTTGATCGAGACCCTGGACAGCCTGGAGGATCCGCGGGTCGACCGGACCAGGCTGCACAATTTAACGGACATCCTGGTCCTGTCGGTCCTGGCCGTCATCTGCGGCGCCGACAGTTTCGTGGCGATCGCCCTCTTCGGCCAGCTCAACGAGGCGTGGCTGCGCACCTTCCTGGCACTGCCGCACGGGATCCCCTCGCACGACACGCTGGGGCGGGTCTTCGCACGGCTGGACGCGGCCCACTTCGAGGAGGGCTTTCGGGACTGGGTGCAGGCGGCCTTTGCCCTGACCGAGGGCCAGGTCGTGCCTGTCGACGGCAAGAGCGTGCGCGGCTCCCATGACCGGGGCCGGGGCCTGGGGCCCCTGCATCTGGTGAGTGCCTGGGCGCAAGCCAACCGCCTGGTGTTGGCCCAAACCGCGGTGGATGACAAGTCCAACGAAATCACAGCCATCCCGGAACTGCTGCGCATGCTGTGCCTGACGGGCTGCATTGTGACCCTTGATGCGATGGGTTGCCAGAAGGCGATCGCCCGCCAGATTCGGAAGCAGGGGGCCGACTACGTGCTGCGCGTGCGGGCCCACCACAAGGGTCTCCACCACCGCCTGGAGGACACGTTTGCCCTGGAACGGGCCGGCAACTTCGCCGGCGGTCCCCACGACTATGCGGACACGGTCGGGAAGGATCATGGGCGGATTGAAATCCGTCGCTGCTGGACGACCGGCGACCCCGCCCTGCTCGCCCATGTCGACCCCGACCGCGAGTGGTGCGACCTGGCCAGTCTGGTCTGGGTCGAGTGCGAACGCCGCGGCGGGGACCGGGTCACGACCGATGTCCGCATCTTCATTTCCAGCCTGCCCCCCAAGGCCAGACTCCAGTTGCAGGCGGTGCGCCAGCACTGGCGGGGACCCTCTGGGTGCGAAAACGCCCACCACTGGGTCATGGATGTGGCCTTTGGCGAGGACGACAGCCGCATCCGCACGGGCCATGCCGCCCACAACATGGCCATTCTCAAGCGCATCGCCCACAACCTGTTGCGGCAGGACCGATCCCTCAAGGTGGGCATCGCCAACAAGCGGCTGGCGGCCGCCTGGAACAAGGACTACCTGTGCCAACTGATTGGCCTCAAGCCCAAACCCATTTAGATGCAATCGCCCTGAGTTGGACACAGGAGGCCCCAGCCGAAACACTCTCCTGGCGGATCCTGGCACGTCCCTGGCAGTCCCCTTGCTTCCCCCAGCGGTCCGTCGAGTAGGTTTCGGATGCCCGCCGGCTTGACATTCCACCCCGTCCATCCCTGCCGGCAACCGTCGGACAGCGCAGCATGACAGCCAGGGCGCACAGGCGGAAACCCAAGCCGAATTCGATTCCTCGCCGCGACATCGAACCTGCTGTGGCAGCCAACGCCAGGTTCAGCGCCGCCTCGAAGTTGATGCTGCCGCTGTTGCCTTTTTTAGGGAAAACGCTGCAGACTACGTGATCGGCGGATCGGCCGCGTTCCTCGTAACAACGCAGTGCAACCCAACTCTCGTCCACATGCCCGCGCGGCAGTGGGACCATGGGTTCTTTATGGAACCGCATGCCCCTGATTTGTTCGCTTCCCAGTTCGTCCATCTCCGGGTATTCCTTTCCGAAGATGGGATCGGAGAGATGCACTTCCAGGCGGGTCAGGCCGACGGCTTCGGGGATTTCGCCCATGTGGATGCGCAGAGCGTCGTAGCAGCCCTCGAAGTCGCGCATGCGCCAGTTCCACATGGCGGAGCGATCTTCGAGCACCAGTTGGAAGTCGTAGGCGAGGGCGGGGTGCTCGCTGCGGTCGTAGCTGTCGGGCGGGAAGTAGGTGGCCGGACCGTCCACCGACCTGACCGCCAGTTCGGGCCGGTCGGGAATGTCCAGACAGGGATGGGGATTGCCGTTGCGGGAAAGGCAAATCCCCGTACCCGCGACCGGTCCGGCCGGGGCGGCGGGCGGCGGCTGGGCTGCGGGAGAGGTGGCCGCGCTGGCCGCCGGCGGTGTGGATTCGGCATCGACGGACAGGCAGATCTGCGTGCCGGCTGTCAGCGGCGCGGCCGCGTCGATGCCGTTCAGGTTGGCGACGGTCTGCAGGTCGAGGCCGAACCAGTTGGTGATCTGGACCAATTGGGTCTCGTTCGGATTGACGGTGTGCAGTTGCGTGCAGTTGGCCGGCACGATCGGCTGCGCGGCGGGTTCGACGGTCGGCTCGGGCTCCTGCGCGGCGGGTTCGGGCGTGGGCTGAACCACGGCCAGCGTCTGGAGGGCCGCGTTGTCGATGTCGGTCAGCGGTCCGTAGATCCAGACGCGCCCTGCGGGGTCGCGCGGATCCGCGACCTGCAGCCAGCTGCCGTCGGCGTTGCGGCCCGTCGCGTCCAGTTGGTCGCCGGCGCGCGCCTGGTCGGCCTGTGCGTGCTCGGTGCCCGGGCCGACGCGCAGGTTGACGACCGTGCCGGTTACGGTCACAACGACGCGTGCGGGAGCCGCGGCTTCGGGTTCGGGCTCGGGGGTAGGTTCGGGTGTGGGCTCCACCGTTGCGGGCGTGGGTTCAGGTTCCACGGCTACCGTTGGGTCAGGGTCGGGCGCGACCGTGGGCTCTGCTGCGACCGGCTCGGGTGCGGGTTCGACCGGCGGCGCATCGGCGGCGATCTCCGTCAGCGTGGCGGAAATCCAGCCCGGCCGGTCGTCGTGTTCGATCTGCAGCCAGGTGCCTTCCGCGTTGCGGCCCGTGACCGTCACTTCGGCACCGGCCGTCAGCCAGTAGGCGATCGGGTGATCGGTGCCCGGCCCGGTGCGCACGTTGGCGTTTTGGCTGACGACTGCCGTCAGGACCTCGGCGGGCATCGCCGGCTCCGGTTCGGGAGTGGGTTCGGCCACCGCGGGCTCGACGGGCGGCGGGACCGGGGTTGCGTCCTGGCGGGCCGGCATGACGCAGCCGCCCAGCAGCAAGGCCAGGACCGCGGCGGGGATCAGTTATGCGGAAGAGGACACGGGGATGGAACATGGTTCCTCGGTGGTATGCAGAGGGTTGGCCAAAGACGCGGATTCGCAGTATGCCACCCGCGTCCGATCAGTCTTCCCCGGTGTCGATCCGACCCCCAACCCCCGGATTCCCGGAGTGCTGCAGGTCGCAGGGCCTCCGCAGACGGCCGCCTGGCCAAGCTGAGGGGTGCGGCTTCGGCCCGAGCCGGGGGCAAGTGCCGGATTCGGACCGGTTGAAGCGGAGGACGCGCTGCGCCGACTTACCAGCCTTTGGACGGCGGGACCGCGCGTTCGACGCGCACGTCCGGGTTGGGCTCCAACAAATTGGGTCGCATTAGTAGCCCTTGAACCATGACCGACCCACCGACGCACCGCTGTTCGAGACCGTGCGCCGGCGGGGCGGCGCGCAAGGATCGACTGCGGAGGGAGAAGGGGTACGCACGCGCGCGTGCAGTGAGGGGACGGCCGTTGTGATGCGCCGGGTGGCGTCGGCGGGGGCGGGCGCGCGCGGGGGGGGGGGGGGGAGGGCGGCCGTTGTGATGCGCCGGGTGCCGTCGGCGGGTACGCACGCGCGCGTGCAGTGAGGGGAAGTCCCGCTCCGCCAGGTAGGCCCTGATGTCGGTACGCACGCGCGCGTGCAGTGAGGGTCGGCGGCCGAGGGAAATGGGCCGAAAACGTGACAGCAAAAGAGGTGGGGCCTCACAGCAAAAGAGGTGAACGTGACAGCAAAAGAGGTGGGCCGGACCCGCGCCGCGGCGGCGCGGGTCGATCTCACAGCAAACCCGGTGGCGTGACAGCAAACCCGGTCCGCCGGCCGGCCGGTCCGGGCGTTATTGCGGGCGCTTCGGATCCGGCTTGATCGACGGCGGCAGCACCCGCCAAAGTTCTTGGGCCCGGGCAGCTTCTGCAACCACACGGCACCGATGCGGTGGAGATCCTCGGATGTGTACGTGCGGCAGCAAAATGGGATGCTGCCCGACGGTGTGCCGATCACGCCCGCCCATGCGGGGATGGACCAGTTGGAGTGCAACTTGGAAATGCCGATTCCAAGTTGCACTCCAAGCGAATCAGTCCGCGCCGCCAGCCGCTTCGAGACGTCGTACGGCGGCATCAGGCCGGATGTAGTACCATCACTCGGCAGCCATATCTGTAAAGGTTTCTAAAATCCCATGTCCGACGCGCTGACCGTCCTGCGCGAGCTCAATCGCCCGGTGCGCACGGCCGAGGCCGCGCGGCTGGGCATCAAGCCGGCCGCACTGTACGCGCTCGCAGCCCGGGGCGAGGTCGAACGCTACGCCCGCGGCGTGTTCGTGCTCGCCGACCGGACGATTCTCGCCCGGCCGGACCTCACGATCGTCGGTCTGCGTTCCCCGCGGGCGGTCGTCTGCCTGACGACCGCCCTGTGGTTCCACGACCTGGGCACCCAACCTCCGCGCACCATCTCGGTGGCCGTGCGCCGCGGCGACCACCGGCCCAACGCTGCGTGGCCGCCGCTCCGGGTCCACAGCTTCTCGCCCCGCAGCTATGCGTCGGGCATCGAGACGCACGTGTTCGACGGCGTGGAGGTGAAGGTCTACTCCCGCGAGAAAACGCTCGCCGACTGCTTCAAGTTCCGCCACCAGGTCGGCATGGACGTCGTGCTCGAAGCCCTCCACGACTATGCGGCCGGGCCGCGGGACATGGACGAACTGGCCCGGCAGGTCCGCATCTGCCGCGTCGACAACGTGATGCGGCCCTACCTGGAGACCGCGCTGTGGACCGCCGGCGGGTAATCAAAAATGTTGCCGCCTCCGTGGATCAACGGCTGCGCAATCTGTCCGCGCAGGACCAGCTGGTCCTGGACGATGTACGGATCCGCTATGTGACGGAGCGGTTTCTGTATCGGCTAAGCCTGTCGCCCTACAAGAACGACTATGTGCTGAAGGGAGCGTTCATGTTGCAGACAATGGCGGAGTCCCTCTACCGCCCAACCAGGGACGTTGACCTGCAGGGGTACGTTCACGTGGAACCACAGGCTGCCGCAGGACACTTCCGGGATGTACTGGAGCAGGACACGTCCGCCCCTTCGGACGGCCTGCGGTTCGTTCAGGAATCGATTCGGGTCGAATCCCTGCACGGAGTGGTCGGCTACCGACTAAAGGTGGAAGCGCGACTGGGCCCATCCCGATACACCATGCAGGCGGACATTGCCTACGGCGACCGGCCGACACCTGCGCCCGTGGAGCGGACCATTCCCTCGTTGTTGAACCTTCCCGCTCCCGTGCTGCTGTGCTATCGCGTGGAAACATCGCTGGCCGAAAAGTTCCACGCGGTCGTGAGCCACGGTGATCAAAACACCCGCATGAAGGACTATTTCGATTTCTGGTATGTGGCCAACCAGTTGCCGGTGTCCGGTCCCGACCTGGCGGCTGCGCTGAGAGCCGTGTTCGACAATCGGAACAAACCCCTGCCTGCCGCAACGCCCGTGGGGCTGACCGACGGCTTCGCCCAGAACAAACAACCCGATTGGACCAAGTTCAGGGCCAAGCTGCGGGGCGTTGAGCGCGGCCCGGAGGATCTCTCCGACCTGGTGAAGGAAATCCGGGCTTTTTTCATGCCCGTCGTGCGGGTCGCGGAAACCGACCCGGAGTTTCGCGGTCGGTGGGACGCGGACCGCGGACGTTGGACTGATCCCCGGCGCGGGCAAGGCGATGCGATCCCCGCCCCGCGCGAGGGGAAACGGACAGGGAAGATCGCGTGGTAGGCCGCGGTCAGTCAGCGTCGCCGGCCGCCGGGTTGCCGGACCGTTAACGGCGTACGGCGGCGGGCGCGCGCACCGCCAGCCAGCGGCGAAATCGCTGCGCCGACCAGGGGTGTTTGGTACTCGATTGGCGTTTGGCAGTCGAGTACCAAAGTCCCGGCGGGCGCACAAATTGCTTCCGCGTTCGGCGCAGTCCCGGCGCACGCTCCGGTTCCCGGTTCCGCGACAACCCTCCCGGACATGCGAGAATAGTCCCTTGGTTGGAGTCCGAAGCCAAGGGGTGCGCCCGCCTGCGCGGGGATGGCCCTGATGTCGATCATCTGCGGTATGACCTGGTCAGGGTGCGCCCGCCTACGCGGGGATGGCCCCGAGAATGACAGGTCGCGGGTGCGCTCGTTTCTGGTGCGCCCGCCTGCGCGGGGATAGACCTGTTGTAGGGTCACGCGACCATGACCACGCTCCGGTTCGCCCGCGCGGGGACGTCCGCAGCTGCGGTTTGGCTACACTGGACGCGGCCCCGGGAGTTGCGTCTTCCGGGGGACCCGGGGACCCTTGTTAAGGGTATCCAAACATATGTTCTAGGTCCGCAATGTCGCCAAAGTGGGCTTCATGAAGGGCCAACGGCCTGTCCAAGACCTCTGGACGTGTCTGGTGGGCACCGACAGGCTCGAACTCCGGATATGCCCAGCCCCGTAGGTGGATATCGCGGGTGCAACGTGCTCCAAGACTGGGAACAGGTACGGCATCATGGCTTTGCCAGTTCAAATCAAGCCATTTTATTATGCGATATTTTGTTCGAATACCCTTAACAACCCGGGGACTCCCCGGGTTGACGGCCGCGGGGCGATCAACCCGGCGGCCCATCCGCGCCGCCCCGGCAGGTTGTAGCGCAGCGGCTGTGCGGTGCGTCCACGGCTCGCCGCTACGCTTCAGTCCGGACGCGGAGCGCCGGGCTTGATCGACGGCGGCAGCACCAGCCAAAGATCCTTGGGGCCGGGCAGAGAGCCGAAGCCCCGGTGTGCCACAAGTCGGGGGCCGTCCGAAACCGGCCGCAAATCCAAGCTCAGGCCCTCCAATTCGGCCCCGGCCGAGGGAAATCGACGGATTCCGGCCCGGTCCGGCCGATCCGGGCCGTGTGGCCGGCGGCCAGCGACCTTGAGGACCCGGGAAATCGAAGCACAGGGCCGCGCGCGGAGCCCTGCGGCCGAGGGGAACGGGCACCTGCCGGTACGGTCCGGCCCGATTCGGCCCCCTTCGAGACCCGGGCCCACCAGCTTGTTGCGCCACCGCGGCGCGTTATGTCAACATCGGGGTACTACCCAAAACGGAGGACACCCCCATGTCGGATTCAAGAGACTTTACGAAAAGCATCAGCATGGTGCTGCAAATCAAGGAAGACATGAACGGCCATAGGCAGTTGTACGCCGGCCCGAAGGGTGTATTGCAGTTCCATCCGATCAGTCTGCGGCTGGGCGACGTCGGGCCGCTGGTCGCCATGCTCGACCAGATGCTGACCGCCGCGATCCAACGGGCCGGGCCGGACGAAGATCCGCACGGGTTCGTCCGGCGCGAGCAGGCCATCGTCCACACTGCGCTCCGACAGCTGCGGGCCGCCGACGCGGAGCGAGAGTGGAAGGAGTTGCGGGCCGAGCAGAACGCCGAACGGGCGCGGTGGGAGGGCGAAATCGAAGAAATGCGCGCCGAATGGCAGAAGGAACGCGAGGCGTGGCGGGCCGAACGCGCCGAAATGTGGGGGAGATACGGACAGTTGGAGCGGTCGGAGGAGCGGGACGCACAGTTGCGGCGGGGGGGCCGGGGGGGGGGGGGGGGGCGGGGGGCGGCGCGGGGGCGGCGCGGCAGACGCAGCCGGCGGCCGATCCCGAATCCGCACCGCAGGTGCCCGATGCCGTACCGGAGGTACCCGCATGAGTGACGGCTATGTGTCCAGGAAAGAAAGTATCGAGGCCCGGATACCGTCCGGCGTGCGCGAACGATTCGTGATCATGTGGGCCGGCTGGGAACTCGACGATGTGGGCTGGATCGCCAACGACGGCCGGGTCTGGATGACCGACCACGGCAGCGGCCCCAGGCTGATGAGCGAAAGATTGTTGCGGGAGAGGATCGCAGCCACGACCACCTGCCTGGAGGGCCTGGGCCGCGCCCTCGAGTCCCTCATGGCCGTCAAGGAGGCCACCGATGAAGAGCAAGGATGACCGGGCACCGACCAACGCCGAACTGGAGGCCCGGTTGGAAGCGGCCCTCGCGGCCATGACCGACGCAGAGCGCGAGGCGTGCGAAGCCAATGACCACCGCGCCCTGGAGGCCCAGCGCGCGCAGTGGCAGGCCGAGGTGGATGCCATGCCCGACGACGAATACCAGGCGGCACTCGAAGCCGAACGCCAAGCCATGAACGACATCGCGCTCGACAGCCCGGCGGTCCGACGGTCCGACGGCAGTTGGGTCGCACCCTCGGAATTGCTGGGCGACGACCCGCCCGCGCAACCCGACTACGCCGACGACGACGAGGTCGCGCAAGGCTACTTGAAGCTCATGCGGTCCAAGGGCATTGACAACCCGCTGCCGCTGTGGGGCCAGACGGTGAGCATCGCGCCGGACGGCACGGTGCTGTGGATGGGGCCGGACCGCGTGTTCCATCCGTTGACCACGCCGGGCGGCTTTGAACGCTGGCAGGCAAGATCGGAACGGATACGGCGGGAGCAGGAGCAACGGGAGGCCGAAGATGGAACGGGTCCTTGAAAACGACGTGACCGACATGATGACGAATCGGCACATGCATCTCCGCGGATCGGTCGTGACGCACGGTACGCCGTCGCTGACGGTCGGCGAACTGATCGACATCCTAAGCCGGTTGGACCCGGGCGAAGAGGTGTTTGTGCTCGATTCGTGTGGCTGCTGCCTAACCGGCTTCGAGAACCTGGAGGCCGCGTGCGTGGGCGAGCGCGATGTGAGCATGGACGACCGGTTCGCCCGCGACAAGAGCACCGCTGAACTGATCGACGACCATGAGGCAAACCCAGGCTCGCGCCGCTGCCGCTGCCACGGTCCCAATGGCTGCGCTGGGGCGTGGTGCTCGCCGGCGCCAGCTGGGTGTACTACCCGGAAGTCGATGCCGCCGCGGCGCAGCGCATTGCCGAAATGCCGGGCGCCAGGCACATCGACGACGCACTGATCGAGGAACTGAAGGCAGCGCGGGCGACGAAAGCCAAGGAGGCCGCCGATGCGGGTCAAGGAACTGATCGAGAAACTGAGTGAGCTTGAACCCGACGCGCCGGTGTGGACGATCGACAGCGACGACTGCTGGCCGACCTTCGTCGAGGTCGAGGCCGCGCAGATCGGCGAGCAGTACCTGGCCGATCTGCGGCGGTACGGCGACACCGTCGTCGTCCAGACCCCGTCGGCCGTGTCGGCGAACTGGACGGGGCGCGTGGTGGTGATCGCCGGCGGCACGTGGAGCAGCTACCCGAACGGAGACGACGATGCGCGTGGAGCACATTAGGTGCGGGCGTTGGCTTAGGCCCTGAGTGCTTGGGGTCAGGTTCGGGCCTGCGTGTCGACCTCCACAAACTCTTCGATGAAGGGGCGAGTATCCCGAAACTCGCCCGGTGGCCACCAACCGGTACGTTGATTTCGGGATGCAGTTGCGGGACAGCGGCCGCCGAGGCGCGCCCAAGTCCTGGGCGGCTGGCTCGCAGGTGTGCCCCAAACGGCCGTTTGCGGGACGGCCTGCCAATAGAACGGTCGGCTTGGCTGCGGACCGGATTGTCTTCTGCCGGGGCCTGCGAATCTGGTGTAACCTCCCCAAGCCCTCGTCCCGCAAACGGATCACCAGGGGGTGCGGAACATGAAGGTCGGCTGCACCAGGGTTTCGACCCACGAACAGAATCATGATCTGCAGTGAGAGGGAACCATGAAGGCATTGATTGAATTTCACGACGACCTGGTTGACATCTACGGGTACACGGCGCAGATCGAAACCGCCATCTCTACCTGGCGTGACTGGATGAACCAGCAGGTGAACAACGGGGGTGGTACAACACTTTCCAATACCTTGTCCTTCGGCAACCCAGGCGATCCCAATTTACCCGATGCCAAATATCAGTACCGGGCAACTCTCGGGGACTTGATCAGTGCCTCTGGAAAGTCAGGCCGCACCTCCATCCTCCATCGCCGTTACATCCTGGTGTTGGTTGTGGCTGCTTGGGAAGACGGTTACCGACCACTCATCGCCCGTGAGTGCAACATGGACAAGAATGACGTACAGAGCGACGTGTTCCATGATCTGAACAAGTACCGTCAGGCCATTCTGCACAGGAGCAACCGACTTGGTTCAAAGCCGAAAGCTCTCCCGTATTTCAAAGAAGGAGAT
>MKWU01002536.1_pt1 | contig 26984 bp, 27 predicted proteins | sample 809101 | NCBI WGS metagenome assembly MKWU01 (sample SAMN05860141, study PRJNA318959) | sponge metagenome | host: Aplysina aerophoba | place: Slovenia: Piran, Adriatic Sea, Gulf of Piran | collected 2013-05-07 | reverse complement strand
CGTGGGCATCGAGGAATCCGAACCGGGCGCAGACCCGCCGGCCAATTTCGGTGCGGCTGGCGTCGCCCGCGTCGGCCACGAGTTGGCGGACCTGGATCAGCGCGGGGCCCTGCGCCAGTGTGGTCGGAATCCGATGTTGCTCATACATACCCCAGAAATGGCACAGAGCGACATCAAAAGTCAAGTGTCAACTTGTGTGGCATCGGCAGCCCGCGCCTCCATCCCTTAAACCGTTGCGTCAGTGATAGTTTCCTTTGTTTTCAAGGACTTATGTGAGCAAGGCCACATCCAGAAATCGCAGCCTTAGGGAGCATTCACGAGCATTCGAGGCCATTCACGAGGACCGAAAACGAAAAAAATGGTCCGAATATGGTCCGACTCGGCAGAGCCCAACCCTGCCCGGTTCGGCCACATAGCGACCGTGCGTGAGAAGGCACATTTGGGCGTGCTATTCATCGCGTTGCCGCACGGATACGCTGGGATCAAGAGACAAGTCCACGTTGATCCGGGCGGCACCATCGGTACGCTGCTTCGAAGTACGTGAGTGTCGCTTCATTTGCGATGAGATACTCAAGGAGCAGGCGTTTGCTACCAGCAACTCCCCAAGCGTGCTAGGGTGCGGAGCCCCTAGCCTGACGGGTTCCGCGATCGCTCGGTGCCTAGATCAGGCCATTCAACTGCCGGAACACGGCCTCGAATCTGTTGAGCGCATCCTCCAACCCCGGAAGTTTGTCGATCTGGTCCGGCGTCAGTCGGTTTAGGTGCTGTGCGGGCAGGTAGTGATTAAATTCTGGGACTCCCGGAGGCAGAAGCCCAACCCTCTTCTCGACCTCCTTAATTACCCGGACCTCACAGTCGTCAGGCTTGTCCGCCGGAAGCTGCGATTCCTGTGGTATCCGCATTGCACTATTGACCAAGCCAGCATAGAGACTCCATCCTAGGAGATCCTCGATGTCCGCCTCCTCGGTGTCAGTGAAATCGGAAGTCTTCAAGAGGTGCCCCTCGTCAAGCAACTTCGACTCCTCCAATCTCCCCACCATCGACTTATGCCCTTCGTGATAGTCCAGAAGTACCGCGATCTTCAATCCTCGACCACTGAACAGCGTAACGAAGCTTGACACCTTGCTGGCGCTTTCCGCAGGACAGGGTGCCCATCGAATATCCAGCCCCTCTCTTCCCTTGGCAATGAGCTGCCGCGAAAACCAATGGACGTACGCTGCCTCGGAGGGCCCCTCCACGACTAGAACGTATGGCCCAACGAACATCGTCTGAGCGAGATCGAAACCGACCATCCCCTGTAGTGGCAGAATCGTGTCCTTGTCGCGAGAGAATATGCGTTCACCAACCTTCGTACCGATGATCCTCGTGCGTTCCTCGCCATTCTGCCTTTCAATCTTCACTATGTCCTCGACAGTTCGTAGCGAAAAGATATTTTCGACGTCGATCATGAAAGGCGAGTGTGTAGAAAAGACAACCTGATAGTGCGGCTGGAGTTTCTCCTTGATGTACCTCAGAAGATCCTTCTGAGCATTGCCATGCAAGCTCAATCCTGGCTCGTCCAACAATATGATCAGACGATCACCGTAGTTACGCTTAATTTGCGAAAACCAGACCAAGAACGAAAAGAACCAGATGAAGCCCGTACTACGTTGATCGAAATTAACTGATGCTTGGTGACGTTCGTTCCGAATCCGCGTATTGAAAACCCAACCACCATTGAAAGGGGGCTTGTCTTCCGGTCGACCAGCATCGCACCTAAAGTCGACGCGCAGGTGTTGATTCTGACTCCAATATTCGAATATCTCGTTCGAAAGGCGATTCGACACTCCTTCGAGACGCGTGATTAGTTGTTCTGACCTACCACTCTCCGCAATAGTCTTCGCGTCACTGTTCACCAGTGAGAGGAGCGCCTGGAAGATCCGATGACCAAACGTAAGGTCATTGTGCTGTTCGCGCCGAACGAGATCATCAATCGAAACCATTCCTGGCAGCTTCTGATATTCCGTGAAGTACAGGAACTTTGGGAATACGCCTTCCAATGCAGCCGCTACCGCACCTCCCAGCGATTGATCGGTATACCTTTGCTCCAAGCATTCGATCAACGCATTGTGCTTCTCGGTACGCCCATCCATGCTCGCCAGCTTTGCGGCGAGTTCCTCAATCGTCCGCGGATCCCCTACTATGGTCTTCTCTACCGCATTGAAATTCTGACGTGTGACGAGAGATTCAACTGTCGCAGCCTCATTCGCTTCAACTTCCCAAGTCGTCTCGTTGTCATAGCCCCGGGAGATCGTTATGAGGCTCCCTTCCTTCAGCTGCATTTCAGGAAGCGTCGCCGCCAGTATCTCTTCGTCCCTACTTTCGAGTTTCCATTTCGTCGTCACGACGGGGGCGGTTTGAAGGTCATCTGCCCCTTCGTCCGTCACGACAAACCGCCGGGGGTAGTCTTCCTCGTCGAAGTCCCCATCGTCCTCTTCCACCGGATTCAGCCGATATAGTGCCTCTAGGAGAGCTGATTTACCTGCCTCGTTCTTACCAACGAGGCAGGTAACCTGATCCACCCGCCACGGAGTAGAATCCTCGATGCACTTGTACTTCGTTATTTGTGTTTCAACCAGCCTCACCGCAGTCTCCCGACCCAACCACCTGTTGAAGTACCATAATCCCGCATCGCATCTGTTTCGCCGCAAGTCCAGAGAGTGCCGAGTGCGACCCCGGCGCCATCACGGCTGTCATTTCGGGCAACCTCTTAACCTACTACAGGAAACGCGCCGGCTTCTTGCATCGCGTGTGGTGCCGTCAGCTGAGCTCGTTGCGGATGCCAGCCAAAGTTCTCAAAGATAGTCCCTCCTATCTTTGGCGACTAGGTTTCACAATCACCGCCGACACTGAGCCCCGAGCCACGGCGATTCGTATTCAGCAGACCGGCGGTCGGTTCAATGTTCTGGCGGAGGTCCTACCACCTAGAATACTTGTCCAAGGCCCGCACCCGCGAAATGATGGGTGTCAAGACCAACACTGGGGCAGTCGAAGCGTTCTGTCCTGCCTCCGCCTCGATGGTTCGAACGTTATCTCTCGGCAGTTTCCAGAATTCGGCCACCGCCCAGAGCGGAATCGAGATCCCGATCCGGTCGCCGATCAGGATCGTTTCAGCTCGCAGCCGCTGGTGCCTGATCGCATCTCGCACAGCTTCTTCCGGCACATTCGCCATCCGGGCCACCCCGGCAACCGAAAACAGAAACTCGGAATCAGTCATTCTTGGTGCGGCCATCACTCGCCCGTTCCTGAAGCAGCCACGATCACTTTGTCGAAACGCTCCATTGCCCTGTCCATGCGAGGCTGCCTGTCATTGACATACCGAAGAACGGTCCTCAGGTCCGAGTGCCCCAGAACTTCCTTCAGAGCGACCAAGTCCTTGGTCGCGTCGTAAGACCAGGTTGCGAATGTGTGCCTGAGGGAATACAGGCTGAAGGGAGGGACAGCACCTTCAACCGCCCTTAGAGCACGCTCGTGCACTCCGATGAGGCCCGAATATGTCAACGGCACGTCAGGGCCGCCGACTCTCGTGCTTGCGTTATCGGCGCGTCTCGAAAACACCCACGGTCCGCGAGCATTGGTGATGCGCTTGGCCAGAATCCGCTTGGATTCGCCAGTGAGTCGCAGCGTTCGCTTCCCGGCCCTCGTCTTCGAGTTTCTGATATGAAGCAGCCCTTGATCGAGATCAACGTCCTCCAGACGGATCTGCAAGGCCTCAGAATCCGGCCTGAGACCCAGATTGAGCATGAGGCGGGCAACATCCCCAAGCGAGTGATGCCTGTCGGCCTGCTCGAGGTATTCGGATGCCTCTTCGTGCGTTAGCACCAGTTCGTTCCTCGAGTCGCGGTCACTGGGAACGTCGATGCCGACGAACGGATCATCTTCGAGCCATCGATGGTCCAGCGCGAACCGTGCGCATTGACGGCCGGCAAGAAAGTCCTTCCGGAGAGTGACCTCGAGCCGTCCCGTCTGGCGTCTCCAGGACAAGTAGTCGAGCACGTCTGCGCGCTTCCAAGTAGAGATGGCCCGTTGGCCCATGAATTCCATCCAGCTCGTGAGCGACGTAGCAATACGTCTCGCCTCTGCGATGGGCAAGAGATACGACGGGTCGATGATCTCCTATGTCGAGGCCGGTCGCTCGACACTTCACTTCGATGGATTGGTGAAGGCAGCCCGAGCGCTGGACGTCTCGATCGACTATCTTGCGGGCCTTACCGAAGACCCCACACCGGCAGATGATCGATTCCCCTCGAACACTTCCAGACTGCAGCGGGTGCCGTTACGAGAGGTTGCTGTCAGCGAGGGACGGAGAACGGATCTCGCCTCCGCGCCTCCAATTGGGCATCTCGCGTTTCGCCGTGAGTGGATGGAGACACATCGGATCAGTCCCGACGATTGCAGCGCAATCGAGGTTCCGGACGACTTGATGGAGCCGACGATTCAAGCGGGGGCGTGGGTCTTGGTGGACCATCGGCGAGCGATCCGCCAAGGGAGCAGAATTTTCGCCGTGAATCCTGGGGACGACTTGTATGTCAGGCGGGCAGTCTACTCCGACCAGGATTGGTTGCTTGTCGGCGACAACCCCAAGTGTGAGACCTTGGCGTGGCCACGGGAAGCTAGGGTGCTGGGTCAGGTGGTGTGGATGGGCAGGGTTCTGTGAGTCAGTTGCGTCGCCCCGGCAATGTCCTAGACTCTACGACCACTCTTGGACTCGAATCGCAACCCGGGCACTGGAGGCCGCGGCCAGTCCGTCTCGGCCGCCTTGCACACGGCTGTGGACGAAGAGAACCTTGAGATCGTGCGAATACTTCTGGACGCGGGGGCGGAGCCAAGTGTCAGTTCGGACGGAGTGAAGGGCCAGTGCAGAATAACTGCCACGGCACTTGATATCGCCGTATCCCGGCAGCACCTTGGCATCGTCCAACTCCTGCTGGAAGTGGGTGCGGACACCGAGGTGCTCGAGGTGATGATCGAGGGCACTACGGAGATCAGGCGGACCGCATTGTTCGCCTCTGCAACGGAGGGCTGGCTGGAAGGCGTCCGGGCACTGCTAGGGGCGGGTGCCGACCCCGATGCTGTTTCCGCGGATATTGATCGAGAGCGTGGTGTCCTCTGGTCTGCGCTCCATGCGGCTGCCGCCAAGGGTCACGCCGGAGTCGTGCGGGAACTTCTGGGGGCTGGAGCAGCTCATGATGCCTTGACGAACGAAGGCGAGACAGCGCTCCAGCTTGCGTGCAGTCGGGATCACGATTCCTGCGTCGCGGTCCTGGAGGAAGCCGCACGAGGAGAAACGTCGCATTGAACTCACTGGGCGGCACGTTGGAATCGACCGCTGGGGAAATGTCGTTCGGCCAGGCGATCAGTCAACGAGGCCCGTGAGTCCCGAATCAGCGGTCTCACCGCGACGATCAGCGTGCGGGTTGCGCGCTCCGCTTGATTCATCGCTCAGGACCGGAAGCCCGATCCCGTTCCACGGATCGATCCGGCCACGGAGGCTTCACCGGCGGCCGTCGCGGCGTCCCCGGAATCGCCGGACCAGCAGCCGACGGCCAGCCGTCGAGATCCCGCCCGGGACCCGGCACACGGGCTGTGCGCAGCTCGATGCGCTCCACGCGGGTCACCAGCGCTGCTCGTAGTAGCCGAAGCGGAGCGGTAGCAGCTACGGCTACCGGTGCGTTCGCTCTTGACCACCCCCAGCAACTGGGTCAACTCGTCCTCGAGTACTTTCTGGGCGGTGCAGCGGATGGCCTCCCAAATCAGCTTCGCGTCCTGCTCGAAGGCCTGTTACCGTCAGGCCTTCCCTGTCGTACGCTCCTTGTGGGCCAGTATCTGCGCTCCTATCTGGCTCAACACACCAGCGCACACCGGCGGGCAATGGCCACTCGCCACCGCCGCTGGCTTCTGGGCCGCTTTCCGGGTATTGCACGGCGATGCGGGCACGATCTGACAAGATCCCGGCTGAGAGGCCGCAATTCGTCTTACCACGCCGCAGCCACTATCCCAGTTCGGACCCCGAATTTATCCACGGGCTGATAGGAGTGGCAGACTGCCAGATCGCCGCCATTTCCCGCTCGCTCGGTGCTGTACTGATAACACGCAACGTGCGCGATTTTGAGGATACAGGAGTCGATGTTGTCAACTCCCTTGGACAGCCGTGCGGACTTCTCGTGAACTGCGGCGTGATCACTGAGCGACACACGCATTCAGGATCCCGTCCGGTACTGCACTCCGGCGGACAGTGCAAAGAGTGCACATTTCCCTCGGATTGAGCGTTCAATTTCGCCGGAATCCATAGTCTGACTACGAGAGCCGTCAAATTATCTGTCACTGCAGCTGGCTAAACCGGGGATCTCGGAATGTGCTGCGCGGGTGCTATTCCGCACCGCCGCCCGCACCGTGGGAGATCGCCGCCGATCCCTGCCAACCTAGGTGCCGAGTCGGACTCCTTGCTATCCAGTACATTTGAGGCGGGACCCTCCGCTACCACTTTCATCTGCACTGCCTAGTAGGACGATTCCCAAATAACATTGCAATTATGACCTGAAATGTTTCATGCTCGTAGCGCCGGGGCCGGGCGGCTCCGGTGCCGTTCCTGTGCCCTTCGCCAGCCGACGAGCCAGCCTCGATCTCCGCGACGAGATGCGCTCGATACTCGAAGCGGTGGTCCGTTCGCGCTCCGAGTCCGTCCAGCGCGTCGTGCGGGCGCGGATCCTGCTCGCCTACGCCGACGGCAGGAGCGTGTCGGCGATCGCGCGGGAGCTGCAGACCAACCGCCCCAAGGTGGAGCGCTGCATCGACAAGGGGTTGCAGCTGGGAGCGCTGGCAGCCCTGTCCGACCTGCCGCGCAAGGGTCGTCCGGGGCAGATCCGTGCGGAAGCCCGCGCGTGGGTCGTGTCGCTGGCCTGCGTCAAGCCCAAGCAGCTGGGCTATCCGGAGGAGCTGTGGACCACCCGGCTGCTGGCGCGGCACGTGCGCGAGCACTGCGAGCAGGCGGGGCATCCGAGCCTGGCACAGCTGGCCCGGGGAACGGTGTCGAAGATCCTGTCCCGGGCCCAGTTGCGGCCGCACAAGATCGAGTACTATCTGGAGAAACGCGATCCGGAGTTCGAACAGAAGATGGCCCAAGTGCTGGTGGCGTACAAGCTTGTGGAATTGGCGCACAAGCGGGTGCAGGCGCGTGCGCAGTCCGGGCAGGCCCCGGCCCCGGAAAAGCCATTGACCGTGTTCGTCTCCTACGACGAGAAACCGGGCATCCAGGCGATCGGCGGGGTGGCTCCCGATCTTCCACCGCAGCCGGGCCAGCACGCCGCAACGGGACGCGACTACGAGTACAAGCGCAGGGGAACGCTGACGCTGATGGCCGGGCTGGATCTGTTGACGGGGCACATTCACCGGGCGGTGGTGGAGCGGCACCGCAGCCGGGAATTTGTCGCCTTCCTGCGCCAACTGGACGCGGCGTATCCGTCCGGAGTGCGCATCCGGCTGGTGTTGGACAACCATTCGGCGCATGTGTCGAAGGAGACGCGGGCGTACCTGGCGACGACGGCGAACCGATTCGAGTTCGTCTTCACGCCCGTGCACGGCTCGTGGCTGAACTTGGTGGAGTCCTTCTTCGCGAAACTGACGAACAGCTTCTTGCGTGGCATGCGAGTGGAGAGCAAACAGGAACTGCAGGAGCGGATCGAACGCTACATCGACCGGCTGAACGAAGATCCCGTTATTTACAAGTGGACGTACAAGATGGACGAGATCTCAGTGGCCTAGATATGGATATGTTATTTTGGAATCGTCCTACTAGTTCGTGGCATGGCGACCCATCCTGTAGGGAGTCAGATTATTCGGGCAGGAGGCCGCTGGACTGCCTGCCGACCCCGCTTCTTGCTGCCCGTCCGCATCTTGTCCCGCCGTTTCCTCGCGCTCTCCTTATATCGATTGAGCCGCGCAGTGATCATCCCATAGGTCACCCCGTGCCAAGATTGTCCCGGAACGCGTTTTCATGGACGGCGGGTGGGCTGAGCTCATGAGATACTTGTATTGCAGTAGAGTGTCAAGGAGAACTCACCATGAAGCCCGTGGCCCTTCGCTTGCCGGATGAAGTCGCCCAACGCCTGAATCGGTTGGCCGACAGAACCGGACGCAGCAAGACTTTCTACATGATCGAGGCCATCCGGGAGCACCTGGACGACTTCGAGGACTTGTACCTCGCCGAGCAGCGGCTGATCGATGTCCAGGCCGGGAAGTCTCAGACAGTCCCGCTGGAAGAGGTGATCGAACGCTATGGCTTGGAGAGTCGAGATTGACCGCGCCGCCGTGCGCGACCTGGACAAGCTCGACCGACAGGCGGCGCAGCGCATTTTGGCATTTCTGCACGGCCGCGTTGCCACGTTGGACGATCCGCGCAGCCTCGGCGAGGCGCTCAAGGGTTCCCGACTCGGCGAGTTTTGGAAGTATCGGGTAGGCGATTACCGGATCATCACCCGCATCGAGGACAATGCTTTGCGTGTCTTGGTGGTAAGGGTCGCCCGCCGCGACAGGGTGTACAGGTGAAGGGCCACATGGCACTGGGAGAACATGGCACCTTACCGGGACGCCTTGGTTTCGATCCCGGAAACCTTGTTCGCCTTAGCCAAGCCAAGGAGGGCATATCTGACTGTGCGATATGCGACGAGTAACGGCACCGAACCCGCTCAGCGGGAACTCGTGCATCGGCTGATCGATTGGAACCGCATCCGTTCACGCTACGACCGCTATCCAGCGATTAGACAGGCATTTCCGCTGGAGATGATGAAGAAGGGCTGTGAGACCCCACCGTACTATTGCCACTATATGGCTTGGTGTCTTGGCGCTTGGCCGCAGGAGTCCGAGTTTCTCGTTCGGCGTTTGGAAGAATTATTCCGAGTCGCCGAGATGCTTCCCAATTGGGAGTACGAAAAGTCATTGCTAACTGATACGGATTTCTCCGTTTTCTGGTCGCTGGTGTGGCAGCTACAAGTCGCCGAGTATCTCCACGAAATCGGCGAAGAAGCGTGCTGGGCCAAGTCCGGACCAGATTTGTCGGTAAAGATACGTGGAGAACGTTGGTTCGTAGAATGCTACACCTACCGGAAATCGTTTGGAATACTCTCCTTCCTTGAAGAACTGCTGCTGCGGCTCGATCCGACGATTCGCATCAAATACAACCGGTGTTTGCCGTTCTCACTGCCAAGTGGTAGGGCTCGTGAACGATTTCTTCACGAAGTTCTGGTCCGTTTTCTCGATCCTGTCTATTTGGCAAAGCACAAGGAGGATGCAGAGCAAGAGTACCCCGTGATTCTTTATAGAGACCCGGACAGTTCCATGCAGGTGTACGTCAAGGGGAGTGATGCTGATGCTTATATCCCGGGCAGGATTCCTAATGTTGTGGGTCACTCTGAATCTTATCTTGCGACGGCCCTGCGAGAGGCAGTGAGAGCGAAGCAGAGCTCGAACGACTTGGCGACGCATCACCCCAATCTTGTTGCGGCGAACTATTTGCTCAGCACAGACTACCAGTTGGCAGAGAGTTCGCGAAGGACTCCGTCTCTCGCGGAAATCGACTCCAACATCGACGCGCTAACGGTTTCCGCCGTTGGAATCGATGAGAAGCTGACCAGGGAAAAGCTGGAAGTAGCAGTGCTGGCTGGGAGTGTTGAGTTAGGGTCCTTGGCAAGAATCGCCCGCGCCCGCCCCACGCCATGATTCCTCTGAATGTAATTCAAGCTGATCTCCGCCTCTTGCCATCCGTTTCCTGACCAAACTCAGACTTTCGAACATGGTGAACCACCCTGCCGATGGACACATCTAGATAACCCATGCACTGGCAAGGACTTCCATCCTTGCTCGGGTTGGCGGGACACGGGTGCCACCCCTCTGGAGCGGCTGATTCAGGTGTCACTGTCAAGAGCGTCCCAGTTCTTCGTCTCGCAATTGATCCCATGTGCGCTCAACAACTTCTGGTCCCGATGGCGACGACTCCAATCGAGACTGGCCCGAAATCGTGACAAGCGATTCTAGTCACATGTTCGGAAGTCTGAAACTACGCTCGGTGCGGGTCTATTTGGGCGAGGAGATCACGACCACAATCACGCTTTGGGCCCGGACATGGCTAATCTTGCTGCAAGCCCACCAGTACTTGGCGGAAGCTGCCGAGGCCGGCCTCTAGGTTTTCGATGATTTCCCCAGCCAGTTCGTCTGGCTCCGGCAGGTTGTTTAGGTCGGTCAGGCTGTTGTCTTTAAGCCAGAAGATGTCTAGGCTAGTCTTGTCGCGCCCCGTGAGTTCCTCGTAGCTGTAGCTGCGCCAACGGCCGTCCGGCGCGTCGTTCTCGTCCCAGGTGGCCTTGCGCCGATGCCGGTTCCGTGGGTTAAAGCACTTCACGAAGTCCGACAGGTCCTCGTACCGCATCGGCTTCTTCTTTAGCGTGTGGTGAATGTTGGTGCGGTAGTCGTAGTACCAGACCTGCTTCGTCCACGGCTCCGGGCTGGCTTCGCGGTTGTCGAAGAAGATCACGTTCGCCTTGACCCCTTGGGCGTAGAATACGCCGGTGGGCAGGCGCAGAATGGTGTGCAGGTCTGTGCTGTCCAGCAGATTCTTGCGGATCGTCTCCCCGGCACCGCCCTCGAAAAATACGTTGTCCGGCACCACTACGGCGGCTCGTCCGTCGGCCTTGAGCATCGTCCGAATGTGCTGCACGAAATTCAACTGCTTGTTTGAAGTGGTCGCCCAAAAATCCTGCCGATTGTAGGTTAGGTTGTCCGTTTTCTGCTTCCCTTCTTCATTGGTGAAGGTCATGGAGCTTTTCTTCCCGAAAGGTGGATTCGCAAGCACGTAATCGAAGCGCTGGCCGGAATCGGCCACCAGCGCGTCATTCGTCGAAATGGACGCGTCGCCGTCAATCTCGCCGATGTTGTGAAGAAACAGGTTCATCAGGCACAGGCGGCGCGTATTGGCAACGATCTCGTTGCCATGAAACGCCTCGTGCTTCAGGAACAGCTTTTGTTTCCGGTCTAGGTGGAAGTTGTCCGGGTTGGTGATGAAGTCGTAGGCCGCCAGAAAGAACCCGCCGGTTCCGCAGGCCGGATCGGCGATGCGCTTGCCCGGCTCGGGTCGAGCGCATTCCACCATAGCGCGGATGAGCGCGCGCGGCGTAAAGTACTGCCCCGCGCCCGACTTCGTATCCTCGGCGTTCTTCTCCAACAGGCCCTCGTAGATGTCACCCTTGATGTCAGCACCCATCGTGACCCACTCGGTGCCGTCCACCATGTCAATCAGCCGGTACAGTTTCGCCGGGTCTTGGATCTTGTTCTGTGCCTTTGTGAAAATCGGCCCCAGCATGCCCGTCCGGGTGCCCAGTTCGCGCAGCAGGGTCACATAATGGCCTTCCAACTCCGCACCTCGTCTTGACCTCAGACTCTGCCAGTTGAACTGCGCCGGGATGCCAACGTCGCGGCAGTACGGCGGCTTGGCGTACTCGTCGGCCATCTTGAGGAAGATCAGATTCGTGAGCTGCTCCAGATAGTCCCCGTAGCTCACCCCGTCCTCTCGCAGGGTGGTGCAGAAGCTCCAGACTTTCGAGACAATTGGAGAGGTGTTCATGCGGTGGCCCTCTTTTTCCTAACTCTTCTTCTGTCCATCCCGCTGTTGGCCCTCTGCCCCCTCTCCGCCTTTATCCTGTCCAGGACCACCGACGCGGGTTCATCGTTCGGGTCCTGTGGGACGAGTCGGCCGGAGAAGGCTCTACTGAGGATGGACTGCCGCAAGACTTCTGCCTCATCTATATGACTTTCAACTTGAGACATCAATGAATCAGCTTGTGAGAGTTGCTGCTCTACCCTTTGGACTATAAGGTGTTGCTCTTCTATGGAGGGAATAGGAACCGAGGTGTTACCGACGTCTGTTTGATTGATACTGGCTTGGTTAACTGCGTGTTTAGCATTCTCACGAAGTCTTTTGAGCCCTTCATCGCTAGTAAGATATGTAGAGACATATTTCTTCGAAATCACGTTATCTATGACACGACATCGCATAACATTACTTTCAAAGACCGTGCTCTCGTTCAAGTTGCTGATAAGTGCGCATTTCCCCAAGTGCTCAATGCTATTCACACGATTTATTATCAGGTCTGAATTTCGAAGTTTATATTTATCGATCTCTTCATTATTCAGGCGTAATCTCTTGAATTTAGTTCGTGGGATCAATTTTCCGTTATAGAAGTCACCTATCCGAATTATCCGCGTGCCACTTCCATACTCACTGACAGGCTTATAAACCCCATTCTGGGGGGACACAGAAAAAAGCTGGCCTAGTGGAACCCATGCCCATCCATTGGGAATATCGAAGAGAAGCTCCTGATCTTTCTGGTCAACTGGAGATGGGGCATTAGCGGGTCTTGGCTTTGTTGGCCTATTGCCTTTGTTGCCACAATCTTCCCATATCTTGACAGCGGCCTTCCATTCTTGAAGGTGTTGTTCGTAACACGTTTTGCGTTCTTGTTCGATGCGAGCCAACAGTTGCTCCGGCATCTCAATCATGTCCTTGTTCTCTATACGCCACTGGGCAGTGAGCTTGCCTTCGAAGGCGTGTTTCAAGACGGATTGACGATAGAGTGCAAGCTGCCTTCGTGCCTGTCTCAGGCTCTCGCCGCCCTTGTCGAGTTCCGAGAACAGCTCCTCGATCTTGGCGACAACGCGGAGTTGCTCGTCCGTAGGCGGCAACCACAGGGGTTGATCACGAACTTGATCATCCTTAACTGCTGGGTAGCTCACGCCGTATTGCACTTCCGAGAGCGCGTCCACGAAGTCGTTGGAAATCGCCTTATAGAACAGGAAGTCTGGAGAGATTCCCTTTGCAGGCCTCAGGACCGAGAATCCCGTTGAGGCAATCTGCTCGTCATAGTCGCTTGGAACACAGGCAATGTTCCGCAGATAAGGCCTGACTGTGGCGAAGAGAACATCCCCCGCATGTACAATCTGCCGTGCTCGCGATGGCGCATCCGTTAGTCGGTACTGCTTGACGCTTCCAATGACATGCCGGATGTTGTCAACGCTTGAGATATCTATGTAGTAGATTTCTCGATCTGGATTGTCCTGTGGGTCGATCTTGGATATGGGAAGGCTCACATCCCCGATGGAACACTTAGCCCATCCCGGCGGTAACGTGTTTGTGGAACCGCAACCCATTATCAGGCCGCCAATGCCTCATTCAACTCGTCAACCACGCCTTCCATCTGGTCGCCAAACACCTTGTACATCTTCCCCAATCCCCCCTTGCCGTCGAACGGGGCCATGTCAAGGTCATCGCGTTCCAAGTGAAACGAGGTGATAATGTGGTCACGGATCATGTGCAGCCACTCCATTTGCTCCTCGTTGAATTTTTCCCCCGCGCCACTGTGGCGCGTCATGATCCATTGTTGGAAATTGCGACGCACAGTTACCGCATAAGGCGAAAGGGTCGTGTCAATGCCGCATACTCGGCGGATCAAAGCCACCAGCGCCGTCAACTCGCTAGCCGGCGGCCCGCCATTGTATTCGTCGAGCAGGGCGTAGGCCTGCCAAACGCGCAAGGGAGCCAACCGGGGCATGTCGCTCTTCAGCCTCTCGAACACCTCGCTAATCATCGCGTAGGTCAACTCCTGCCAACGACGCGGTTGGCTGTAGAAGATGGTCAGGGCTTCGATTTCGTCGCGGTGGGATTCGAGATAGCTCTGAAAGTCTTGGATCATTGCCTTCGCGTTCTCGTGAGCATCGCCCTTCCATTCCGCGCGCACGACGGAATCCGGGCTCTCGTGGTCGATGGTCTGTTCCTTGCTGCGCCGGACCGAGTCAATCAACTCGATCAACTCTCCGTTGAAGACGGCGGCGGCATCATCCACCAACTGTTCCCGCGCTTTGTCGCAAACTTCTGGCGATGGCCTGCTGTCCTCCGATACCGGCTCGATCTCTCGTGCCTTCTGGTCAATGTGGTCCGGATCGAGGGCCGCCAGCAGATTGCCGACGATCTGAGTCAGTTGCATGCCGGCGGCCTTTTCCTGAATCCGTTCTTGTTCGGCCTTGTCCAGTTGCCGGTCGAGCCGGGCGAGGCGGCCGGCCAGAGAACTGACCGTCTCTTCGTCGCGCACCCCCATCATCACGCCCATAGCGAGGTCCTTGAGCGGCACGGTGGGTTTACTGATTAGCGGCTGGCTCGAGGTATTGAGCGATTTCGTGACTCCGACGACATCCACGATCACATAATGGGTCTTCGCGCTGACTGCCGATGGCGTGACCTTTCTCAGATCGTCATGGCCGACGGTGCGCGTGCCGCGGCCCTTCATTTGTTCGAAGTAGTTGCGGCTCTTCACGGCACGCATAAAGAGCAGGCATTCCAGCGGCTTGACGTCCGTGCCCGTGGCAATCATGTCCACGGTCACGGCTATGCGGGGATAGTAGCCATTGCGGAATTGGGCCAGCACAGACTTCGGGTCTTCCTCGGCCCGATAGGTGATCTTCTTGCAGAACTGGTTGCCTTCCCCGAATTCTTCCCGCACGGTCTGGATGATGTCGTCGGCGTGGCTGTCCGTCTTGGCGAACACCAGCGTCTTGGGGACTTCCTGGCGGCCGGGGAATATCTCCGGCAGCTTGTCGCGGAAGGTACGGACCACGGTCCGAATTTGATCCGGGTTGACGACGGCGCGGTCCAGTTGATGAGCGGCGTAGGTTGTATCTTCGTCTTGTATCGTCCAGCGTTTCCGGCGCGTCAGCCGTTCGCGCTTTTCGATCTGCTGCCCTGCCCTGAATTGGCCGCCGTGGAGAGTCTTTTCTGTGTCAATCACATAGATTTCATTGCCCACGTTCACACCGTCGGCAACGGCCTGTTCGTGATCGTACTCGCTGACCACGTTCTTCTTGAAGAATCCATAGGTGCGGCTGTCCGGCGTGGCCGTCAACCCGATAAGATAGGCATCGAAGTATTCCAGCACCTGACGCCAGAGGTTGTAGATGGACCGGTGGCATTCGTCAATGATGATGAAATCGAAGAACTCAGGAGGAATCTTGCCGTTATACACAACCGGCATCGGTTGTCGTGGCTGAACCACCTCCGCCGGATTGGCCTCCTCTGCGGACTCATCTATCTCCTGTCCCTTCAAGAGCGAATACACGCGCTGGATCGTGCTGATGCAAACTTGGCTGTCGTTGGCGACGAAGGACGACTTGAGACGTTGGACGTTATACAACTCCGTGAATTTCCGGTTGTCGTCGCTGGGCACATAGGACAGGAACTCCTGCTCGGCTTGTTCGCCCAGATTCCTGGTATCTACTAGAAAAAGGACACGTATGGCGTCGGCGTGCTTAAGGAGCCGGTAGATGGAAGTAATGGCCGTGTAGGTCTTGCCGGAACCCGTGGCCATCTGAATGAGGGCACGCGGACGGTCCTCCCTGAGAGATGCCTCCAGATTCTCAATCGCGTTGGTCTGGCACGCCCGGAGCCCGGCCGGATCGAGTTTCGGAAGCCCTAAGAGCCGCTTGCGCAGCGATGCCGAGTGGTCGTTCCACTCCAGCACCGCCTCCGGCCGAGGAAAGCCGAACACCTCGCGGGACCGGGGTTTGGGATCACGCCCGTCGGTGAAGCGGGTTAGCACGCCCGTCGACTCGTAGACAAACGGAAGAGGCTCCTGGTTATTCACCCATTTGAGTTTCGCGGAGGCGTAGCCGCCGGACTGCTCCTCGACTGTCGTGATCTTGTGGCCCCAATCTTCTGGTTTTGCTTCGACTACGCCGACCGCTTTCTTGTCGACGAAAAGAGCGTAGTCGGCGGGCCCAACATCGGTCTGATACTCACGGACGGCGATCCCGAGGCCCGCACTGAAGTCGATCTTCGTCTTGTCCTGAACGATCCAACCCGACTCAAGCAGCATCCGGTCGATCTTGGCCCGGGCGGCCTGTTCGGGTGTCTGGTTGGCACGCTGCATTCTAGTTATCCGACGTTCTCTTGGCCCTCAGGGCATCGTGTTGGTGCTGAAACACTCGGCTTCGAACATCGCCATGGGCTGTCCGGTCCGGTCGAAGAATATACGATCGGACAGGGTACCATCCGGCAGCGTGAATTCGAAGCAGATCTCGCCTCTTCAGTAAATGCCCGACCGGCATCCCTGGGCAGGGCGTCGATACTGACGCGGGAGAGAGCTTCGGGTGTTCGGCTCATGCACCGTCCCTTACTGAGAAACATTGTCGCGCGGGAGGCAGACCTCCCCCCAACCCGGCAGCTCGTCCGTTTCCGCCACACGCATCCCGGACACCGCCGCGGGACGTGTTCGCCATCTAGGTCCGGCCCCGTGTTGCAGCGAGTGAGACCGGCGGGGCGGACCTCTCCGCGCCGGTATCTGTCCCCGACGTGGCGCTGCATGGCGTCCTCGCCGGGGCGCTCGGCCTAGAGCCGCACGACGCGCTCACCGAGAAGCCAATAGCTGTGCTTCGCGCACTCGACCTACGCGAAGCGGGCGTGGCCGAACTGACGGGCTGGAGCGCGCGGTGAAACTGGTGGAACTGGAACTGTCGGGCAATCCTGTCGCGGACTTCGCTCGCCTGGCGTCGCTTCCGCCGTTCGGTACTGGGCTTGGGAGGGATGCGGGCCGATCCCTGGCTGCCGGGACTGGAGGCGTTGCGCGTCGATGCGGGAGCGGACCGGTCGGCGCTCGCCGGCGGCGCGCCACGGGGCTCCATCGCCGTGCTCCAGTCGGTGGTCGGGCGCCCCTTGCCGCGCAACAAGGTCTTGAGGATGGTAGATCGAACGCATCTGCAGGGTCCGTCGTCTTGAGGCCAAGATCCCTGCTGCCCCGAACCACCGGTTGTCAGTCCCCCTGTCGCGGAGCGCCAATCCGCGTGAGGTAGGGGTCACGGTCTAAGCGGCAGTTGTCCCGCAATTCTAAGCGGAAAGACAGAAGCCAACTGGCCGGTAGCGCCTACGCGTGGGTGCACGGTGGCGGTATTTGGGACGTCCCTGTGGCATTGCTGCAGGTCGGGCGGGCCAATGGGAGGATCGTTGCCTCTAGCCCGACATCCCAAGCTTGCTAAATTGCCCGGCTTGATTTATCGGTGTGGTAAGATTATATTACCACCTGTCAAGCAAAGGAGGCCCCATGGATCCAACTGCTCTGAAAGAAAAGCTGATCGCTGTCCTTGGTCAAATTCAGGCCGACAGCGGTCTCGAATGCCCGTCTCTGACAGGCACCTCGAAGCCAATCGAGAATCTGCCCGAGTTCGACAGCACGGTCTGGCCTGTCGCGACCACAATCCTTGCGACCGAGATCGGGATAACGATCCCGAATGATGTGAACATCTTCGTCGACAAGACAACCAAGCTCCCGCACTCCATCGACGAGACGGCTGTATTCATCTCCGACTTGCTCGATCAGCAAAGCGACCAACAAGCAGCGTGAGCATGATGAAACTCGATTCTGCAAGGCGAGCCCAGATTGCCGAACGGCTGAAAGAGGCGAGAAAGCTCGCCGGGCTGTCACAAGGCCATGTCGCCAAGATTCTCGGCCTTCATCGTCCCTCTGTGAGCGCGATGGAAGCAGCCAACCGCCGCGTCTCAGCCGACGAACTCGCCCGGCTTGCGGAGGTATATGACGTCAGCGTGGCTTGGCTACTTGGCGAGGCACCCGAGACACTCGATGTTCAGGACCCGAGACTCGAGCTCGCCGCGCGCGAACTTTCGAAACTCAAGCCGAACGACCTGGAAAGCCTCCTCAGGTTGCTGGCCGCACTGCGCGTCGAATCCAACACGACTACAGGTGATCGCTGAGGCACGTGATGCGAACCGCCAAGCCCAGCTTCAACCATCGCGCGCTGGCCACCCAAGCGATGCAAGCCGCCGCAGCCACGCGAGCCGAGGCGAAGCTCGACCAAACCGGACCGATCTGCATCTACGGGCTCTGCGAGACACTCGGCATCGTCGTGCGCTTCAACAACATCAACATGGAAGGGATGTATCAGCGCGGCCGTCCACCGCGCATCCATCTTTCGGCGCGACGACCGCTACCGCGGCGCACCTACAATTGCGCGCATGAGCTCGGCCATCACGTGTTCGGTCATGGCTCGTCGATTGACGAACTGTGCGAGGATGCCAAGGCGCAGCCTTGGGAAGACTCAAAGGAGTTCCTGGCTGACACCTTCGCTGGCTTCATCCTCATGCCAATCATTGGCCTACGACGTGCCTTCTCGGTCCGGGGTTGGGTGGCGGAAAAAGCGACTTCGCCGCAGATCTTCACCATCGCCTGCGAGTTCGGCGTCGGTTACGCGACACTCCTAACCCACCTCTCGGTTGGCGTGAACATGTTGTCGCGCCGCCGTGCCGCCTCCCTGCTGCGTGTGACGCCCAAGGCCCTGCGGATGGACATCCTCGGTGCATCGACTCCAGAGCCGCTGATCGTCGCCGATCACTATCGCACTGCGCCCACGTTGGATGCAGAGGTTAAGACGCTTCTTCTTCTGCCGCCCGGCACCGAAGTGACGGGCGGCGGACTTGTATTCGAGCGAGACCTCATTACCGGACGCCTGTTCCGGGCTGTGAAACCGGGAGTCTTCCAGGCAAGCGCCGGTGAATGGGCAATCTTTGTGCGCATTGCTCAGGTCCAGAAGGACGAGCGATATGGCTATGTGGGTCTCGCACGATACCGACATCTAGAGGAAGACGCGGATGAGTAAAGCCAAGACCGTGGTGGCCCCGCTACCTACGGTGATCGACGACACAAATCTGTCGCGTGCTTGGGCGCGCCTCCTGCTCAAGGTTCTAGATGGTGCCGGCACAGAGGTCGCACCGTTAGTTCTGAGCCTGAGCGGCTTCGCCCAAGACGGCCAGGCCGTCGAAGACGCTGCACTACGTCAAGCCCTCAATCAGCTGCTGATACGCAAGGACCGTATGGTGGTCGAGAAGGTGGCGTTTACGATCTTTCCACAGCGGCTCTGGGAGATGTCGCGCGGCGACCGGAGCCGCCTCTTCACTCACTATCGCGCGACATTTCCGCGCTGGCAGGCGATGAATCGAAAGGCCAATGGCCGCGGTCTATATTTTGAGCGCATGATCATGTATGGGCGCGGACCGTGTGAAGGTAATCAATTGGAGTGGATCTTGTCTCAATTCAATTCGCGGAAGGGCGTGCGCCGCTCAATGCTTCAAGCGACGACCTTCGATCCAGGCCGCGACCATGTCGCCAGCGCGCAGCTTGGTTTTCCCTGCCTCCAACAGGTGAGCTTCGAGCCGACTGCGTCCGGGCTCGTTACCAACGCCTTTTACGCCACCCAGCAGATCTTTGATAAAGCTTATGGGAACTATCTCGGCCTAGCCCAGCTCGGTGCCTTCATGGCCCAAGAAATGGGACTGCCGCTCACCCGCCTGAACATCATGGTCGGGGTCGCCAAACTCGAACGGATCAACAAGAGCGATACCGACCTCGTCTCGCTGGTCGCTGCCGCTCGAGCCCTTGTGTCACCGCCCCCCGCCCAAGTTTCAGGCGCTCCAGTTGGCAATGTGCCAAGGGAGTGACGCTTTGAGTTCGAAGTCTCCCAAAGCTCCTAAGAAGGGCCGGCCTCCGAAGCCTTGTACTGACGCAGTCAACGTGACGCGCCAGATGGAACTATCCGTCGGAGCCCGGCCCGTGGCACCGTCAGTGCCGCCCGCGCCGATCATCCTGCCCCACTTGGCGCCAGCCAAAGTTTCCGAGGCCTATGAGAGCTATTGGCGCTTCGCCGCTGAACGGCAGGCAGTGTTTTTTCGCCGTGTCCGCGGTGAGACGCGCCCGTGGACGAGCAATCCCGTACTGGCGATCTACAAGTTCACCAATGCCTACCGCGCTTCCGACCGGGTCAGCCAGTATCTAATTCGAAATGTGATCTATCGAAACGATTTACCCAAGGCGCGGCGCGAAGTGTTCTTTCGGATCCTGCTGTTCAAGCTGTTCAACAAGATCGACACTTGGAAGCTTCTCGAACGAGAGATCGGCCCAATCACCTTTGAGGAATATCGCTTCGCTGCCTATGACAGCGTGCTCGCTCGCGCGCTGCACACCGGACGGCGTATCTACTCGGCCGCCTACATCATGCCACCGGGCAGCCGCACCTTCGGGCGATCAGCCAAGCACCAGAACCACCTGTTATTGCTCGAACAAATGATGGCCGATGAGCTTGCCGACCGGTTGGCCCAGAGTAGCAGCATGCAAGAAGGCTTTGAGAAGCTGCGTGCCTATCCCACCATCGGCGACTTCCTTGCCTACCAGTTCATCACTGACATCAATTACAGCGAACTTACCGATTTCAGTGAGATGGAATTCGTCGTACCCGGCCCAGGCGCACGCGATGGCCTTCGCAAATGCTTCGTCGATCCGGGCGGGCTGAACGAACCCGAGCTCATCCGTCTGATGGCAGATTTGCAAGAAAGGGAGTTCGAACGGCTAGACCTCGATTTCCAGTCGCTCTGGGGCCGCCGCCTACAACTGATCGACTGTCAGAATTTGTTCTGCGAGGTCGACAAATTCGCGCGCGTGGCGCATCCGGAGATCGTGGGAAGAACCGGCCGCATCCGCATCAAACAAAAGTTCGCTCCGACCCCAGAACCCATCGAGCTCTTCTACCCGCCCAAGTGGAAGCTCAACAACAAGATCCGCGTCGCCACGCCGCATCGTCCTGCGGCCACGTGACGCCGAAGGAGACGCACATGGATTTGAACAGCTATCAGAAGAATGCGTTGCGCACAGATCGTGTTCCTACGCGAGACGACGACATCTCGTTGATCGTGCCTATGCTTGGCCTTGCCGGCGAGACCGGACAACTACTCAGCGAGTACAAGAAGCACCTGCGTGACGGCGAGGCGCATCGACTGTTCAAGGAGCGCGTATCGGAGGAATTGGGTGACCTGCTCTGGTATGTTGCCAAAGTTGCCAGCGAGTTCGACCTGTTGCTCTCTGACATCGCCGCCGCCAACTTGGTCAAGGTTAAGCATCGCTGGGCGAGCGAGCGCGCTGAGCCCCTTATCTTCGACGCTAAGCTTCCAGAGGGTGAACGTCTGCCGCGCCGGCTCGAAGTCGAGCTGATCGACGTCGACGAGGACACACACCGGCACATGCAGATTCTCGTCAATGGCAAGGTGTTCGGCGCGGAACTCACCGACAACGCCTACGATCCCGACGGCTATCGCTTCCACGATGTCTTTCACTTGGCCTACGCCGCCGTGCTTGGTTGGTCGCCGATCACGCGGGGTTTGCTTCAGCGAAAGCGGAAGAGCCGACCGCTGCTCGACGAGGTGGAAGACGGCGGACGCGCGGCCGTCATAGAAGAGGGTGTGGTCGCACTAGCGTTCGACTATGCACGTCGCCATCACTTCCTCGAAGGCATCGCCGCCCTCGACTCTCAGTTGCTACGCACGATCAAGGACATGACGTCCCACTTGGAAGTGCGTCAATGCACAACCGGCGAATGGGAGCGAGCCATTCTACAGGGATTCGACGTGTGGCGCGCGGTGCTCGCCGCGAGCGGCGGCCGTATCGCCATCGATCTGGACGCGCGGAGCATCACCTTTCTGGGGCCATCCGCGGATCAGGAGCTACCCGCTTGAGCCCCTGACCCCAATGCGAGAACGCTCGCCACCGCCATTCCGCCGGCATGGCTGATGCTGAGCCGCCAAGTGGTTGCTCCCAACGCCGCTGCGGCTTGCGCCGCACCGCCCGAGAGTCGAACCTCCGGCGGCCCATCCGGCACGCGGTGGATCACCACATCGGTGAAAGCAACCCCTGCCCCGAAGCCGGTGCCGATAGCTTTGAGCACGGCCTCCTTGGCGGCAAATCGACCTGCCAAGCGCTCGATCCGATCGACCCCATCGCCGATCTCGTCCAGTTCGGCTTGCACGAAGCAGCGCGGAATGAGCGGATCGCGCGAGTCCTCTATCCAACGCCGAATCTTGGCGATGTCCACCAGGTCGATGCCGTGCCCGACAACGTTCATCCGATCTGTCCTTCCTCAAGGCGATACCCGAACAAGCCGCCAACGCCGGGGAACGCTGTGAATCAATAATAGAGCGCGAGGGGAAACAACGCTATGTCCGAGCTACCAGCCATGTTCTGGAGCGGAGAAACGCTCAGCGAACGACTCAAGACGCTGATAGATCCATTCATCCCCGAACGGGTGGATTGCGCCGCTTACACGCTTGCCATCGGCCCGGAGATCTATGTGTCGCCCAACGATCAGACTGCAGATCCGAACACGGTCACGATCCGTAAGCTCAACGAGGAAGAGGCGTTCACCATCCCGCCCGGCCAGTTTGGCTTCCTGCTCACTGAAGAGGTCGTGTCGGTCCCATTGAACGCGCTGGCCTTCATCTCCATTCGAGCGAAGACCAAGTTTCGTGGTTTGATCAACGTATCCGGGTTTCATGTCGATCCCGGCTATCGCGGTCAGCTGACGTTCGCGGTCTTCAACGCCGGTCCGGTGCCAGTCCACCTCAAACGCGGTCAACCGACATTCCTTATCTGGTACGCGTGCCTCGACCGCGAGACCGCCTTCAAGAAGAACGGCACTATTCACAAGGGTATCGATCCAGCCGTAGTAACGACCATAGCTGGCGAGCTGCAGTCCTTTGCCAGCCTCTCCAAGAAGATAGAAAATGTCGAAAAGGCGCTCAGCAAACGCGTTGGGGCGGTTGAGACGGTGCACGGGTATTACAAGGCCATCGGGTTAATCGTCGTGGGGTTGGTGATCGCTCTAGCCGTGGATTGGCTCCAGGATGTTGTCCCATTTCGCTCGCCGCCGCCCCCTCAGGTGACATCGCCGTCGCAAGCACCTACGCCGTAGATCGCGGCGTCCGTGTAGGTGGTGTTCGTGATCGGGACAGGAGCGACGCGGCAAGGGTCTAGGAAGCGATTTCCTTGCCGGAAAGGAGTTTGCGACGGCGAATTCGAGGGTTGCGATGAATTCGACTCATGAGATCTTGACACGCTGCACCACGAGTATGGCTGTACACAGAGGGAGATCGCCCAGTCGCGCAAGTTGTCGCCGGGAGCGCTCAACCAGATACTGCCGCTGTAGTCCGGCCTGAAGTGGCGCTCGCCGCCGGAGCTGGACGATCAACAGCTGTAGGAGCGGACGTCCAGGCGGCCTGCCGGGCCACGGCCGAGCAGGCGCCCGGAAGCGATCGACTTCGCGGCGGTGCACCAGGAGCTCACTTGGCGCAGGCATCTGACCTTGCAGTTGCTGTGGCAGGAATACCGCGAGCAGTATTCCGATGGTTTCGGCTACAGCGAGTTCTGCGAGTTGTATCGCCAGTGGAAGTGTCGTGGGTGCGAAAGAATTTCTGCGGGCAAATCGGGATACCCATGCAGCGCGGCAAGCTCCCGGTGCGGACGTGGCTGGCGGCGGTGTACGTTATCACCTCGTCTCACAAGGGATTATCAAGCGTGCAGCTCAGAAAGCAGCTAGGCGTCACCCAGCTTGCTACCTGTTTCATCAACCACTGAATTCGCGAAGCCTTGGCAGCGAAGTCCGGCGTTCTGACGCCGGGCTTCGTACGTTATGTCTGCCCGGCGCATGACAGCCCAAGCTACTTCACGCGCACTGCGCAGTTCGCTCTCACAACCTGAAGGAGCGCAGTCGTCGCATACCTCACGCTCAACATCTCGTAGAGCATTCCAGCCTCTCCCGGAACGCCCGATTCGAGTAAGGCCTTAGAGTCGCGGAGCTCCTTCATTGCGCCTAGGTACGTCTTGGATCTCAGGTCCACATTGTTGAGGATCTTATGGGCGTTCTTAACGGCCTCATGCATTCGTGTGAGTTCTTCCTGCCCATATCCGATGGGCGTCCCGCGCGGGTCACGGTTACTCCTTTCTCATCTCCCGATGGAGCCCAAACCCACCGCTTCCACAAACCGAAACTACTGATGCCGACACACGTCCATGGTATACTCACACTCTCCGTGCGCGGATACTATGACGTCCAAACCGGAAAGACGAAAGGAAGGCGAGAAGTAATTGCGGGCAGATCCATTCCGACTAGAGGTTGTGCTTGGTGAGAAGCAGCAATGGGTGGTACCTGTTTACCAGCGGCACTATGAATGGGAAACGAATGAAGACAAGCAAATCCCAAAGCTGTGGGAGGATCTCCAAGACCAGGCGGAAGAGCGTCTCGACGGACGCCGAGCCTACCCACACTATTTCGGGGCGATTATCTATTCAGAGCCTTCAGGCCAGCGATTCGGGACCATACGTAAGCGCTACCTAGTGGATGGCCAGCAACGTATTACAACTTTCGAACTTGTACTCATTACGATCCGAGAAATCGCGCGCGAACGGCAAATCCCTCAGATTCAGGACGTCGTTGAGACCTACCTTTTCAACGACCTCGGCAAAGGAATGGTCGATCCAGTAAGGGAGAGATACAAGCTTTGGAGTTCCGCTTATGACCGTCAGCTCTATCGAACTATCGCAGATAATCCTCGCGATAGCATTCGGGATCTCGAAAACAAGTATTTCTACAAGAACGGTAATCTCAAAAAAGGACAGGCTCCAAACCTTTTGAGAGCTTACTGGTTTCTTTTTGAAGCGATGAACGAGCTGATCGATGATCGCGTGAAGAACAACGGATCTACGGCAGAGGATGTTCTTCATGCTCTGCTGTCGGGGTTCCTTTCCGGCTTCCAGATTGTTATGATCCATCTCGATGAGAACGACGACGCACAAGAAATCTTTGCGTCCCTTAACGGCATGGCGAAACCCTTGTCTCCGTTCGATCTCATTCGAAATGATGTGTTCCATCGTGCCCGGAGGGCTGGAGAGGACGACGAAAGGCTCTTCGAAGAACGCTGGAAAGAGTTCGAGAGTCCTTTCTGGAGTGCACAAGTCCGTCAGGGCCGATTCAAACGCGCAAGGGCCGATCACTTCATCTCGCACGCTGTTGTCACGGAAGCGGCGCGCGAGGTGAATGCGGGAAAGATCGCCACCGAATACCAGCACTATGCGCGTGAGAAAGACTTTCCCACCGTAGCGGAAGAGCTCGACGTGTTGCGGCACCACGCCAAGACGTATCGCGGAATGGAAGAGTTGTCCGACCCAGTAACTACTAGGCTTACCCGTGTGTTGCGGTATTGGGATTTGTCTACCTTTCACCCAGTTGTATTCTGGATTTCTGCCCAAAATATGGAACATGAGAATAGAGAGAGCCTGTTCAGGCTCCTCGAGAACTACATTTTGAGACGTGAGTTGTGCGGACTGACCACCAAGAACTACAACAAGGTTGCAATTACCATGATACGCAGTTTGACTGAGAATAATGCCAATGCCACCGCATTCGCGACTGATCTGCTACATCTCAGTGGTGATGCGTCTCGAATGCCCAGCGACAGGCAAGTATTGGAATCGGCTACAACGAGGGCAATTTATGGTAATATCCCATCCGTAAGACTCCGGTACATTCTGCAGAACATCGAATACGGAAAACGCACCAAATTCGATGAAACCACGCTCGATTCAAGCAACCTAACGATAGAGCATCTGATGCCGTTAAGATGGGCTGCGAACTGGCCACTTCCAAATGGAACTATTGCGCCATGCGAGTCCACTTTTCAGGCCGCACTAAGCGGTCATGCCTTGAATGATGAGACAAGAAAGCAGATGGAACTGAGGCAGAACTGGATCAATACACTCGGCAATCTAACGCTCGTGACTGAGGCTTTGAACCCCAGCCTTAGCAACGGTCCGTGGAAGCAGAAGCGCGCCCGGATCGGGAAGTCGTTGTTGGTCCTGAATCGTGAAGTAGCACAGGCGCGAGTATGGGATGAGCACTCTATTCATAGTCGTTCATCAGATCTAGGAGCGCTCTTTGTCAAACTCTGGCCATCATATTAATCGGACCTGGGAGATGGACGTCAACAACGGTTCCATCGCGGTCCAGACTTTTTTTCGAAGAGCAGTCGGCGAACAATGGGAAAGGTGATGAGACTACGAATTGGAGCAAGAGAACAGAGCCTCGGGTTGCTGGAATAGTTGTCTCCTACTGCCTTTTTGACCTTTAAGTCAAAAGCATTGGAGACCACGAAGAGAGGCCTTTGAGTCCCCACAATATCAGGTCGGTCAGTGTACGCAAATCGGCGTGACCGTCCATGATGTTGTCCACGGGTGAGCTTCAGAACCGCGGACACGTTCTCACCTGTCGTCCGGTGTGGAAGATTCGGCATTAGATGCTAAGTGGAATAACGAGAGTTCTGGAGGATTCTGGGTGCCGCTGACCAGCGCGTTGGCTAACACTACAGCAGCGCATGTTGGCTGCGTGGACGGTTCTTCCGTGAGAGTCAGGAGCGAGCGGGGTGATCTGGCCGAGCCAAACTGGTCACAACAACTCCTCTCCTGGTCTTCCCGTTAGCTTGGAATGACGACCCTTCCGCAACCCCCCGTCACCAGCTGCTACACGAGCTATCGCACGCCATTCGCAATATCGCAGAGAATTTGGTCCCAATGTGGTCCCGCACCTGCTAGATTTCATCGATATACCCCTTATTATCAGTAACATCAACCGATACGAATAGAGGTCTGCAAGACCTTTATTCGTGGGTTCGATTCCCACCAGCGCCTCCATGGATTCGCCATAAACTATTGATATAGATACATTTATACAGAATAGTCGGATTTCGTTACCGTTTCAAATACGTAAGCGTTCGAGCGGGCCGTGAATTGAGGAAGGTGACAGCCGGTGGGGGGCGGCGAAAAAAAACTTGGATAAAACGCTGGACACAAGAAATGTATTTATGGCAGCCTAGCGGATGTGGAGGCGGAAAGGCAGTTGCCAGCGCAGGCAGGGATGCCGGTCCAGTTCCAGTTGGAGCGGGAGCGGCCGTTGTCGTGGCAGCTGGTGGAGGCGAAGCGCCAGTGGCATTACTGGCAGAGCCAGCACAAGCGGGCGAAGGAGCGCATCGAGCAGTG
>MKWU01002535.1_pt1 | contig 27001 bp, 22 predicted proteins | sample 809101 | NCBI WGS metagenome assembly MKWU01 (sample SAMN05860141, study PRJNA318959) | sponge metagenome | host: Aplysina aerophoba | place: Slovenia: Piran, Adriatic Sea, Gulf of Piran | collected 2013-05-07 | reverse complement strand
GGTGCTCTCGGTCGGACGCATTGAAGTCGTCGCGCAGCTTGTCGACGGTGCGCTGCTGGTGCCAGATGATGGCCAGCACGGCCAGTACCACCGTCAGGATTTGGGTGACCGTGTTCGCATCCACGCTTAAAAGCTACCAGCATCAATACTGTACCGCAATTCAATGTCATGAAAATGAGTGATATTGCTGCTCAGGATCTCGTCCGGTGGCCTTCGGGGTCCCATAGGCAGCCGTCGACCAGCCTTGCTCGGCGGCGGGTGCCGATTATCTCGATCTCGAAGCTCCCGGACGACTCGGCCAGGTCGGCGGGGATGTAGCCCATGGCCACCGACGCCTCGCTGTGGTGGGCGTAGCCGCCCGAGGTGACCCAGCCCACCACCTCGCCGTCGTGCCAGACCGGCTCGTCGCCGATCACGTCGACGGCGTCGGGGCCGCTGCCCACGTCCACTGTCCAGGTGCACAGGCGCAGCCCGCTGGACGGCTTGCCGCCCGATGGCCCGGCCTCGCCGTGCTTGGCGGCCAGAGCGTCCCGGCCGATGAAGTCCTTCTCCATGCGCACGAAGCGGCCCAGGTTGGCCTCGAAGGGGTCGTAGTCGGGCCGGTACTCGCGCAGCCAGGACCCGAACCCCTTCTCCAGGCGCAGCGAGTTCAGGGCGTGCAGCCCGAACAGCTCCAGCCCGTGGGCAGCCCCGGCCGACCGCAGCAGGTCGAACACGTAGCGCTGGTACCTCGCCGGCATCCACAGCTCGTAGCCCAGATCGCCGGTGAAGCTGATCCGCCCGCACCACACCGGCGCCAGACCCGCGTTCATCTCACCGAAGGCCATGAACCGCATCCCGTGGGCCGAGACATCGACATCGGCTACTTCCTCCAGCAGCGCCCTCGACGCGGGCCCGGCGACGGCCAGCCCGCACAGCTCCGCCCCCAGCGTCCGGTAGCTCACCGAGCCGTCGGACGGCAGCCAATGGTCGAACCAGCGCTCGTAGTAGCGCTCGGCCACGCCCGAGCCGAACACCACGAACTGCTCGCCGTCGCGCACGTTGCCGGTGGCGCCGCCCACCACCGTGCCTGCCGGCCCCTCGGCCCGCCCCGGCGCGGCCGGCAGGCAGGCCACGGTCAGGTCGCCGGCCAGGTTGCCCGCCGGGTTGGTCATCGGGGTCAACGCCATCCGGCCCGGAATCGGGACCCGTCCTGCCAGCAGCCGGTCGAGCCAACCCCGGGCACCCGGGCCCTCCACCAGGAACTTGGCGAAGCCGGTGGTCTCCATCAGGCCGATCGCGCCTCTCACAGCCAGGGTCTCGGCCCGCACCCGGTCCCAGGCGTTGGACCGCCCGAAGGTGACCTCCTCGACCGGCTCCAGCCCCGGAGCCTGGAACCACAGCGCCGACTCCAGCCCGAAGGCGTCTCCCCACACCGCGTTGGCATCCGCCAGCCGGTCGTGGATCGGCGACGTCTGAACGCCCCGCCCCTCGGGCAGGAACTCGTTGGGGAACGTGATCCGGAACCGGCGCGCGTAGTTCTCCCGGACCTTGGCGCTGGTGTAGCCCAGCGTGGCGTAATCGCCGAAGCGGGCCACGTCCATGGCCCAGACATCGGCGCCGGGATCCCCCTCGGTGATCCAGTTGGCCACCGACAGCCCCACCCCGCCGCACTGCGACAGTCCCGCCATCACCCCGCAGGCCGTCCAGTACCCCGGCAGGCCCCGTACCGGGCCGATCAACGGGTTGCCGTCGGGCGCGAACGTGAACGGCCCGTTCACCACCCGCTGGATCCCGGCCGTGGCGAACGCGGGGAAGTGGGCGAAGGCGACCTCCAGCGAATCGGAGATTCGGTCCAGGTCGGGCGGAAGCAGCCTCATCGAGAAGTCCCACGGCGTCTGGCGGGGCGACCAGGGCACGCAGGCCTGCTCGTAGGTGCCCACCAGCATCCCCTCGCCCTCCTGGCGCATGTAGATCTCGCCGCCGAAGTCGATGGTGTGCATCAGTATGTTGCCGGTTCGGCGGTTGAACTCGCGCACCTCCTCGAGGGGCTCGGTGACCAGGTAGGTGTGCTCCATGGCCAGCACCGGCAGCTCCAGCCCCACCATGCGGCCCACCTCACGCGCCCACAGGCCGCCGCAGTTCACGACGTGCTCGCAGTCGATCGCGCCGAGATCATCACCGGTTGCGGTGTCGTACGCCTGCACCCTCCAGCCGCCGCCGGCGAGCCGTTCGATCGCCCGGACCCAGCAGTTGCGGTACACCTCGGCCCCGGCGAGCCGGGCCGCCTTGGCGAAGGCGTGGGTCACCCCGGCCGGATCGACATGGCCCTCGTGGGCGTCGACCAGCGCTCCCACGAAGTGGCTGGGGTCGATCAACGGCACCAGTTCGGCCGCCTCGGCCACCGACGCCATCTCGGTCTTCATGCCCAGGTAGCGGCCCCTCGCATGGGTCATCCTCAACCAGTCGAGCCGCTCGGGCGTGTCGGCCAGCATCACCCCGCCGGGCATGTGGATGCCGCAGTCCTGGCCGGAGATCCGCTCGATCTCTGCGTAGAGCTCCATCGTGTAGCGCTGGAGCCGGGCCACGTTGGGGTCGCTGTTGAGGGTGTGCATGCCCCCCGCGCTGTGCCAGGTCGACCCGGCCGTGAGCTCGGTGCGCTCCACCAGCACCGCATCGCTCCAACCCGCCTTGGTGAGGTGGTAGAGCACGCTGGCACCGATCACTCCCCCGCCGACCACCACCACCCGCGCCTGGGTCTTCACGGGTGCCGCGCCCAACAGCCGAACCCGGACCTGCCTACCGAACAGGCAGCAAGACACCACCTATAGGGGCCAAGACGCTGCCAATTCCGCCAGCACCGAGCGCATGCTTGCCGAACTGGCAGCAAAACACCGCCTATAGGGGCCAATACGCTGCCAATTCGATCCCCATCAGTCGCTTGTGGCGCCGGGCCATCCTGGTAGCTCACTCGACGGTGGCGCTAGCGGGCCGACCACCGGCGGGCGTCGATGGCGGGCAGGGCGGGGTTCGGCCCGCAGCCGTAGCGGGCCCCGTCGGCGGGGCCGTCGCCGGTCGGGATGGTCAGGCCGTCGGCCAGCGAGTCCGCGGTCATGCAGTCGGCCACCATGTTCTGGAAGCGGTGCAGCGGCTCCTCGAAGCGCGGCGACAGCGGCCCGGGCGGGGCCGCCCCCAGGGCCAGGCCCCGCTGAGCCCGCTCGCAGATGTCGATGTCCTCGTTGTTTATCTCGATCCAGAACCTGCGGGTGGACTCGAAGACGTCAGCGACGGCGTCGGCATCCGTCGTCGGCGGGAACAGGAACGTGCAGTGCTCGCGGGTGGTCCCCGCGGACAGAGGCTCCAGGCGCATCACGAAGGCGTGGCTGGGCAGCACCGCCAGCGTCAGGTTGGGGAAGACAGCCACGAACCGGCCGCTGACCGAGTCGGAGCTGTCGAGCCCGTCGGCGGGCGGCATCACCAGCCAGTCGTCACGGTCGTCGCCCGACACCGGAGTGGTGGTCTGGCCGCAGTACAGGCCGGGGCCCTGGTAGCGGTAGTGGTCCCGAACCCGCGACGCCTTGGCCAGCTCGGGATGGACCCAGGCCAGGTGGTAGTACTCCTGGAAGTTCTCGGTGATCAGCTTCCAGTTGGCGGCCACGTCGAAGGTGCGCTTCTCGTGGACGTACCAGCCCTCGAAGCGGTACCCGGCCATCCGCTCGGGAAGGTCCCCCAGCCACTCGGCCAGCGGCGGGGTGCTCTCGTCCAGGCAGGCGTAGACGTTCAGGCCCCACGCTTCCACCCGCACCGGCAGCAGGGACAGTTCCTCGGGGTCGAAGTCGGGCCGGGGCACTTCGTCGAACAGCGGCGCAGCCACCAGCGAGCCGTCGAGCCCGTAGCCCCAGCGGTGATACGGGCAGCGGATCATGCGCGACACCGTGCAGTCCTCGGAGGCCAGCTCGGTCCCGCGGTGCCGGCACGAATTGATGAAGCCCCGCAGCACCCCGTCGCGACCCCGGGCTATGAGCACAGAGGTGTCGCCCACAGTGCGGACCAGCACGCGGCCCGGCTCGGCCACTTCGGCTGAAGAGGCCACCGCCACCCAGGCCCGGCCGAAGAGGCGGTCCCGCTCCAGCGCGAAGAAGCCGTCGTCGGTATAGGCGGCCGGCGGCAGGCCGGTGGCCTGCTCCAGCGGCCGGCGGGTCCCCGACCAGAAGCCCCCGGAGACGAAGCCGACCGGTCCGGGACTGCAGGACGTTGTCATCGCGCGAAGTACACCACGACCAGCCTGCGGCCGCAACGCGCGCCGGCCCGCGCTTTCTTCGCGAAAATTGGTCACAATTGCCGAATAGCGCGAAGGAATCGGACCGCCGCCAAGCCCAGGTGGCCCGCCGCCAACTCTCTTCGCCAAAACTGGTCGCTACTGCCGAAAGGCGCGAAGAGAGTCTTGCGGGCGCGCCGCCCGACACCGCGGCCCGCGCTTTCTTCGCGAAAACTGGTCACAATTGCCGAATAGCGCGAAGAAAGTCGCCGCAGGGCGGGCGGGCCCGCGGAGGTCTGGCCCTCAGAAGTCGGTGTCGACGCCGCCCTCGGCGATGCGGCGCTCGGTGAAGTCGTCCAGCGCGGCACGCACGTCGTCGGCCAGCGCGGGCGGCTCGTAGGCCGCGAGGAGCTCGCCCACCAGCCGCTCGGCATGGTCCAGTGCGGTGGGCGAGCCGGCCTCGGCCCAGGCCTCGTAGTTGCGCCAGTCCGACACCATCGGCTTGAAGAAGGCGTCACGGAAGCGGGCCAGGGTGTGGGCCGTTCCGAAGAAATGACCGCCCGGGCCGACCTCGGCGATGGCATCCACCGCCAGCGAGTCGGCGTCGGTGGCCAGCGGCTCCAGGAACGCTTCCACCATGGCGAGCATGTCGGCGTCGATCACCATCTTCTCGAAGCACGCCTGCAGACCGCCCTCCATCCAGCCCGCGCCGTGCATCACCATGTGGGCCCCGCCCATGACCACGGCCCACAGCGAGAAGACGCTCTCGTAGGCGGCCTGGGCGTCGACCGCGTTGGCTGCGCACGCGTTCGACGAGCGGTACGGGATCCGGTAGCGGCGAGCCAGCTGGCCCCCGAGCAGCACCGCCTTCATGTACTCGGGGGTGCCGAAGGCCGGAGCGCCCGACTGCATGTCGACGTTCGAGGTGAACCCGCCGTAGATCACCGGCGCGCCCGGCCGCACCAGCTGGCAGAAGGCGATCCCGGCCAGGGCCTCGGCGTTCTGCTGCACCACGGCGCCGGCCACCGTCACCGGCGCCATCGCCCCGGCCAGGGTGAACGGCGTGACCACCACCACCTGGTTGCGGGCCGAGTATTGCAGGATCCCCTCCAGCATCGGGGTGTCGAGACGCAGCGGCGAGCTGCAGTTGATGACCGTGAAGATCGACGGCTCGGACTCGAGTTGCTCGTCGCTGACACCGCGCACGATTCGCACCATCTCCAGGCAGTCCTGGTTGCGCTGCGCGCCGAGCGAGTAGCAGTGGATCGGCTTGCGTGACAGCGTCAGCAGGTCGCGGGTGGCCACGAGGTGGCGTACGGACGAGTGGACGTCCACTGGTTCCACCTGGTACCCGCCATGGAGCGACACCGAGTTGAGCACCTCGCTCAACATCACCAGCCGGCGGAAGTCCTCCCGGTTCCCGGTGCGCCGGCCACCGGCCCGGTCGGCCACGTTCGGCGGGCTGGCCACGGCCGCGAAGGCCACGCTGCGCCCGCCCATCGGCAGGTGCCGGGCCGGGTCCGGAGCGTGGAGCACGAACTCGGGCGGTGCCGACGCCACCAACTCGGTCACCATGTCCGGGTCGAAACGGACCCGGTCCCCGTCCACGGCGGCCCCGGCGTCGGCCCACATCTGCCGGGCCGTCGGATGCAGGAAGTCCATGCCGGTGTCGCGCAGCACCGCCAGCGACGCCTGGTGAATGGCCTCCAGTTCGTCGTCGCTCACCACCGGTGTCGGGTCGAAGCGGCGCTGATGCAGCCTCCAGGGCGGCTGGGCCGGCCCGCTCGCCATCGCGGTGACGGATTCTCGGGGCCGGCGACGGCGGCGCTCGGGGGCCATGGCCGCAGGCTAGTGCGCGGTCTGCGAGCCATCACGCCGATGCACGAACATTGTTCTTGAGTGATTTCAAGCAGTGAAACCACAGTTCGGCACAGCCCCCGGGACGGCCGCACCGGGACGCCGCGCACTGCCGGCGACCGCAGACGGCCCCCAAGGCAGCAGACTGGAGGCGATGTCGGACGCCTCGCCCCAACTCCTCGACATCTCCTCGGATGACCCGGAGGCCCTGCTGGACTGCTACGCGGCCCGCGGCTGGGGCGACGGGCTGCCGATGGTGGCACCCACCGCCGAGCGGGTCGACGCGATGCTGGCGGGATGCGACGGCGACGAGGTCGTCGCAGTGCTGCCGCCGCGGTCCGGAGTGGCGACGGTCAGGATCATCGCGGTGAACGCGGTGCTGGCCGGGTGCCGGCCGGAACATCTGAGCGTGCTCGTGGCCGCAGTGCGGGCCCTGGCCCGCCCGGAGGTGAACCTGCGGGGCGTCAACGCCACCACCCATCCGGTCGCGCCCCTGCTGGTGGTGCACGGCGAGGCTGCCCGCACCGGGGGCTACAACTCGGGCCTCGGCGCCTTCGGCCCGGGCAATCTGGCCAACGCGGCCACCGGAAGGGCGCTGCGGCTGGTGCTGCTCCATGTGGCCGGCGCGGTTCCGGGCTCCGGCGACGCCTCCACCCAGGGCGGCCCGGCCAAGTACGCCTACTGCGTGGCCGAGAACCTCGACGAGTCGCCGTGGGGCGGTTACGCGGCCAGCGCCGGGGTGGACGGACCCTCGGCGGTCACCGTGCACTGCGGGGAGGCTCCCCACAACGTGCACGACATGGAGTCCAGCCACCCCGAGCCGATACTCGACAAGGTGGCCTCGACCATGACGACGCTGGGCTCGAACAATGCGCCCGTCAGCAGCGGAGAGTTCTTCGTGATGCTGTGCCCCGAGCATGCCGCCGCCTGTGCGGCCGCAGGCTGGACACGCGGCCATGTGGCGTCCTACCTCTACGAGCGGGCCCGGATGAGGGCGGGCGACCTCCGCGACGCGTTCGCGCTCCGTGCGTGGGCGCCCTGGCAGGAGGCGATCGGAGACGACGCTGGAATGGCGATCACGGAGCATCCCGAGAACATCAAGGTCGTGGTGGTCGGCGGGCCGGGCAAGCACAGTTGCGTCATCCCGAGCTGGGGAATGACCAGGAGCGTCACGGTCCCGGTCGAGCCCCAGAGGCCGAGCGGATCAACAGCAGCTCCTCAGGGCCGTCGCGGGGCGCCGAGCGAGGCCGTGGCCCGAGCGGCCCGTGAGCGCAGCGAACGAGAGCGGGAGTGACACCAGTGCACCGCACCAGGCTCTCACCTACCGCGCAGCCAATGGACACGCCAGAAGGGAGCCCACCCATGAAGATCTATGCCCCTGACGGAGCGGTCGGACCGACGCCCGCCGGCCTCGCCCCGGCGGCAGGTGTGCTGGCCGGCAAGCGGATCGGAGTTCTCGACAACTCGAAGCCGAATGCGGGCCTCCTGCTGGGCCGCATGGCCGATCGGCTGGCCGCTCGCACCGGGGCCACCGTCTCCGTCGTCGAACGCAAGAACGGCGCCCTGCCCGCGCCCGACGACGCTCTGGCCCGGCTGGCCGACGCCGAGGTGGTCCTCACCGGCTCAGCCGATTGAGGCAGCTGCACGTCGTGGAGTGTCCACGACTCCGTCAACCTCGAGGCCGCCGGCGTCCCGACGGTGCTGGTGGCCACCACCGCCTTCGAAGCCCTCGCATCCGAGGTGGCCACCACCCTGGGACTGCCCGACATGCGGATCGTGGCGGTCGCCCATCCCCTGGGCGGCGCTGACGAGACCACCGTCATCGACCGGGCAGACTCCGCCGTCGAGCAGACGCTGCGCCTCCTGACCGGGTCCGCATGACCAGCCCGGCGGGTGACAGCGGATACGTCTCGCGGTCGCTCGACACGATGTGGGTATGGGCGTCTACGAGCACCCGCCAACGCTATTGGCCCCGCCCAGCAGCCCGGACGGCTCGCCAGTGCGCTCCCGCTTCCCAACCGGCCGGTTCTGCCCTACAGTCGGTGCCCCACGACCCGGGCCCGCTGAACGGGCTCCGCAACCACAGGAGGACCTGCTGAAAATGTCGACATTGGCCAGCGACCTGGTGATCGAGTTGGAAAACAAACCGGGGGCGCTGGCCAAAGTGGCAACCGCCATAAGCGACGCAGGCGTGAACATCGCGGCAGCCACCTGCATGGGCAACGGACACACCGCTGAGCTGCACATCCTCGTGCCCCACAGCGAGCCGGTCTACCGGGCGCTGGCCAACACGCACGGCCCCAGCGTCACCCGGGAGCGGGAGGTCGTCGTGGTGCAGGCCCAGGACCGCCCCGGCGAGCTGGCCGAGCTGACCACCAAGGTCTCCGACGCCGGCGTCAACCTCGACCTGGTCTATGTGGCCACCAACTCCAGGGTCGTGCTCGGCTCGGAGAACATCGACACGCTCAAGCAAGTCCTCGACGGCTTCTCGCTGTAGAACCCGGGGACCCGAACCTCAGGTCGCCGGGGCCGGGGACCCGAACCTCAGGTCGCCGGGGCCGGATCCGGCTCGGGCCGCACGAGCGCCCGCCACAGCGACCGGTAGTCGGGCCACACCGCCTCTTCGGGCAGGTAGCCGTCCTCCTCCAGGGCCCGCTGCAGCCGGGGCAGGTTGCGAGCCGGCACGCCCGAGTCGACATGGTGGGCCAGGTGGTAGCCCACGTTGTAGGGAACCAGGACGAGGCGGGCCGCCCAGTTCTGGCGCACATGGTGGGTGGTGTTGCGGCGGTCGGGTGTGCGGGTCATGCCGCCGTGCTCTGCGATGACCCGCAGCCGGTTGGCCACCTGGTAGTAGCTGAAGTACGGCAACGCCCACAGGACCAGATAGAGCCACGGCTGCCCCACAGCCCAGAACGCGGCGAGCACCAGCGCCTGGCCGGCGAAGAACCGCAGGCTGAGCAGCAGGAACGGCGGCTTGACCAGGCCGGTGAAACGGGGCTTGACGATGCGGTAGCCGGACACGCCGAACAGGTCCCGCAGCAGCTTGCGGCGCATCGACGTCCGCGACACCGGGTAGAGGGAATAGAGCAGGAAGTCGGGCTCCTTGGGTCCGAACTCGTCACGGTGGTGGTTGGCGTGGCCCCTCCGGTAGTGGTGGGTGCCGGTGCCGAAGGGCAGCCACCCCAGGATGTTCACGCCGACGATGTCGTTCACTAGGCGGTTGGAGAACAGCAGGCGGTGGGCGGCCTCGTGGTGCAGGATGAACATTCTCAGCATCACTACGCCCATGACGGGCACCGCGGCGGCGGTAGCCAGCCAATGATCGACGGCGATGGCGGCCGCGACCACCCCCACGGCCGCAGCGAGCGTCGCCAGGACGTTCACGGCGTTGATCGCGTCGGGGATCCGGCGCAGCTCAGCCCGGAACTCCGGACGGGGCCGCCCGTCGGGCCGCAGCCGGTCCGAGCCGGCGAAGGAGGGCAGGTCGCCGCGGGCCATGCCCCCGGTCATGGTCGCCACCAGCTCGTCGTGGGAAACCGTGCTCTCCGCCGCGGTCACAGTCCCACACTACGGCATTTCACCGCCCGTAGTAGCCCGAGATCGGGCCCCCGCTCGGTCGCTCAGGACGACTCGTGGGGCTCGAGCTCGGCCCGGACCGCCCCCGACGCGCTGGGCGGGATGCCGGTGACGCTGGCATCCACGCCGGCGGCTGAGACTCGCTCGATGATCCGGCGCAGCGCGACCGCCCCGGAGTAGTCGAGGCGCCCGACCCCCGACAGATCGATCACCACCGCGGTGAGGTTCCTCTCCAGGGCCAACTCCTCCCGCACCGAGCGCTCCAACTGAGGCACGGTGGCGAACCACATCACGCCCTTGGGCCTCACCGTGAGCGTGTCGTGGTTGCGCTCGCCCGGCGTGGTGACCTGCATCTCGCGGTAGAGGTGCACCGCGATGGCCAGGCCGATGCCCACCAGCACGCCTCGCTCCACCCGGGGCGCGAACCCGATCGTGGCGAAGGTGGTTCCCGCGCCGACCAGGGCCTGGGGGAACGAGCCCCGCGGCAGGTGGGCCATCTCCTTCACATCCACCAGCCGCAAGACGACGACGATCACGATGACGGCGAGCACCGCGGTGGGAAGGTTCTCCAGCAGCGTGACGAGCGGCAGCACGGCCAGGACGAAGGCACCGGTGATCGCGCCCGACCAGGGGCTGGTCGCCCCCGCAATCCGGTTGAGCGAACTGCGCGAGAACGAGCCGCCCACCGGGAAGGCGCCTGAGAACGCGGCGGCGAGGTTTGCCACTCCCTGGCTGACCATCTCCCGGTTGGCATTCCAGGGGAGGCGGTCGGCCGCGGCGAAGGTGCGGGCGATCGCGGCCGGTTCTGCGAACCCGACCAGGGCAATCACCGCCGCCGGCAGCAGAAGGCCGGGCGCCTCCGACCACGGAAAGTCAAGGGTCAGCGGGATGAACCCGCCGTCGAGGTCGCCGACCTTCGATCCGCCATAGCCGGCGGAGCCGGCCACGATCACCCCGACGATCACCGCCACCAGCACCCCTGGGAACAGCCGGTGCATGCGCCGGCCCCCGATCATCAGGGCTGCCGTGGCCGCCGCGAAGGCGATGGCCGACCAGTTCCACTCACCGGGCCGTGCCAGCGCACGCGCCGCGGCGGCCAGGATCTCGCCGTCGGGGTCGACGTCGAAGATCTTGGGCAACTGCGAGGCGATGATCACCACCGCGGCGCCAGCGGTGAATCCGGTCACCACCGGTTCCGACAGCACGTACGCCACCCGGCCCATGCGCAGGACCCCGAACAGCAGCCGCATCAGACCGACGAGCAGGGCCAGCAGCGCGGCGCTCTTGATGTAGTCGGCCTCGCCCGGCGCGGCCACACCCGACAGCGCCCCGAGCGTGAGCAGGGCGGTGAGGGCCACCGGCCCGGTCTGGAGGTACCGCGACGACACGAACAGCGCGGCCAGCAGCGACGGCAGCGCGGTCGCGTACAGGCCGTACTGGGGCGGCAGCCCGGCCAGTTCGGCGTAGGCCAGCGACTGGGGGATGGCCACCAGCGCCACCGACACTCCGGCGATGAGATCCCCCGTGCTCGGGCGCGTCACGCAAGTCAGGCTACGAGCATCGCCAGAGGCCGAGCGGAGAGGCGAGCGAATCCGGACCATGCGGTCAAGCCACACGCGCAGTAGGCGATGACCCGACGGACCCAGGGATGCATCGACAACCACCCGGCCGCCGACACCACCATGGTGCACCAGTGAGCGCAGCGAACAAGAGCGGGGTCCCTTAACCTGAGCTGTGGTGACCAACCTGCCCGGCTCCTCAAAGGCACCGCGAGTCTTCACCGACGAATGGGTGGCCTGGCTCGACTCGGCTCTGTCAGGCTGCCCGGTGGACCCTGGGGTGGACCTCGCCCTGGAGCACCGGGTCACGAACGAGGACGGCTCGGTCTTCTGCTGGCATGTGCGCGTGGCCGGGGGCCGTGCTTCGGCGGCGACCGGACCCGTGGGCGAGGAGTACGCCGACCGGCGCGTGTCATTCGCCTCGGACCGCGAGACGGCCCGGGAGGTGGCCGAGGAGGGCAAGTCCATTCAGCGGGCCTTCGCCCAGGGACGGCTGCATCTCGACGGCGATCCGAGGCTGCTGATCGCGGCCCGTCCGGCCATGGACGCGATCGGCGCGGCGCTGTCGCCGCCCGCCTGATGCTTGTAGCGAGCGCAAGTCGGGGAAAGCCTGTCGCGTTCTGGCGGGGTGTTTCCCGCTCTTGTTCGCTGCGCTCACGGGCCGCTCGGGCCACGGCCTCGCCCGTATGCGCCGGACTCGCTCGCCTATTCGCTCGGCCTCTTACTTGAGGAAGCGGCTGGTGGTGTTGTCGGCCAGCACCTTTCCGCCGGTCTGGCAGGCCGGGCAGTAGGCCACCCGGTAGCGGCGGTAGTCGACCGAGCGCACCGTCTCGCCGCAGGCCGGGCACGCCTGGCCCACCCGGTGGTGCACGTTGTTGGGCCGGTCCGCGGAACGGCCCATCTCGTCGAGGCCGCGCTCCGCGGCCAGGCCCCGCTCGATGGCTGCACCCATCGCCGAGTGGAGGCGGTCCACCGCCTCGCCGTCGAGGCGCGACGTGTTGGCGAATGGGGAGACCCGGGCCGCGTGGAGCACCTCGTTGGCCAGCAGCCGGCCGATTCCGGCCAGATGCGACTGGTCGCGCAGGAACCCGTGTACTCGCTCGCTGGCATCGGCCAGGCGCCGGGCGAGATCGTCGCGGCTGATGGTGTCGGCATCGGGGCCCAGACGCGACAGCGGCTCGACTCCGGAGGGGTCGCCGGCGACGAGCCACACCCCGGCCCGGCGTTCGGTGCCGGCCTCGGTCAGCAGCAGCGCCTCACCGTCGCTGAAGGTCCAGCGGGCCATGCCGCCTCTGGGCTTGGGGGCCTGCCGGGTGTCGGGACGGAGCCGTCCCCCCTGCATCAGATGAACGACGAACGTGAACTCGACGGCCTCGGTGCCGCCATCGGGGCCGCCGAAGCGCAGCAACAGGTACTTCCCCCGATGGCCGACCGCGGCCAGCGTCTGGTTCTCGACGGCCGCGGGCCTGGGATCGAAAGTCTTGAGGGCGGCCGGGTGCAGCGGCTGGAACCGGGCCAGCGCAGCTCCCGAGAACACGCTCGACAGCCGCTCGGCGTGGGCTGCTATCTCAGGCAGCTCCGGCACCGGGGTGCCCCGTCTCTAGATGAGGCCCAGCGACGCCACCGTGTCGCGCTCGGCGGCCAGTTCCGCCACCGAGGCGTCGATGCGGGCCCGGGAGAAGTCGTCGATGTCGAGCCCGCCGACGATCTGGTAGGCGCCGCCGGCGCAGGTGGCCGGGAACGACGAGATCAGACCCTCGGGCACGCCGTAGCTGCCGTCGGAGGGCACCGCCATCGACACCCAGTCCCCCGGTGGGGTGCCCAGCATCCAGTCGCGCACATGGTCCACGGCCGCGTTGGCCGCGGAGGCCGCCGACGACGCGCCCCGGGCCTCGATGATGGCCGCTCCCCGCTGCTGCACGGTACCGATGAAGGTGTCCTCGAGCCAAGCCTGGTCGTCGACGAGCGCGGCCGCGTTGCGACCACCGACTTCGCAGTGGAACACGTCGGGGTACTGGGTGGCGGAGTGGTTGCCCCAGATGGTCATCCTGGTGATTTCGCCGACGGTGGCACCGAGCCGGGCCGCGAGCTGGGCCTTGGCCCGGTTGTGGTCGAGGCGGGTCATGGCCGTGAACCGCTCGGGGGGGACGCCGCCGGCGTTGTTCATGGCGATCAGGCAGTTGGTGTTGGCCGGGTTGCCCACCACCAGCACCCGGATGTCGTCGGCCGCGCCGGCAGCCAGGGCCCTGCCCTGCACGGTGAAGATGGCGCCGTTGGCTTCCAGCAGGTCCTTGCGCTCCATTCCCTTGGTGCGGGGCCTCGAGCCCACCAGCAGGGCGATCTGGGCGCTGTCGAAGGCCTCGCCGGGATCGTCGCTGAGAACCGTGCCGGCCAGCAGCCCGAAGGCACAGTCGTCGAGCTCCATGGCCACGCCCCGCAGGGCGTCCATGGCCGGCGGGATCTCCAGCATCTGCAGGATCACCGGCTGGTCGGGACCGAGCATCGACCCGGAGGCGATGCGGAACAGCAGGCTGTAGCCGATCTGGCCGGCGGCGCCGGTGACGGCCACTCGTACGGGATCGTTCATGACGCCACCGTACCGGCTCCGGCAGTGCCCGCTACCGGCCCGTGGGCGCGGCTCGGCGGGTGTTGCCCACCCAGGACTCGTGAAGCCGGGCATACGCCCCTCCGGCCTCGACCAGCTCGTCGTGGCGGCCCTGCTCCACGATGCGGCCGTCATCGAACACGAGAACCAGGTCTGCTCGTTCGGCGGTGCTGAGACGGTGGGCCACCGACACCGTTGTGCGTCCCTGGGAGAGGTGGGCCATGGCCACCGCCAGCGCCTCCTCGGTCTCGGGGTCCACCGCGGAGGTGGCCTCGTCCAGCAGGAGCAGGCCCGGATCGGCGACCTGGGCCCGGGCCAGGGCCACCAGTTGGCGCTCGCCCACCGACAGCCGGCCGCCCCGCTGGCCCACCGGCGTGTGCATGCCGGCGGGCAGGCCCTCCATCCATCGCTGCAGTCCGAGCGCTTCGACGGCGGCGGCCGCGTCGGCCTCGGTGGCGCCGGGCCGGCCGTAGCGGATGTTGTCCTCGATGGTGGCCGCGAACAGGAAGCCGTCCTGCGGGACCATGCGGATGCCCCGGCGGCGGGCATCGGGCGCCACGGCGCGGAGATCCACCCCGCCGATGATCACGTCGCCCGACGAGGGGTCTGCCAGGCGGGCCAGCAGCCGCGCGAAGGTGGTCTTGCCCGAGCCGGTCTCGCCCACCACCGCCACATCGGCGTCGGCCGGTATGGCCACGTCGACGCCCCGCAGCACTGGCTCACCGGCCCGGTACGAGAAGTCCACGCCCCGGACCTCCACCGGCAGCGGCCCGTCGGGCAGCTCCCGCGCCTCGTCGGGGGCCGGCTCGACGACTTCGACGGGCGTGTCGAGCACTCCCATCACCTTCCACCAGGCCGCCAACGCCGCCTGGGTGTTGTCGAAGACCTCGCCGATCTCCGAGATCGGCCTGATCAGCAGGCGCACCAGGAACACGAACGCCACCAGCCCGCCGGCGCCGATGCCCAGCTCGTCGCTCCACGTCACCCCGGCGACGATGGCGGCGGCCAGCGCCACCGACGACACCAGGTCGACCACCGGCAGCATGAAGGCCCACCACTTGAAGGCCGACAGCTGGGTCTCGTACTGGCGGTCCACGGCGCGGTCGAGGCGGGCCCGCATGGCGCCGCGGTACCCGTAGGCCCGTATCACCGCCGCGGCGGACACCGCCTCGCTGGTGTGGCCCATAGTGTCGGCCACCCGGTCGCGCACCCGGGAATGGGCCGCGATCTGGCGACGCTGTATCCAGCGCAAGAACGGCAGGAGCAGCAGGTGCAGGACGGACACCAGCAGCGTCAGCTGCCAGCTGTAGAAGAGCATCACCGCCAACGTCGCCACGATCAGCACCGGATTGATGGTCCACGAATAGGCCCCCCACTGCATGAACAGCGCCATGGCCTCGATGTCGCTGGTCACCCGAGCCACCAGCACCCCCCGGCGAGACTCGCTGTGCGCGGCCAGGCTCAGGCGGTGGATGTGCTCGAACGCCCTGACCCTCAGCCCGAGCAGCACCGACTCGGCCATGCGCACCAGCCGGATCAGCGCGAAACGGCTCGCCGCGGCCACCACCAGCACGGCTGCCAGGGCGGCCAGCGACAGTGTCCAGACCACGCCGGGCTGGTACCCGTCGGCGCCGAGCACGCCGTGGTCCAGCACGAGCTGCACCATGACCGGCACGATCAGCCTTCCGACCGCTGCGAACAGGCCCACTGCGGCTATCGCCGGCACGCCCCGGCGCAGTTCCGGGCTCATGGCGATGCCGCGGCGCAGCACACGGAGTGCCTTGACCGGTTCGGTGGCCGCTCCGTCCAGGTCCTCGCCGATGCCTGCCCGGTCCGGTGCAGACCGTGCGCCGGCGGGCGCTTCGCTCGGACGCGTCCGGCCGAGGTCGATGTCCGGTGTCTCGCTCATCCGGCGGCGGCCTGCTCGTAGGCCGAGACCAGCGACCTGTAGTCGTCGAGGGCCAGCAGCTCGTCATGGGTGCCGTCGGCGACGATCCTGCCGCCCGCGAGGTACGCCACCCGGTCGGCGAGCTCGATGGTGGAGATGCGGTGCGCCACCACCAGCACCGTGGTGTCGAGGTCGCGCCGCAGGTTGGCGAGGATCTCGCTCTCCACGACGGGATCGACCGCACTGGTGGCGTCGTCGAGCATGAGCAGCCGGGGCGAGCGCACCAGGGCTCGGGCCAGGGCCACCCGTTGCCGCTGGCCGCCCGAGAGGGTCACGCCCCGCTCGCCCACCACGGTGGCAGGGCCGTCGGCCAGCCCGTCCACGAAGCCGCCCGCAGCCGCGGACTCCAGCGCGGCGGCCACATCGGCCGGAGCGCTTCCGGTCTGCAGGTCGACATTCTCGACCACCGAGTCCGCGAACAGGAACGCCTCCTGGAACACCAGCGCCACCGCGTCGTGGATCTCGGCGGGGTCGATGCGGTCGAACTGGACGCCCGACAGGCGGATCGAGCCCCGCGCGATGTCGTTGAGTCCGGCCACGGTCTCGAGCAGTGTCGACTTGCCCGACCCGGTGGCGCCCACCAGGGCGACGGTCTCCCCCGCTCGCACCTGCAGCGAGACCCCGTCGAGCACGAGCCGCGAGCCGTAACCCACGGCCAGGTCCTCGATCCCCAGGCCGAGCGGGCCCTCCGGGAGCAGCCGTGCCCCGGTTGGCGCGGCTGCACCGACGGGCCGCTGGAGGACCCGGTCCACCCGCTCCAGCGACACGACCGAGCGGGGCATCTCCTCCAGGAAGAAACCCACGATGAACAGCGGCAGAGCCAGCAGCGAGAACAGCGTGGCGGCCAGCACCAGGTCGCCGGGGGTGGCCGAGCCCCGCCCCACCAGCCACGCCCCCACGAGCAGCAGGAAGACGGCGCCCATCGTGGGCAGGGCGTCGATGGCCGGCTCGAACGTGGCCCGCATGCGGCCCACCCGGATCCGCTCGTCGCGGAGACGCTCGGACGCGGCCCGCATCCGCTCCACCTCGATGGGTTCCCGGCCCAGCGTCTTCACCACGACCGCTCCGTCGAAGCTCTCGTGGGCAACCTCGGAGACCTCGCCGACCCGCCGCTGCACTTCGGCCGAGGGTGCCTCGATCCTGCGGGTGTAGAACCGGCTGATCACGGCCAGGGCCGGGAACACCACCGCAGCGATGAGCGCCAGCAGTGGATGGGCTGCGAACAGCGCCCCCATCGTGACGATTACCAGGACCACCACGCTCACCGCGAACGCCAGCGGCTTGAGCACCATGGTGGCCGTGTTCACGTCGGCGTCGGCATGGGCGAGCAGTTCGCCCGGGTCCCGCTCACGGTGGAAGTCCATGGGCAGGTCGATGTAGCGGTGCAGGAGGGCCCGTCGCCAGTCACGCTGGGTCCGCAGCTCGGCCATGGCCAGGAACCACCGGCGCATCAGCACTGATATCCCGCTCACCACCGAGACCCCGATCAGCAGCGCCGCGGCCACGCCCGCGCCGGTCCGATCGGCCTCCTCGGCGATGATCACGTTGTCGGTGATCCAGCCCAACAGCCAGGCGGTTCCCACGGTGGTGGCGACGAACCCGAGCGCGCCGATGAGGGCGGCCGTGTGCGCCAGCGGATGGGCCCGCACCGACCGCATGATCAGCCGGTAGCCCCGGCGGGCCAGGCCGTCGCCAGCGGCGCTCATCGTGCTCCCTCCGACCCGCCGCCGAACTGGCAGCAAAATGCACGCATACCGTGCAAAACACTGCCAATTCCAGGACAGCCTCCCTCCGGCCACCGAACTGGCAGCGGGACGCGCACCATAGAGGGCAAGACGGTGCCAGTTCCCACCGAGTCGGCTTCAGAGACGGTCGACGATGGCCGCGGCGAACTCCGAGCACTTCACCTCGGTGGCACCCTCGGTGAGCCGGGCGAAGTCGTAGGTGACGATCCCGTCGCCGATGGTGGCCTCCACCGCGGCGATGATGTCGTCGGCGGCGGCCTGCCAGCCGAGATGCTCGAACATGAGCGCCCCCGACAGCAGCACCGACGACGGGTTCACCTTGTCCTGGCCGGCGTAGCGGGGAGCCGTGCCGTGGGTGGCCTCGAACACGCCGTGGCCGGTGACGTAGTTGATGTTGGCGCCCGGCGCGATCCCGATGCCGCCCACCTGGGCCGCCAGCGCGTCGGAGATGTAGTCGCCGTTGAGGTTCATGGTGGCGATCACGTCGAACTCCGCCGGGCGGGTGAGCACCTGCTGGAGGGCGATGTCGGCGATGGTGTCCTGCACCAGGATCTTGTCGCCCGGATCCCCGCCGCAGTCCTCCCAGGCCACGGCCACGTCCGCGAACTCCTCGCGCACCAGCTCGTAGCCCCAGCCCCGGAAGGCCCCCTCGGTGAACTTCATGATGTTGCCCTTGTGCACCCAGTGGACCCTCTTGCGGTCGCGGCGCAGGGCGTAGTTGAGGGCGGCCCGTTGCAGGCGCTGGGAGCCGAACTTGGACACCGGCTTGATGCCCACCCCGGCATCGGCGCGGATCTCCCAGCCGAAGGCGTCGTGGAGCAGCTCGATGAGCCGGGCCGCCTCGGGAGAGCCGGAGGGCACCTCGAGGCCGGCGTAGATGTCCTCGGTGTTCTCCCGGAAGATCACCATGTCGACCAGTTGCGGCTCCCGCACCGGGGAGGGAACCCCCTTGAACCAGCGCACGGGGCGCAGGCACACGTACAGGTCCATGATCTGGCGGATGGCCACGTTGAGGCTGCGGAAGCCGCCGCCCACCGGCGTGGTCAGCGGCCCCTTGATCCCGATGAGGTGCTCGTCGAAGGCGGCGATGGTGTCGGCTGGGAGCCAGTCGCCGGTCTCGTTGTAGGCCTTCTCGCCGGCCAGCACTTCCAGCCAGGCGATGCGGCGGCCGTGCTTGGCCGCCGCCGCGTCCAGAACGGACTGTGCCGCGGGCCAGATGTCGATGCCGATCCCGTCTCCCTCCACGAATGGGATGATCGGCTCGTCGGGCACGGCGAGGGCGCCGTCGGCGCCCAGAGTGATCTTGTCAGCCATGTATACCGAGGCTACCGGCGGCCCGACGGGCCCGAAATCGGCGGCCCCCGGCCGCCGCGTCAGCCGGCCTCCCCGTGGTATTCCACGAGAGCCGACGCGCCCACGATGTCGATGATGCGAATGTTGGTGCGCGCGCCGTGGGCGTCTACGAGCCGCAGTTCCTCGCCGAGCACGACGGGCACCGGCTGAGGACTCCCCTCGTTCACCGAGACGTTCGACGTGTACAGGTAGGTGCGGTCGAGGTTGTCACGCACGGGGTTCAGCCTTCCGGCGACTCCTGGCACCTCGCCCGAGCCCTCCGAGAAGATGGCTGAGCCTCCCTCCGGAAGCGGACGGAGGTTCAAGACGGCCCCTTTCGACCGCTCGGGAACCCAGCCTGCTACGAGGCCAGCCGACCAGCCCGGAGCCGCAGCAAAGACGGTCATCGGCAGGCTGGCGGAGTGCAGTCCCATGACAGCCTCGCCAAGCGCGTCGGTTGCGGCCGCTACGTAGGTCTTGTTGGGGAACAGGGCAACCACCTCGACACCGGCCAGCGGCTGTTCCCCGGCGAACACAGCCACCACCGCGTCGCCAGGACTGTGAGCCTGAGGAGCAGCCGGGATCGTGAGCCGTACTTCAGACCCGTCGATGACGTCGTACTCCGGCCTGACCGCGCCGAGTTCCTCCGTCGCCGCCAGGATGATCGGCACGCCGTCGCCCCGGCGCTCGATGAAGAACTCCCGGTCGTAGGCGCCGTTCGTCCTGCCGACCCGCATCCGCCCGAGCGTTGAAACGACGACCTCGTTGCGCGTCGACTGACGAAGTTCGATGCTGTCCACCGTCAGGTTGTTGGGCAGCCCGCCGGGCGACTGGATCTCCAACCGATCAGCGAACATCGACAGGCGGGTGCGGCTGCCGCTGATGGAGTAGTCGCGGTGAGCGACCGCGTTGACGACCGCCTCGAACACCGCCCGGTCGCTGTACTGGGGGAAGTCCACCCGGCCCGGCACCTTGACCGCAGAGACGCGCATGTTCCTGGCCACGAAGGCCGCGGCATCCCTGATCTGGTGGTTCAGCGGCCCGGTGATCGTCTGTGAGTCGATCTGATGGGACGCACGAGCGGCGCCACCGTACGCCGTCGCTGTGATACATGCATTGGGCAACCAGTCTTGAGGGGACTCGGAGCACAGCAACACACCGGCGACCGTGGCCCGGGTCACTCCCGCGTCGTCCAGTCCGAGCAGCCCCATCTTCTCGAGTCCTAGCCGAGGATCGGCGGTGCCGGGACCTCCGAGGAGAGGCCTCCACAGCTTCTCGGCCAAGCTCTCGAAGCCGGTGCCGGGCACGGGCTGCTTGTCGAACCACAAGAACCGCGCCTGGCCGCGGCGCTGGGCGAGCCTAAGGCGCTCGTCGGGGGTCATCCGGCGCTTCGAACTGCCTACTCGATGGAAGCTGCCGCCGGGACTGTCGTGCTGGGCATCGCCCTCGGCCACCTTCACCATCAGGAGCGCCCGGCCGTCGAGTTCCCGCCGCTCCACGGTGGGCGTCACCGGTGGATTGATCGAGTCGCGACATACGTTGACCAGCAGAGCCTCCAACTCATCGGCTTGACGGCGTGTCATTCCTTGGACGTCACCGTCGTCGGTTACGCCGCACAGCATCACACCGCCCCCGGTGTTGGCGAAGGCCGCCAGTTCGTCGGCCAAGTCGTCCCGCCTGGGGCTCCGGGGACGGTCGCCGGAGAACTCGATCCCCTTGAACTCCCAGAAGCTGTCCTCGCCCAACCTCAGCCGCTGCCTGATCTCGTCGTCGTGGAACGGCACGGCATCCTCCAGCCCTCTGGCCCGGCGGCAGGCGCGTTCAAGACTACCGGCGGGCCTCACCTCCGAACGACGCCCGCACGGCGGCGGAGCCAGCCGGAGTCAACCCGCCAGGGACTGGGCCTCGTCGAATGCCGCCTGCAGCCGCCGGCGGATCTCCTCGGAGAAGCGGCTCATCTGCGGGCGGGTCATGCGGCCCTCGGGCGGTCGGATGGGCGGGCCTGCCACCATGGCCACCCGGACGCGGCGGGGCAGCCGGGTTCCGGTGGCCATGGCCGCCTCGGTGCCGGCGATGCCGACGGGCACGATGGCTGCCCCGGTGCGGGACGCGAGATAGCTCATGCCGTCGAACACGGACTCCACCCGGGGCCCGGTCTGGCGGGTGCCCTCGGGAAACACCACGATCTGCTCGCCCGCCTCCAGCATCCTGACCGCCTCGCGCATGGCCTCGCGGTCGACTGCTCCCCGGCGCACCGGGAACGCGCCAAGCGCCGACAGGAACGCGCCGAAGTACCGGTTGGTGAACAGCGACTCCTTGGACAGGGCCCGCAAGCGGCGGTGGCCCAGTCCGGCCAGCAGCGGCGTGTCGAGGTTGGACCGGTGCACCGGCGCCACGATCACCGGGCCCTCGATGTCGAGGTGCTCGCCGCCGCGGCGGCGCACCCGGAAGTACGGGTACAGCACCACCATGATGGCGCGCCTCACCGAGCGGTAGACCCACATGGAGCTGCGCCTGGCTGCGATGCGCTGGGCTCTCTGCTGCAGGTCCTCCACCTGACATCCCTTCGGCCCGGAGGTGTCGTCGGGTGGTTGTCTACCACCCGCGGGCTGGGCCGCCGCACGCGTCCGGCCGCAGTAATGGAGAATGGCGGGGCGGCCGGGAGACAGGAGGCAGGCAATGGGACAGCTCGAGGGCAGGACGGCCATCGTCACCGGGGCGGGAGAGGGCATCGGTCGGTCCGTGGCCCGTGCCTTCGCTTCGGAGGGAGCTCACGTGCTCGTGGCCGAGATCGACGAGCGGCTGGGCGCCGACGCCGCGGCCGAGCTCGGCGACGCCTGCGATTTCCTGCCCACCGATGTGGGTGACAGGGCCGCGGTCGAAGCGATGGTCGCCCATGCCGACGAACGGTGGGGGTCGGTGGACATCCTGGTCAACAACGCCTGGGGCGGCGGCGAGATCAGCCGGGTCGAGCGCAAGACCACCGCCGGAATGTCACGGGCTCTGGCGGTGGGGTTCTACGGACCGTTCTGGGCCATGACCGCGGCCCTGCCCCTGATGAAGGCCAACGGCTGGGGCCGGGTGATCAACATGTGCTCGCTCAACGGGGTGAACGCCCACATGGGAACGGTCGAGTACAACTCGGCCAAGGAGGCGCTGCGGGCCGCCACCCGCACCGCGGCCAGGGAGTGGGCCGGCTGGGGCATCACCGCCAACGTCGTGTGCCCGGCCGCCAAGTCGGCCAGCTTCCACCGGGTGATGGGCGCGCATCCCGAGTTGCTGGCCGCGGCCGACGCCTCCAACCCGATGGGCCGCATCGGCGACCCCGATCTCGACATCGCGCCGGTGGCGGTGTTCCTGGCCTCGGAGGCCAGCCGGTATGTCACCGGCAACACGCTGTTCGTGGACGGCGGCGGCCACATCAACGGCTCGGCGTGGAAGCCCGACCTCGACGACTGAGCGGCCCGCCCATCGCACTATTCCTGTGAGGAGTGACGCGACACAGCCTCGATGGGAGTTCTACTCCAGGACGGGATCCTGGCAGGGGGTGGAGGCTGACCGCGGGTTGTACACACGCGGCTCCTGGACGAACCCGGTCCCGGCACGGTCGGAGTGCAGGTAGGCCTCGATGGCGTCGGCCGTGGCGGTCGCGGCGGCGCGGATGTACTCGACGGTCGCGAACAGCGCGGCCTCGGATGGATTGGACAAGTACCCGTACTCGACCAGGGCGGTCGGAACGGACGGGCGGCGGATCATGCCGTAAGCATCGTCGCCTTCGGAGCGCAGGACCCGCAACACACCGGCGTTGGGAAGGCCGCTCCAGGCGATGCCGTCGAAGGTGGCGAGCGCGGTGGTGATCTCCTGGTAGAGCAGCCCGCCCAGACGAGCGGAGTCGTGGCGGGCTTGGTGGGCTGTAGCGGACTGCACGTACACCTCGCTGCCGGGGGCCGAGCGGCGGCTCCAGGTGGGCGCGTTGTGATGGATCGACACCAGCGCGTCCGCTCGGAGGGCGTCAGCGAAGCCGGCCCGCACTGAGTGCAGCATCGAGTAGTCGCCGGCCCGGGTGGTCGTGGCGGCGATGCCCCGTCTGGCCAGTTCGTCGAGGACCGCGCGGCTGAGCGTCAGGTTCAGGTCGCGCTCGACCAGGCCGTTGGGCCCGACGGCGCCGGTGTCCCACCTCCCCCCATGGCCCGGATCGATCACGACCCTCACTCTCTCGATCGGCACGCCAGCGGAGACCTCGGCGACGCCACCGCAGGGCGTCCGCACCGAGTAGCCCGCGCCGGTCACCTCGAGTACCTCAACCGGGATTCCCAGCGCGGTCACCACGGCCGCCGGCGCACCGTCTGAACCTGTCCGCGGCCCCGCCCCCTCCGGTTCCGTCGGCGCTCCTGCGGGGTCGGGCGGTGCTTGCTCAGCTGCTGGGGACTCCGCCGGCGAGCGGCCCACGACGGCCTCCGCGGGCTTGGTCGATGTTGGACCCCCGGCGTCGTTCCCGCGGTACAAGAAGAACGCGAGTGCGACGAGGACGACCCCGCCCACGAGCAGCAACCCTCGGCGCAGAGACGTCTCGAGACGGCTCTCCAAAGGGCGCGGCTGGGCCGTCTGCCTCGTCATCGGAGTCCCGCACAGTTCGCTGAGCGTTCGCGGGCGACAGCCAGGGATCAGGTCTGGTCCGTGCTGCTGCAGTCGGAGTCGTGGCCCGAGCCCGCGGCACTGTGGTTGTTAGCGCAGTCGGAATCGTGGTCCGAGCCCACGGCATGCTCTGAACCATCGTTGTCAGCATGATCCGAACCGTCGTCGTGATCTGAGTCGTGATCTGAGTCGTGATCTGAGTCGTGATCTGAGTCGTGATCTGAGTCGTGATCGGCGTCGTCGTGATCTGAGTCGTGATCTGAGTCGTGATCTGAACAGTCGTCGGGGCGGTCTGAGCCTTCGGTGCATTCGGTGCTGTGGTCCAGGTCGTGGGCGGCGTGGTCGGCGGCACAGTCGGAATCGTGGTCCGAGCCCTCGGTGCTGTGATTATCGGTGCAGTCGGCTGCGTGGGCTGAGCTGTCTGCGTCGTGGGCGTCGCTGCATTCGGTGTTGTGGGCCGGGTCATCGGCGCTGTGGCTCTCGATGCAATGGGTTGTGGTATCGGTGTCCGATGTCGTGGTCACTTGCGCGCTCGATGTCTGGTCGTCCGACGTCGTGGCCGCTTGAGCGTCGGCTGGCTGGGAACTTGCCGCCGTACTTGCCAGCACGGTCGCGGGCTGGACCGCAGTTGCCGTGGCTACTGATGCAACCAGTGGCACGGCGTCTTGCACCGTCGTCGGAGGTGCCTGGATGTTGACTGGCTGGCCGCTGGCCTGGTTGAGTCCGAAGAGGAGGGTCCCCGCGAGCAGGGCGGCCGCCGAGACGAACGAGATCCACCTCCCTGGGTTTGCCGCGTCTCGGCTCACCGTTACTGTGCCGGTTCGTCGGGTGTCGTGTTCCTGTGCAACGCTCATCTTCTGTGCCTCCGGGGGTTGGCGGTTACTGAGCGTCGCCAGTATCCGGGAGGAGTATGAGCAGGCTGTTATGTCCAGATCAGGGTCGCGCTAGGGCTGCAAGAGCTCCGAATTCTTCGGGGAACACCTCACGCGACGAGCCCGATCAGTTCCGTGCTGCTGGCTCAGCGTCGACAGGCCCTCCGGCAGGAAGCTCCACCATGAATCGGGTACCGGACGGCTGCCGGGCGGTCACGCCCACGTTGCCTCCCATGGCCTCCGTCAGCTGAGCAACGATGGTCAGGCCCAAGCCCGATCCGGGTTCCCTGGGCCGGGAAGGGCGCCGGGCCGCGTACAGGCGCTCGAATGCGTGGGGCCAGTCCTCCTCGCTGATTCCGGGACCATCGTCCTCCACGGTGATGACCGCCCATGTCTCCTCGCCCCGGTCCTCCATCCGGTATTCCACCTGCACCAGGGAATCAGCGAACTTCAGGGCATTCTGAACCAGATTGGCGACCACTTGCGCCACCCGGATCGGGTCGCACCAGGCGGTGACAGGCTCCTCGCTGACGACCCGCAACTCAACGTCTCGATGGGCCGCGCTGGGAGCGAACGCAGCGCAGACCTCTCGCCCCACCACGACCACATCCGTCAGGCAGTACTCGAGGGTGAACTCCCGGGCGTCCAGCCGGGCTAGGTCCAGCAGATCGCCCACCAGTCGTTCCAGGCGGTCCGCCTCCGAGACAATGACCTCGGCTGCATGCTCCCGGTTGCCTGCGGTGCCGTCGGCGATGGCCTCGCCGTAACCCCTGATGGACGTGAGCGGAGTGCGCAGGTCATGGGAGATGGACATCAGGAACCGGCGCTCGAGGCTCTGGGAGCGCTCCAGAGACTCAGCCATCTCGTTGATCGAGGTAGACAACTCGCTGATCTCGTCGGGGCGATCGTCGTGCACCGGCACCCGGGCACTCAGATCGCCGCCTGCGATCAACTGGGTCGCGTCGCGGGCCTGGCGTAGGGGCCCGGCGAGCCGCCGGCTCAGCATCACGGCCACCACTGCGCCCAACGCCAGCGATATCGCAGCCGACACCCCGAACCATCTCAGGACCGCACCCAGGAACTGATCGGCAGGGTCGGTCAGGACCACGGTGATGGTCAGCAGGCCGACCTGCTCGGTCGCAGCCGCCCACGCAGTGGAGTCCCGGATGCCGCTGACCGACTCTTCACCGCCCCAGGCAAGAGGCTTCAGGTCGTCGAGCAGCACAGCGTCCGGCAGGTTGCCTACGAATGCTCCGTCATCGAGGAGCAGGACTGCCACGTCCTCGCGGTTGAGATTCTCGGCAGCCCGCATCAGATGTGAGTTCAGGTGCGAGCTCAGGTGCGAGCTGCCGTCCTCATCGTCGAAATGGATCGTCGCCATCAGGCTGGCCAACACGTCGGCTTCTTGCACCAGCACCTGCTGGATCGCGTTGCGATCAGCTCGGCGCACGAGGGCGAGAGTTACCGTGCTGGCGAGCAGCAGGGCCACCGCCACCGTTCCCACCACGGCAATGAACAGCCGTCGCTGCACTATGCGCTTGTCTCAGTCAAGCCGGTAGCCGAGGCCCCGCACGGTGGTGACCCTCAAGGCATCGCCCAGCTTCCTGCGGAGTTGGAGCACGTGTACATCCACCGTGCGTTCGTCGCCTACCCAGTCGTATCCCCACACGCCGTCCAGCAGCTGGCGACGGCTGAGGGCAAGCCCGGGATTCTCGGCCAGGTACTGGAGCAGGTCGAACTCCCGTGTGGTGAGAGACACGGGGTCGCCTCTCAGCCGCACTTCGCGTCGGGCAGTGTCCACCTCCACCTCTCCCACTTCTAGGATCGGAGGGAGGGTGTTGCGGGCCGCGCCGTCGCTGCGCCGTAGCACAGCCCGAATTCTCGCAACCAGCTCTCGGGGGGAGAACGGCTTCGTGACGTAGTCATCGGCCCCGAGCTCCAACCCGACGACACGATCAACCTCACCGTCACGGGCGGTGAGCATGATGACGGGGACATCCGAGAAGGAACGCAGTTCACGACAGAGTTGGACGCCGTCGACGTCGCCGGGCAGCCCGATGTCCAGGATTACCATCCTGGGTCCGTGCTGCTCGATGAGGTCCAGGCCGGTCGCACCGTCAGCCGCCTGGTACACCCGGTAACCGTCCTGCCGCAGGTACATGTCCACCAGGCTGGCGATATTGGGGTCGTCCTCTACCAACACGACGACCGGTTCCTCCGCTCCCCTCACCGCGGCCCATGGTTCCACAGAAATATGAGCAAACGGTTAAGGGACTGTTAGCGACCGACAATCGCGGATCGTGACGCCCGGACTCGAAGGCCTCGGCTGCCCGCGCCGCGTCACCCGTCGGTGCCCTCGGACGGAGCCGGGCTGATACCGTCGCCCGCCATGGCCTCCGCAGACGATTTCGTATTGATCGACCACCCGCGGCCCGACATCGCGCTGGTCACCCTCAATCGGCCCGAGCGCATGAACGCGATGGCCTTCGACGTGATGATCCCGCTAGCCGACGCTTTGCGCGACGTCCACAACGACAACGACGTCCGGGCGGTGGTGATCACCGGCGCCGGCCACGGGTTCTGCTCCGGGGCCGACATGGTGGACTCGGGCCGGGTTCCCTACGTCGAGGGCCTC
>MKWU01002533.1_pt1 | contig 27006 bp, 14 predicted proteins | sample 809101 | NCBI WGS metagenome assembly MKWU01 (sample SAMN05860141, study PRJNA318959) | sponge metagenome | host: Aplysina aerophoba | place: Slovenia: Piran, Adriatic Sea, Gulf of Piran | collected 2013-05-07 | reverse complement strand
CGCGGTCCCACCCTGACCGAAGGCATCGCCTATCTGGATTGGATGCTGCGCGCCGAGAAACTACTGCCGGATGCGCAGCTCGCCAGCATCGCCCGTTTCGCAGAATCGACCTACGCGCTCATCAGGACCACCACCGGCGACGTCTACTCATACTCCCCGGGCAGCAACCGTCTGGTGCTGGGATCGCAAATCCATCTGGAAACCGTAGCCAACCGCACCATCGACTGGCCGCGCTGGGGATTCCGCCGCCGCTCAGACATCGCACTGGGCCGCGTCGAGGCCATCCACATCGCCGGCGACAGCCCAGCCATCGGCAAGATAACGGATCGGAACCTGCTGCCAAGCAACGTCGTCGCCACAGTCGATGACCAAAGCACAACCACCAGCACCGTCACAGAGGTCGCCGAAGTCATCAGCGACGAAGTGACTTATGGCAAGACGGCCATCATCAAGACCAGCACCGGCGAGACGTACCAGCTCAGTTACACCGACGAGCTGACACTGCTTGACGAAGGCCCCTACGGAATGCGCGGCAGCGCCACCGAATACACCGTCATCGACTCAGACGCCCTCGGCGCGGAACGCTGGCAGAAGGTCGCCGATCTCAACGATCCCGAAACGCTCGCGCTGGGCGACGCAGTGACCCGCTACGCCGACACGCCGCCGATCCCCACCGCCGGCAGCAGCCTAGACGACCAGCTCCGCTACGCCGTCTACGACAACTACGGCGTAACCGGCGACGTCGCCGACACGCAGCTCAACCACTACGCCCAATCTGCCGACTGGTCCACCCTGCCCGACGAGGACAAGCTGGCGCTGCTGGACTGGTTTGAGGCGACGCCGGAAAGCTACACCAGCGCCCTCGAAATACACGAGGCCGCCACCCAGCGCTACGGCAGCTCCAAAACCGCCAGCGACAAGCTCTATGGCTGGACAAAGGCGCTCAACGCGCCCAACGACAACATCGCGTCGCTGCCCGAAGACGTCAAAGAGGCACTGGTCAAATGGCTGAAAGGCGAAAGCGACGAGCTGCCCAAGCCCCGGCCGCTGGAGCCAACCCCGTTCTACGACGAGCTGCTGCAGGCCGCCCAGGACGCCTACGGCCAGACCCCGACACAGGCGACAGCGCAACTCGACAAGATAGCGCAGACCCAATACCGCGAAGACTCAATCCTAAAATTGAGCGAGGAAGACCAGCGCAAGGTCCAAGAATGGCTGCAGGCGGACACCACGCCCGACACACCGCCCCACTGGTTGGAGATAACCAAAGACGACGAAATCACAGCGTCGGCGACCCGCTACTACGGCGACCCCGATCTCGCCAGCCGCAAACTCTACGGCTGGGCCAAGAGCATGGACGCCGAAGACTTCGACGCGCTGACCGAAGAACAGAAAGACAAACTGCTGGATTGGCTGGAAGACAGAAACACGCAGCTCGACAACCTGGCAGACCAAGAGCCGCCCGCGGCGTCGTGGTTCGAGGAGCTTTCCACAGAGCCGCCGCCCGCCGCCGGCGTCACGCCCAACGCGCCGTCCACCAGCATCATCTACGCCGAACTCATCCAGGCCGCCACCGAACACTACGATTCGCCTGGCGTCGCCTACGACAAGCTCACAGACGTAGCCCGCAGGCTGGGCCACGACATCCCCGAAGGGTTGACCGATGAACAGCAGACCAAGCTCACAGACTGGTTCCGCGCCAACACAGCCACGCAGGTCGAGGCAGCAACCACACAGACCCCGATCTCCCCAGCGGTCATGCTGGACCAGGCCGCATTTGAGGCCCGTAAAGCAGCCGACGCCGCCGCCGACACCGTGCAACAGCTGGAATACACGCTTGGCATCACCGGCGCAGACCAGGCCACAAAACGCGCCTTCCAGATCGCAGAATCAGCGGCAGCACAGGCCGAGGCCGCGGCGCAAACGTCAGCCGAGATAGCAGGCCAGGCCCGGACCGCAACCGTAGAGACGCCCCAGCAGGTCATCGCACAGGGATTCAGAGCAGCCGACAACGCCATCGACGCCGGCGACCAGGCCGCGACATCAGCCCGCGTCATCCTGAACGAGCTGTCCAACCAGGACATGACAGAGCAGGAGCGCGAGCAGATTCGCAAAGCGACCGCCCGCATCAATATCAACCTGCAGGTGTCGCAGAACGCAGCCGACACCGCCCGAGCTGCAAAGATTCGCTACCAGGAACACCGCGCCGGCAAACCAACCTTCGGCTTCGAAGAAACCGGCTACTATTCCAGCGATCCCCTGCAGCGCCCGCGTCCCACCCCAAGCGGTTTCCCAGGCCCGCAGCCGGCCATCATTCCCGACGACCATGACAGCGTTTACATCGCGGCTCCGCGCTGGGGAGGCCCGCAGCTTGACCCAGGCCCCGAGATCTCCGCAGCCGAGCGCGCAGCCTACACCACCGCAACAGGCCGCCAGTTTGCGGTCGGCCCCGACGAAGTGGCGCTGCTGGAGCTGCAGGGGCGCACCGCGCAAGACGTGTACGACATCGGCGGCCTGCGCGACTATCAGCCGCTCTACCACCACTACGACCCTATTTCCGGCCTTGTCGTCGAAATCGACGAGACCGCGGCGCTGGGCGAGCCGCAACAGATCAGAGTATTCACGCCCGAAGAAACCGCATCGACCCTGGAGACTTACCGCATCATCGGCGGCACCAATCCCGTGCCAGGCGGCGCCAGCCAAAACTACCTGCTGCAGCTGCAGGACCAGACGATAACCTGGTGGAACGAAGTAACCCGAATCGCCCGCGAAGGCATCGACGAGCGCACCCGCTTGGAAGTGGCAAACGCCATCCGCGCCGAGCGCAACGAGGCCATCGTGCCCATCGAAGTACGGACCAAAGGAACGGTGAAGTTTTACGACGCCAATCAGGAATACGGCTTCATCACCCCCGCGGACGGCGGCAGCGACATTTTCTTTCACGCCAACGACGTAGCCACCCAGCACCCGCCAGGCCGCGGCGAGCGCGTGGAATACATCGCCACCGAGGGATCGGAAGGCGACCGCGCCACCGGCGTCAAACGACCTGGCGAGCTGACGCCGGCAATCGACGAAATCGAAAAAGCCGTCACGCGCGGCGTCACGGTCGTGGACTACGATCCCGAAGGCAACGTAACGGGCCGCTCATTCACCAGCGCCGACGACTACATTCTCAGCTGGGTAACGGAGAAGGCGCGCCAGACCACCAACGAGGTCAGCGCCTTCCATCAGCAGCTCGAACGCCAAACAGACGTCGCCCAGCGCGCCGTCCACATCGCCGGCCCAGGCGGAACCGCGCAGTACCGCGACCTGTTCACCATCGACGACATGCCGACAAGACCGCCCCGCGTTCCCGCCGGCCCGCCGTCCATCACCAACGTTGCCCAACAGAAACCGCGCATGACCGCAGGCCAAGACCCACAAGGCCGCATCTATCTCTATCACGGCTCCGCGGTCACGACACCGATTGACAAGCTGGAGCTGAAAGCCACCAACGCCGGCATCAGCGGCACCGAAGGCGGCGACCCCAACCCCATCTTGTCGAAGACGCCGGCGCTGTGGGCGCACCGCAGCCCATTAGACACCGCCGGCTACATAGAGGCATACCGCGACCTGGATATCGACGTGCCAGGCTGGACAGGCCAACTTTTCGAGGTCTCAGTACCAGCAAACGCCCGCGTGCTGACAGGCGTACCCGTCAAACACATCGACGAGGCGCTCGCGCTCAACCCGCAGGTCGTCGAAGTCATCCGCACAAACGCGGGCCCCGAATGGCTGATCTTGGAAGAAGACATACTGCGCATCGAAAAGGTCATCCCGATACAGGAATCCGACGAAAACTACGGCGACCTAGCAGATTGGGAAGATGACAAATGGGACGATGACCCAACGTTCGGTGAAGACAAACCAGAAGACGACTCCCCGACCACATCCAAAAAGCCGCCCAGCACCACCCGCCAGATCATGCAGGCTTTTGGGGAGATCGGGACGTACAAGGTGCAGATACTCTCCGCCGACATCGAGACGCGCACCATCGAGCCGATCTACTCCGTAGACCCGTTCGACGTCCGTTGGAACGTGGCCCGCTACAAAATACTGGATGAATTCGGGCGCGTCGTCGGCAACCCGCCGCCCGAAGGCTATCTGTTTGAGGCGCCGATAGACCCGGAGAATCCCGAACCGCTATCAGAACAGGTCTGGCGCCAGGTGCAATACTTCGACGTGCCAGACGACGGCCTGGAGGTCGTCACGCGACAGCCAACCTTCACCGTCGCCACCATCACCTTTGAGGCCGCCAAGATTCCGGAAAATCGCGTCGGCGATCAGCTGGGTTGGAGCAGCACGGTCGTGGAGTGGGATTGGCTGAACAACAACGTATTCCTGGCCGAGGCCAACGAAACAGTCTTCGACTGGCGCGCGCGCGCCGCCGACACGTACCAGCAGGCGGCCAGCGCCGTCGCCGCGGTCGGCCTGCGCGACATCCCGCGCGTCCCAGGCCCCGACATCGCCGCGACAACCATAATGAACGACCGGCCCGACGTATCACCGCCGGCGCCGTCGCAGCTGGTGCCAGGTCCGCCGCCGGCAATCGTGATGAACGACCGGCCCGACGTGTCGCCGCCAACCCAGCCCCAGCAGGTGCCAGGCCCAGCCGTCGGCGCAACGACCATCATGGACGACCGGCCCGACGTGTCGCCGCCCACGCAGCCGAACACAGTTTCGGGCCCCCGGCCGCAGATTTGGCCGGATTCAGACAGCCGCGTCTACGTGCCCCCCGCGGCCAGCATCACATCCGCCAACACATACGCCGCCCTCGTCGATGCAGAGGCCGCGGCCGGCGCCGAGCTGCGTATGCTGGGCCGCGCCATCGAAAGCAGCACCGCCGGCGGACAACTAGCCACCGTGACCAGGCCCCTTGCCGGCGCCGCCGCCCGCGCAGGCCGCTCCGTCTGGAGCATACTTGGCAACCCGTGGCTGGACGTTTTAGACATCGTGGAGGCCGGCAGCTTTATCGGCACGCAGACGCGCCGCGAGTGGAACAGCCGCCAAAACCACTTTCTGGCCATGCGCGACTACATCCGCCGCGACCCCGAAGGCTTCCGCCAGGAACCGTGGGCGATAATCCTGTCAGGCATGACAGACCAGCAGATCGAGGACCACTACACCCAGCTACTGCAGACGGTCGTACCCGTACAGCCCGAAGGCGAGCTGAAACTGTCGCTGCTCGATTTCCAGTATCAGGGCCGCGTCCCGTTCACACAGACAACCATCGGCGACCACGTGCCCGATCCCCGCGCCCATCCCAACTACCAGAACCTGGGGCCGCTGGAGCGCGCCACCATCTTCGCCGCGCGCACGCCCGATGTCTCGATGGACTTCATCGGCGAGATCATGATGGGTATAGGCGCAACGGTCAAGACAGGCGCCGGCATCGTCAGCGGAACCGCCAAAACCGCCGAACGCTTCTACAGCGCCTTTCACGATGAGCTGGATTCCGGCATAGCAGGCGGCCAGGCGGCCCGTATGCGCCGACAAGGACTGACACCCCCTGCAGCCCCTAACGCCTTCAGATCGTACAGTGGGGCGCTCAGAGCGGCCGTCAGCGCCATTCATCCGTGGGGGCCGGTAAACGAACTACACCCCTACGGCATCCATTTCGACCCGGACAACCCGCCCAGCGCCATCGAATACGCCATCGACAAGGCGCTGCCGTTCACGCGCATAACACAAGGCGGCCGCTTTGACCCCTTCTCCGAGCCTGACAACCTGTGGTCGAACATATTGCTGCCGGCGTTGACCAACTGGTGGCGCGCCAACATGCAGCCCCACCAGCGCATCGACGAGCTGGTCCAACAACATCCCACCAGCCCGGGCGTCCCCTACGCCGTGCGCGACGAACTGGCCGAAATCGAACGCGAACAGGCCCGCATCTTCGCAGGCCAGGCCTACGACATCGCGCGCGTCACCACCGAATGGGACCAAGACCACATCCCAGGCCTGCTCGAAGACAGACTGGCAACGTCAAACCTTACCCGGGCGGAGCTGCTGACCTATCTGCGCGGCATCACAGGCACGGCAACGGAGCAGCTCACCCTCGCCGTCGGCACCGGCGACCACTACCCGTTTATCGACTACTCCCCCACCACCACCAAAGCGCTTGTACTCGCCCAGGGACTGCAGATCATCTTCGGGGAGCGAGCAGAGCAGGAAGACAACACAGGGCTATGGCAGCGCCTGAAACGCAAGATAGAGGCCGATCCAGCCTTCGAAGCCCTCGGCGGCACAGGCTTCACCGTCGAAACGTTGCTCAACGTGGACCCAACCGATCCGATGGTCCAAGAGGCCATGCAGTACCTGATGATAGAGTACGGCGAGGAAATCGCAGCCGCGGCAGAACACCGGCGCACCACGCACCTGACCACGACCGGCGCAATGGCCCCCGCGGACGGCGGCGACATTCTCGCCAACGAGATAGCGCTGTACCTTGACGACCTGAACCTGACCGACGGCGCCGAGGCGATACTAGGCACAAGCGAGGCAGTCCAAGAGGACCGCCAGCAGGCGCTCATGGTGCGCGACATCATGGCAACCAACCCGCTCATCACATCGGCGCTGATCGCCGAATTCGGCGAGGAAACGCTACGCGCCATCATCCGCACCGATCTCCCCACGGAGCTGAACAGCGCCGGCGGCTGGATGACGCCGCTGGCAACAGCCGAAGAAGACCAGTACGGCGTTGTGCTGCCGCAGGACCGCGACCAGATAATCCGGCGCATCAACACCCTGGTCAGCAAGGCCGAAACCGAGAAGTACAAGACCACCTACTTCGAGACGCCCTTCGAGGAACGCCGCCGCGTCGCCCGCATCGTGCGCTGGATAGACGGCGACACCGTAGAAATCCAGTGGGTAGACCAGGCTTCCGAAACACAGCTGGAGCTTGTGCGCTCGCGGCCCGCCTTCTTCTTCCTGGGCCCGGGCATCTCCGAAGTCATGGAAATCCCCCTCGAGTACGCCACCAGCGCCGTCACAGAGATAGTCCGTTTGAGCGACATCAACGCCGGCGAGACGAAATCCGGCCTGGCCCCGGGCGGCCTGGAGGCCACAGCCTACGTCCAAACCAACTACCCCAAAGACAGCATCGTATACATCGAAGAGCAAGGGACAGACAAATACGACCGAACCCTGGGCACGATCTGGACAGTGCCCAAAGCCGGAACGCAGCTGGAGATGGTCAACAAGAAGCTCGTGGAAGAAAAACTGGCAGAGGCCAACCACTACGGCAATCCCACCGTCTACTACGAGACGATCAAGGACGCACAGGAAGAACGGCTTACCCGGGTAAAGACAGGGACGTGGGCAACCCTTCCCGGCTTCCGCACCCTGGCGCTCGATTCGGCGACCGAAAAGGACGGCCAGCGCGTCGACCAGATTCGCGTCGACCTCGGCGGTTACTACTACATCACCACCACCGACGCCGAGACGGGCACCGTCAAACGCGGCTACGCCCGCTACATCACCGTCGGCGAGCGCCGCTTCGACCCGCAGTACACCACCCCCGACAACCCCGTGCCCGGCGCACAGTGGAACATCAGCCGCGACAAGATAAGCGTCGGCAACATCTATTTCCAACCGTTCGAGCAGGGACAGGACGGCCAGATATTGGCTGCCTACGAGGACCGCACCCACCCCGACGTTTCCGGCTACGACGTCGCCGGCGGCCAGCGCCGGCGCGAACGCCGCGAACAGGGCGGCCCCGAAGTCTCCGAGAGCATCCACATCGACGCCGACTACCAGAACAGCCGCAAGACCGGCCTGGTCATCGTTACCATCACCAACGACCAGGGCGAGAGCAAGCAGCTGGGCATCGAGCAGATAGCGGCCAGATCGGACCAAGAACTTATCTGGAACCTCTACAGCGGCACCGAGGCGCCCAGCATCAACATCATCGACCTAAGCTACAAAGAGCCGGAGCCGGAAGAAAACTGGCGCACGCTGGCGCCCGCAGGCAACCGCCACATGCCCCCGCCGTCCAACCTGGACCTGCATGCGGAAGATTGGGCCGCCACCGTCGGCGCCGGCGTACTCAAATACGGGCGCGAGAAGACAGCCAACATTCTCGATTTGGCGTCAACAACGCCGCTGCCGGGCCCGTTCCGGCAGGAAGGCGCACAGCTCCCCTCCGGCCTGCCCGTACCCGGATCGCCCGCCTACGACAACCTGCCCCAGCCAATGCAAGCGCAAGCGATGCGGGAGCAAATGGGAGCCTTCGCCGGCCAGGTCAGCGGCTGGGTCGAAATCATGGTGGCCGGCATGTTCTACTCCGCCACCGACGCCGGCAGCAGAGACATGCTCAAAGTGCAGGAAGGCGCCCGCATCGCCGGCAGCACAATCCAGCAGCGCTCCAAGCGCGGCCGCGTGACAGGCTTCGTATCCGGCGACACCTGGATAGTCACCTACGACGACGGCAACACAGAGAAAGTCAAGCTGCGCGGATTCAACGCCCCCAACCTCTGGCACGAGAAAGGCGAGTACGGCGGCGACGAATGGTACGCCGAAGAAGCGCGCGCAGCGGCCCAGACCCAGTACCAGGACGCAACAGTCTGGGTAGAGCAGGGCGGCCCCACCACCACCGACAACCTCCACCTCACCTACATCTGGTCAGAGGACAGAGCCACCCTGCTCAACGCAGAGATGGGCCGGCAAGGACACGGCAAGGCCCAAACGGTCACCAAGATAGACAAAGAACTGGTGCGCCCCGGGCACTTTGACGCCCACATTCGCGCCGGCGTCAACCGCGCCAAAGAAAAGGGCACAGGCTTTTGGGAAGGCCAGCCCGACCACTGGACGCCGCCAACCCCGGGCCTGCCCGCGTCTCCCGAAGGCGAATACATCACCGGCCGCGTCGTAGAGGTCCTCGAAGGCGACACCTACGCCATCCAGACATCCCAGGGCATCGGCCTCTACAAACTGCGCGACTTCGACGCCCCCGAGATCCACGGCGTCTACGGCTACACAGGCCCCACAGAGGCCGGCGCAACCCAAGCCCGCCAATATGCCGAAAACAACTTCCTCAACCAGGAAGTCAAGATTTACAACACGCACACCTATTCCAAAGACCGCGTCATCGCCGACCTCTGGCTGGCCGAATCGGACACGCACATCAACTCGCAAATGGCCGCGGCCGGCCTCGGCAAACAGCAATCCATCAGCCAGTACGACGGCGACGAAATCGGGCAAGGCGAGTACTACCCGCTCATCAGAGCCCTCACCAACCTGGCCGAAGACGCAAACAAGGGCATCTACGACCCGCACATCGCCACGCAGAACATGGCGCCCTCCCCCGGCGTGCCCACCGACGCAAGGCCGGCGCAGGTCACCAGCCAGATTGACGCCGACACCTGGCGCATCACATACCTAGACACCGGCGACACCGACGTCATCCACCTCTGGGGCGTCCGCACACCACAAAAACAGGGCGTAGGCGGTCGCACGATGTACACAGAGCCGCACGCAGAATCGGCCTGGCAATGGGCACAAGGATTGAACGGCCAGACAATCTACGTCCAAACCGGCTACCGCGTCGGGCGCACGCGCTACTTCGACCAAAACGGCAAGCGCCAGTACACCGGCCAGGTCATGCTCGCCAACGTATGGCGAGAGGACGGCAGATTCGTCCAGCAGGAGCTGGCGCAATCAGGCCAGGCCAGGTCCTACCTGCCCAGCACCTACAAAAAACAGCCCGTGCCGATGAACCCCTACGGATCGGAAATCCGGCACTGGTCAGCCGACGCCCGCGACGCCGGCCTGATGGTCTACGGACATCCCGAAGAAAGCTGGGAGCCGCCGGAAGTCCCCGAGCTGCCGCCAGCCCCGGGCGCGCCGCCCGACACCCACAACGGGCAAATAATCGGCATAAACATAGAGCGCCAAACGCTCTACGTCAATGTCCAAAGCCTGGGCGGACGGATAGATCGAGAACGCACCGAAAAAGTCGTCGAAGTAGAAATCGCCGGCATTCGGATACCCAAAGGCAACCAGTTTTACGCCAACGAATCAACCCTGGAGCTGGCGCGCCTGGCGCAAACCGATCCCAACCTGCGGCTACGCTACGTAGGCACCCGCACCACGTCAGACGGCCAGGTAATCCGCCTGGCCGAGATATGGCTGGCAGAATCGAACGTCCCGCTGGCCGATCACATGATTCAGCACGGCTTCGGCAAGAACTACCAGCCCGACGACATCGACGGCGAGCCGGTGCAACCGCTCTTGGGCGAGGATCGCTACAAGAAAGCGCAGACCAACGCCAACCGCACCCGCGTCGGCATGAACGCCGGCGAACCGAGCTGGTGGGATGACTACACGGAAGCCGTGCCCGCGCCCAGGCCAGACGACCGCCAAGAACTCATACCCGTAGAGCTGATACACCCGACCGGCCCAGCCAACCTGAAAGTGCGCTACGCACTATCCGAAGGGACCGAAGAAGTCACACTGCTCAACATCCGCCCGCCCAGCGAAAACGCGCCGTGGGGATCGCCGGAGCGCCGGCACGCGGCCCTCGCCCGCGGCTTCCTCATGCAGTACAACACCGAGACCGTGCTGCTCGAAATCATCGGCAGAGACAGCCGCGGCCGCATCATAGCCAACGTATGGCTAGACGAAGGCGGACGCCTGATTCTTCTGCAGGAGAAGATGATACAGGAAGGCAAGGCCAACGTCCGCAGCCACGGCAACTATGACAATCCGAACTACGATTACCTGGTTCTGCAGCGAGACGAGGCCGAAGACGCCCGAATCGGCATCCACGCGCCGGTCGAAGCCGCCGACGTTCTACGCGCAAGCGCGGCCACGTCAGGGACGGTCGAAGAACGCAAGGAGATGTTGGACATCCTTTTGGATGCTCAATATGAGACGGAAGAACCCGAATCGTTCCTCAATATACGAATCCAGGACAACATCGAAGAAGACCAGCGCGAAGAACTGCGAAAACGGCAGCAAGAAGAAGAAGACAAGGAAGACAGCGAGATAAGCGAAGACGACGAGCTGGGATTGGAAGGCGAGAGCGAAATCGTGGAAGGCTTCGCAAGCGGCGGCTATTCCAAGAAGTCGGGACTCAGCAAGAAACCGCCCAGACGCACGCAAGGAACGCAAGGACAAGTCGGCGCAGGCGGCCAGGGCGCGCAAGGAACACGCGGGCGCCGCAGTCGGACGTTCGCAATCTGATCACCCTCACCATAGCGCGTTGTTCGTGTATCGACGCGTTATGCACAACTGACAACGAGCGCTGACTATTCACGCCACGCACTAGGTATAATATCAATTATACGGACTAAACGGAGATAACCACCAATGGCCGCACCATTACCGCCAATCCGAGTAAGAACAACCAGCACCGTCGAAAACGGCACGCAAACCCTCGTGACGACCTGGGATCAGCCTTCAATCGGCGATGCCGCCACCAGCCACAACCTGCGCATCCGCGAATCCGGGTTGACCGCATTTGAGATAATCGAAAACGTATCCAGCCCGTTCGCAATCGAAGGGTTAGACCCAGGCGTTCGCTTCTATGTGCAGGTCCAAGCCATCAACGCAGACGGTGAAAGCAGCTGGGCACCATCTCCGGGGATCATCGGCCAGCAGGCCCCATCATCGCTAAACGCGCCAACAAGCCTGCGTGCAACAAATGTAACCGAGACTAGTCTAACGCTGCACTGGTCATACTCCGGCCAAACTAACCCCGGCAGCACCGAAGGAGCGTCACTGTCTTTTCACTACCGCTACTGGAATCTTTCCGAAAGAGGCGGAAGTGGCTGGGGGAGATGGTGGTACATTGCCGATGTGTCATCAGGAGCCCGGTCCGTCAATATTAGCGGATTGCCCCCCGGCGACCTGATCGCCTTCCAGGTGCAAGTGGTATACGACGACTTCGGTGCAAACACGCGCTTTAGCCCCCCCTCGGTCGCCCTGAACGTCAGAATGTCGAGCGCTGTCGCTCCCGGCAAGCCGGGTACGCCGGTTGTCACGACGCCGACCGAAACCATGTCCGGCTCAGGCGGCGGTCTCACCATCACGTGGTCAGCACCAACGACCGGCAGCCCTGTAGACAACTATCTGTTTGAAATACGACGGACAGGCACAACGCAATGGGCCAGCGCACAACCGAGAGCAGGCGAGGACGATCAAAGCCCAACAATTCTCCAGACAGACACACACGGCGTAAGCTTTGACGTCAGGGTACAGGCGCGCAACGCCGGCGGCGATAGCCCCTGGTCTGACGCTGGAACCGGAACGTCCAGCGGCCTTGCTCCCGGCACCAGTCCCGGACAGGTGCGCAGTCTCGCGGCGATTGCCCTACCGACTTCACCCCACAATTCGGCCCGCGTAACGTGGCAACCACCAGCGAGCGGCACCACGCCATTCACCTACGAAATCAACTGGGACATCTATTCAGACTTCCGCAACGACAACTCGGCCACCGCAACCGCCTCGCCTTACATCATCACCGGCCTTGATCCAAGCACCAGGTACTACATCCGTGTCCGGGCGACAAACGCGCACGGCAACGGTTTCTTCGCCAGCTCCGTTCAGGTCACCACTTCCGCCGGTCCCAACCCCCCAACAGTGCCCGAAAATATCGTCGCCGCTGCGCTCGATACCGACTCTATACGGATAGCGTGGTCCGTGCCGACAGGATTCGGCCCCAACACCGGCGGCGCCACCGTCACCGGCTACACAGTGCGCTGGCGAGCGGGCACATCCGGCGACTGGACGCTGATCGAAAACATCACCGCCACCACTATCGACATAGACAGCCTTGCGCCAAATACGCTGCATCAGATGCAGGTGCAGGCCCACAACGACGGCGGCAGCTCCGATTTTGCACCCGATCCACCAGTCACGGCGACAACACGACAACTGGCCCTGCCTACGGCGCCAAACAACGTAGTCCTCAGCCAGATCGCCAGTGACGCCGACAGCCTGCGGGCCACCTGGACGGCGGTCATAGGTGCCGCAAGCTACCAGGGCCAGTACAAAAAATCGGCTGACTCAACTTGGACCGACATAACGGGAAATATCACCAGCCCGTATCAAATCGACGGACTAGATACCAATACCGCATACGATTTCAGGGTGCGAGCCACCAACGCCGCCGGATCATCTGACTACTCATCCCACGACAGCGCAACGACGGCGGAGCTTGCCGTCAACTATCCGACCGGATTGGCTGGCGAGCGCATAGACGACACAACCCTGAGACTAACCTGGGACGCATTCCCCGGAGCGACAAGCTATGACCTGCAGGAGAGGGCGACAGGCAACCCGTTTTGGGGATCGCAGGTTTCCGTAGGAACCACCACGGCCACACGGCGTGGTCGGGCAAGAAACACCAGTTACGACTATCGTGTGCGGGCGCGCATATCAGGCGGCAACAGCGAGTGGTCCCCAGTCATTGCAGTCTCCACCGCAAACCCTGACCAGCCCCCCGAAATAACCCTGGTGACCCGAACCGACAATCGCGTGTTCGGCTCCCGCATCGCCGGCGAGGATGTAACCTACTTCCGCACATCCGTCGAAGTCGTCAACCACACCGGCAACACATTATCTTACGCCTACACCCAAACCGGCGGCATCACTATCACCCACGGAGGAACGACCTTCGCATGGTGCTACGCCACAATGCCGGTCTCCACCGCCAGCGAGCAAACCGTCACACTAACCGTCACTGTAACCGACACCGTGACGAACTTGACCGACAGCGACACCCTCACGCTGCTCGTCCAACCAGCGCTTGCAGACACCGACAGCCTATTCAGCAACGGGCGCGACGTAGCAACAGATGACGGACTGGAAATTCGAGAGAATAAGCAGCCGCAGCACCACACCGACAGCTCGTTCTCGCTGATCGACTCTCGCGCACAACGCACCCGAATCAATACCGCTATCCCAGCCAGCTACATCATCGGAGGTGGAGCAGCATTTATAACACTACTAAACTTCCTGGCGGACGGCGGCCTACGTCTCCGACTCGGCACCACCAACAACGCGTCAGACACCGGCGCCGGCGAAGGGCCGCAACTGACCGACGCCGCCGAGCAAAACCTGGCGCTGGCATGGCTGCTGCCGGACGGAACAGCCTACAAGATAGCGTTGTCCGATCTGGTGGGAAGCGACACCACCGAACCGTACACATGGCCTGCCTCAGCCGTCACCGCAGCCGGCATCACCAACAACACCGCTTTCCGAAACAAACACACCGGCTTCTGGACGGCGCGCGTCATCCTCATAGATCGCAACGGCGAAAGCATAGATTACAACAACCTGCGCGTAACCGACGCTCCAGACCCAACGCCAACCGATCCAACGCCAACCGATCCAACCGAACTAAACCCCACCCGCACAGGGCCGGAAAATCTAGGCTTGGAAGACGCCATAATCGAGGCGCAAAAGACATACAGCGTCCGCGCCCGCGCCACGCTCACAGCGCACGCCTACGACTCGTTCAACACGACCCCTTACGATTGGAAGGTCGTATCGACAAGGCGCCCGTCATTCCTCTCAGCGCCAGCCCAGCACTTCGCCCTGGCCGCCGGCAGCAGCGTAATCCGCGCCTTCACCCTGCAGGCCGCCAACCAGTGCTACATCCAGGAAGTAAACCCGGCAAGCCCCAACAACTGGCACGCGACCGCCGCCGCCCGCACATACGCGGGATCGGCAAGCGACCTGGTAAGCAACCCTGTTCTATTCATCTGGCAGAACAAGCCAACGCTGGCCTACATCACCGGCACCCGCACACTACGTTACGCACAGAAGACAGGCAGCAGCTGGGGAACGCTCGCATCCGTGACCCTGCCCCAAGCCGCCAGCACCCCCACCGCACAAAGCAGCCTGCATGTTGCAGTGAGAGCGTCCGACGTCCTACTTGTCTGGACAGACACATCGGGCCGTGTCAGCGCCAAAGTCGCCAGATGGGGCGTAACCAGCACGCCGCCGGTCCTCATCGCAAATGCGGGCGACCTTTGGCAAGGCATCGGCATACGCGCCGACGACGGCGAGCGGCCAGTACTCTACATGAAGAAGACTTACAGGCTTCTCGAAGGCAGCGACGACACAGAGACGCGAGACGGCCAGAAAAGCACTTTTCGCACCTACATCGCATTTGCGGAGATAGACGAAACGCAGGCCGCGGACGACGCGCTGCAATTCAACTTCGACGAGAACGACAACCTGGTAAACTTCTCAGCCGCCAACGTCATCGACGACCCGGGCGAGACGGGCTACTACCACGACGCCACAGTAGCCATCCACAACGCGCACGCGCAACCCGCCCCGGGCGGTGGCTGGCATATCTGGTACGAGGAAAATCAAGGTTTCAGCTACGACAGCATAGGCAGATTAAACGACGAACACCTGACAGCCGAACCCGTGCTGTATCCCGAATGGGGAACAACCACGCGGCTCGACAATCCCATCGGCGGCTCACTGGACGGCAGCGATTGGCGTTGGAACAACCCCATCATCAGCACAGCCATTGCCAGCGATAAGGCATACCTGGCCGCCGCCAATTGGATAGCAGAAGGAACGCCCTACACCAAAGAACTGACAGCCGACGGCGACGACATCGAATATGACGTCATCGCCTACAAATACACGCGCAAGGTAATCGGGCTGGGAGACGCCGCCATAGGCATCGGCCAATCCGGGAGTACCCAGCTGGTACAGCCCACCCGCACAGTCGGCATCGCCAACATAGAGCTGCAGCAGAGAGAGGAAGGCGTAGACATCAAAGCTGCCGATGTGCTGAAAATCGTCAGGCTGATCGAAGCGCCGGACACAGAAGGCGGCACACGCCCCATCTACCTGCGCGCCATACGCGTCAACAACTCGCCCAGCAGAGTAAAGATAGAAGCCGTCGATGCAGCGGCCTACATGGGCATCCAGCGCTCGCGCCGCCCGCTCAACTTCCGTATACAGAGCATGAGAATCAACGACATAGTGCGCCGCATCGTCGCCCGCAGCGGTATCGATCTCACCCTTCACGATTCAACGCCGCAGATCATCGGGGGGGAGCTGGTCTTCGAGCCGAACCATCACTACCGGGCGAACCTGATAGACCTGGCCCGCCTGTCGCACTTCTGGCATATCCGGCCAAACCACAACACAGGATTCGAGGTAGAAATCATCGTGGGCCGCCAGCCAGCCCCAACGGATTACAGCTATTACGAGCCGCCAGGCGACGGCCCACCCTACACCACACACCCGATAATGGAGCCGATAAGCAACGACTCCATAGAGGAACCCGGCCTGTCAGTCGTATCCGGCAGCTGGTCAGACGTTCACTCAATCGCCGATCCGCAAGACCCCATAGCGCGCAGCCACGCATGGGCAGCACAGCTGGGCTACCGCGTCGCCGGCTTCCCCCCCCGGTCCATCTGGAACCGCAACACCCATCTATTCAACCGTCTAAGGCTGATAAGAAGCTCACTGGTGGACAAGCTCATCATGCAGGCCAAGCGCAACATCGCCACAATCGAGACGATCGGCAACATCGGGCTAGGCATCCACGACACGATCCGCGTGACGAGCGATCTGCTGGGCTGGGACGACAAAGGCGTTCTAGTCACCCTGATCTTGGAGACCTACGACCAGGCTCTATTCCTGCAAAAAGTCGGCGTATCGGAACCGCCCGAGCACGTCCACGCCTACCTGCCCACCGAAGCCGCCCAAATCGACCACCCAGCCATCGTATTCGACGAAACCGCCTACGCGGTACGCGGCAGAGAAGACGGCGGCGGAGACGTCGGCAGAACGCACCTGTTCACCAGCGACACGACAGCCACGCTCCCCGGCCGCTATTTCACAGACGGCCAGCCGCACGCCATACACAAACTGCGCCTGGAGACGCCAGACAACTACGACATCTTCCTGCAATTCGCAGGCAACGCCGCCCTCAACGACGCCAGCCGTTCCCTCGCCATGATCATCACCACCCACACAGGTCTGCAGTACACCTATCTGGTAGATGACATCCTTACCGCCGATCCACACACACCCTACCGCTGGCGCCAAGACGATAACGAGCTGGGCGTAGAACTCCACTACGTCTACGACGGCACGCCCGTTCCCCAACACCCAATCAGCGTCCTCTTCATAGACGTGGACCGCGACGACGTGGACCGCGACACAAGCATCATATTCGCATAACAAAAAAGGCCGCCGGCATAAGCCAGCGGCCTTCATGTTCACCTGTTATTGGTCAGAACCGAATCAGCCCCTTCGCCGGCGCTGCAGACGTCACCACCGCGAAATACACGGAGCCATCGGCCCGCATAGTCGCCACGGGCGTCGCCGACAGGTGATTCTTCGCTTCCTTCTCTCTCGCCAGCTCAACCGCAGCCTTCGCATTCTTGCACGGGACCATCACATCGCCGGCGGCACGGTTGGCGTACATCGGATGCCTGCGCGCCTTGAACAGCGGACTGAAGATTCGGAAAAAGCGGTTCATGTCTACCTTCCTTTGTGTAAGTGGATCTCGGGGAATACCTGGGCGGCAGCGTCCCATACATGAAGTATCGGACAACCGGACGCCCTGTTATTTCTTGAATCGCCTTAGCTAGCCGTTTCGTCAGCGTCCGCGTCCCTGGTGGCGAACTTCTGAATGACACTGCCAGCATACACGAACAGAGGCGAGACGACCAGCAGCGCGGCATTGGCAGCCATGCCAGGCGCGCCCTCGACAATGCCGGCGGCCACCGCCATCGCAGCCGCAACCTGCGCAGCCACAAACGGCTCGATCCCAGCTCTCAGGCCCCACACCAGCACGACCAGGCCCAGGAAGAACGTAGCCAGCGCCGGGAAGTTAAGCGGAGCGATCCGACCCTTGAATTCGCCAGCACGCTTGCCGTACACCATCGCATACCCGAAGAACAGCGGGGCCACCACCACCGTCAACGGAAGGATGATAGACCCCAGGCCAGCCCAGGACAGAACGCCGATCACCCCACCGAACGCAGAGGCCAGCAAAGCCGCCATCAGAATCACGTTCGGGTAGATGTTGTCGAAATTCTGCTTGCGCATCCAACCCAGGATCGCAATCACGCCTATAACACCGATGGACGTTGTAAGCACCGTAAACCAGTCGATGCCGGACGTAACCGGCGAAATCAACTCAGCCGCAGCGTCCCCCAGGCCAGGCCCAGCCGGAGCCGCAAAAGCCGCCGTCGCCGTGGTCAGCAACGCCAGCAGGAATACAATCAGAAAGATACTGCACTTGCGCAGCATAACTACCCCCTTAGTTCTGGTCTAAATTGAATTTGCTTTCAGGCAAACGCAGAATCATACCCACAAACCGCAACATGCCGCGGTGTTCGCCAACTTCGCGGTCATGCCCATTGACACGCTCGTGTACCTTGCTAATGGAATCATCCTGATCGTCCTGACGCCGACCGATCATCTCCATCAACGAACGCAGGCCCAAAATCTCCTGCTTAGTCTTGCCCTGTGTGTAGGCAAGGCCGGCGATGATAGTGGCTATTGTGAGGCCCTCGGCGATCAGAAACTGGATGTCCATACTTGCCAGTATACACGCCACCATGCTATTCTTCAATCTCTACTTTCCTATGGGGAGTAGGTGGAAGTTTGTATCGGGGGATACGAGAACGCCGGCTAGGCTTCATGCCTAGCCGGCGTTCTGCGTTACACGAACACGACTGTTGCCTGCGCTGCATAGGGGAGAGCAGCCACACCCGACTACTCCCCCCCGCCGCGCGGCTATCATTTACAGCCCGACTCGCAAGGCGCTACTGGTGTCTCGCGCCAAGCTCTCGCCCCGCCAACCTGCACGGCGCCGCGGTTCAAAAAAGGTTTATCTAGTCATCGACCGGAACGATCTCCAACCGGCGCGGCTGGAATTCAGGCTCCAAGTCGCTATCCACCGCGGTGACCCTCAGATCAACTACATCGCCCGCGTTCTGCGCATTCGTCAAGTTTACATGGCCGCCAGGCACCACCGTATACACTTGGTCCCCAACTTTGACCTCAAAATCCTCATTTTCGTAATTAGACAGATTGGAAATCACAAGTATCCGCGTCACTACACACCCCTCCCAACTCTCCGAACGATGATCATAATAACCCCGATGACGAGAAACAATCCCCCACAACAGAACAGAGCTTCCATCAGTCCCACCCCGCCATGCCGCGCATCCGGCGCGCATCCCGCTTACAGCGCACGATGAACACCACGCAGTCCGTGACGATGACCAGGACGATCAGACAGAAAATCGCTAGTAGAATCCACCAGAGCATCGCAGCTCAATCCAGCCACAGAACCAACAGGCCAACAATCCACATCACCCAGGCTCCGATTAAGGCCCCAATCAGGAAAGAAACCCAATCCATCCACTAACTCCCCGATCCCAGCGCGAAGATGTCCACCAGCTCCGAGGCGTCCGTGACAGTCCCCAGGCGTTTTACAGTGCCCTTCCACTCGCAGGGCCGGCAGATGTAGCAATTCGTCCCTTCCTTGCCAGACGACACGACCACATCCTCAGTAGTCCCACACAGCGCGCACGCCGGCACAAAACGCGTCAAGCCCAGCGCAGCTCGCCGTCTTCCGTCAAATCTGTCCTCTTGCATGATTACCTTTCCACCTATATCGTCTCCACACATCTAACCCCGGAATAAAAATAAATCAACCCCTACCCCCGCGGCACAGGCCGCCCGACGATGATATAGGTCCGCTTGCCGAACACATCCACCTGCAGCACGCACGGCAGCGCTGTACATTCGGCATACATGGCATCGACCGGCCCCAGCTCGTTGTAGTAGAGCGGTCCATGCCCGTCGATGGTCAGCCCACCGGCCCCGGCCGCAGAAACCGAAATCTCTGTGCCCACAGCCGGATCGCCGCCGTCAGCGAACACGCGGCCCGCGGTCAGCGCCCCAACCACCAGCAAGGCCAGGAACGCCAGCACGATCAAGAGACGCTTCCAGTCTAGCATCCAGGAATACTCGCAATCCAGAGCAGAGCAGGAATCACGCTACCCATGCACAAAGCGAACCACACAGGCAGCCAGTCAAACTTTTCTAGCATCCAAACACCCGCTCAATGATCATCACAGCCAACACGATAACCGAACCCACTCCAATAATAAGAAACGCCAGGCACACACCACCGCTGTCAGGCCATTGTTCCCGATTACCCATCAACAGGATCGTCCGGCACTACATTTACAGTGAACCCACACGGCTCTTCGGGCACGCCGGGCAGCTCATGCGGTTTGCACTCGACTTCCGAAATCCGATGCGTCTCCAGGACATACGTTGATTCACCTGGCGCCAACAGCGTCTGCACGCGTTCCGTGCCGTGCCGTTGCGTAACCATGATGCCCTCATTCTTGCGGTTGCTGGTGTTGACAAGTATGGCTGTGCGCGTCATGTCTCAGTCTCCGTTAGTTGATTGCCAAGTGGGGGGGAAAGGATTTGAACCTCTACACGACCGGTAATCACCCGGCCTGCTCTACCGTTGAGCTACCGCCCCCATAGTTATGACCATCAATTTTTTGCGGTCGGCCTCAGCCAAACACTCTAGCCTGACACGAGCGTCATGCGCAAACGGGCATTCTGCGTTGCCGCACTCCACCGGCGCCGCAAATGCGGATCAACCTGCAAACCTCGCCGCATCTCCACGCGAAAGCGGGCCAGCGGCAAGTCTAGCGGGAGTCGCCCGAGCTGCAGGCGTTGTCGCTCTCGGAGTCCGTCGAACAGTCGTTGGTGATATTCTGTGAATTGGAATTGCATTCGGCATCCTCGTCGGTGTCGGCAATCGAAATAGAATCACCGTAAGTGTCGCGGTACATAGCTCTACGACCGGCCTTTGTACGCTTGGGATGATGGTCCACAATTACCTCCTTACGCCGGCTTCAAGAAATGGACCGGCTCTTGCTCCCACGTCACACTGCCAATATCGGCCCCTGGCAGCGTCCCCGCAGGCACAGGCCGGCGGAAGCGAATGCCGAGGAACAAGAAGGCGTTGGCTACCAGGTCACCGTCAGTGTAGCGATAGCTACCTCTATCGACCGCCCCATTGCGAAGATAATCGAACGGCCAAGTGGGATCGGGTAGATTCGCCGCCCCAGTTATCGGCATGTTCGCCACCGTCGTCGTGTAGCAGTATTCATAGCCGGCCACGGGATCATCGCCCTGTTCGCCAGCTGGCGGTGCATGGGATCGAAAGCGTTGGTCAGCACGGAGAGCAGCAGGCTTTCGTGATCCCGCATGTAGTCAGCGTCACAGTGACGGAAAAGCCACGCCGTGCCGTCGGCGTTGGCATAGGCTTTCACAGCGCCGGCTACGTCATCGACCGTGATGCGCGGGTCAATTGGATAGTGGACGATCATATCCGTTTCAGCAGTAAGCAAGTTGTGGTCGCCTGCAGGCTGACGGAATCGCACAGAAATTTCATCAAGTACTTCCCTATACTCATTCAAATAGGTTTCGAGTATCTCAAATTCGTGCCCGTTCCACGCTGCCGACAGCGTTTTCTCCTGAGTACTTCCACGAATACCAACAAGAGAGACAGCATCATCTCTTGACAAGGAAACCGGGCCTTTGATCCCGAAAGAAATATCGTCGAACTTTATCTTACGCAGCATCGTTTACCTCGCCAGAACAGAATCAAGTGTGTAATTTGAGACCCCATCTCCCGCTTCGGCAATCGTCAATTCCGTACCAGCAGCATTCAGGCTGGCAGCTACACCTACCCATTCGTGCGCATTCGCACCACTATCCACCCTGTTACTAGAGACACCAAAATTCTTCGCAGAAGTCGCCAGCCGAACACGAGGAATGACACCGTTAAATTCGACGCTATCGCCCGTATGCCTAGTAACAAACATAAACTCATCATCCGTCACCCGCACCGTATACGGCGAGGAGCCGGCCAGCGGGCGCCACTTGCCAGACTGCACAATTGGTATCTGGAAATCTATTCGGTCAATAAGATTAGTAGAACCAGATTCAATAATTTCCAAAGTACCACGCACATAACCATCAGCGTCTCGAGTTTGTAACGAATTACGTACTGTACCAGCGTTCAACGTATGAGTGGCTGGGCCTGCATTGATACCAACAATAGCTCCCTTGGTACCAGCCATGTCGATGCGCATACGAGTACCAGTTGGGTAAAGGTCATCTGGCACTTGCACAAAAGCCCGGAAGGTTGTTTCACCACTTTCTGTCGGTAGTTCATGCGGGATCACATAGACACTGCCCGGCCATGCAGAAGGGTGATCGCCAATCAGTTCATTGACCTTATCGAGCGCCCGCCCAGCCAGCTCGCCCTGATAAGCCGTGTGGTGAGACCGGCTGCGCCTTTGCACGGCTACATCTACAGCGCTGGCGCCGGCAGTACTGCCCCCATAGTAGTAATCCCAGTTAGCGTCACTGCCCCTGAGCGTATACCCCTGTAAGATGTGCTCGATTCCATCAAGCCGCGTGCGGAACTGGATTGAAGGCAGCCCTTTCTTCACGCGCACAAGGATAATAGCATCCGCCGCCACGCTGCGCGCAGTGGCCCAAATGATACTACCGGAGGACGTGCGGAAGTTCGCAGCCACAATGTCGGCCGCCGGATCGAATGGGTCCGCCGGATCAGCAGTGGCAACCTTACGAGCGGCCGCACTGGTCAGATTCCAGGTGTAGGCGAACTGGGCATCAGCCACCGCCGCATTTGCCCACACGACAGGCCCATCCACCACCAAATCCATATCGACCAGCAGAGCTTCGACCACTTCCATCCGATCCGAATTGGACATTATAGCCAGCAATGCTTCGGCCACGCCGTCGCGCGCAGTCTGGTCAAGCCCTGTGCCGCCGGAGCCGCTACCGGCCGGCACAGCCACGATCTCAGCCGTGATCTGCGCTTGTTCCACATCGCTCGCATCCAGCAAGCGAACCAGCACCGTGCTACTGCCGTTGTCGGTCAGCGCAGCCAGTGCATCACGCATCGCACTTGTGGGCGCCACTTGGAACGAATGCCACGGGTTAGCCGTGAAAGTGACATCCTGCGTCTGCGCAACGCCGGCAATCGTGATCTCAGCCTTAGTCACAGTCGTAAAGCCGGACGGCTCCAAGTACAGATTCACTTCAAAGCGGCCAGGAATATTGCCCTTGTCCACATGCCCAGGCGAAATGAACAAGGAAAAGGGAGGAGCAAGCCCAGCCTGCCGGCGATATATGTTACCGACGCGCACCCAGCCCCGCGCCCCGATGTACAGCCCCACATCGCCGGCATCGGCACTGGTAATCACCGTGTTCTGGTCCGAAATGTCGCGCCACGACAGTCCGTTTGCCACGCCTTGCGGGAATATCCACACGTCGCCGACATTCGTATTGGCCGCCAACGGCAGAGCTAAGCCGCTGCCGATGTGCGCCGAGGCGACAGCTTCGCGGAAAGCCTTCTGCTTTGCAGCCGTATCAGCGTCGAACGCGGCCGGCGTCAACGTACCATCAGCCACCCCGCCCGCGGCGCCACCGCCCCCGTCGTACAGACGAGCGGCCTTGAACCGCATATTGCCGCTTGTACCCTGGTTTCCGAACGCAAATGTCCTTGTGCTAGGCGTCCACGTAGCCCAATGACGGCTGCCAGCTTCGTCCTTGTCGCTAAGACCGAACTCCACGCCGTCGCCATCCTGTTGCAAAGCCAGCCATGCGGTAGTGCCCCGCAAAATCTCAATCGTATTGGCGTCATCGCCTACAACGACCTCGAAATTCTTGTACTCAGTGTAAGTCGCGGGCAGCTGCAATGTCGTCTGGCCGGACGGAGTACTACCCGCGACAGTGGAGCGAGCGTCGGCCAGGACCTCCAGCTCCCGCGGCGCCGAGCTAGTGCCGCCGTCGCCTGCTTCGCCAGCCGTATCCGTGACCACAGCCCAAACGGACGTGCCGAGATACTGCACAGTGACGCAATCGCCGGCCGCTATCTCTACAGTCTGGCCGGCGCCCTCAATCCGCGCTGTTACGCCCACATCCAGCGTCAACACAGCCGTCGCACTGTTAAGCAGGCGCGCCCACCAGCCGGCAGGTATGCCAGCCGCCGTCGTAAACGTGCGCGCCGTGGCGCCAGTCAACCGGATAGTCCGGCCCAGGTCGCCATTGCGCAGCTGATAGTTAGCGTTCTTGCTGTCAACCCGCGGCCTGGGGCCAGTGCGCAGCCATGCTTCGGTATTTGTGCCGGTCGCGCTCTTTACGAAGATGTCGCCCGCCTTCATATCACGCGCGGCATCATTCCATCTGAAATCACCCTCAATTTCAACCCACAACAGTGTATTGCTAGAGCCTTCAAAGTTCGACAAAGCGCTTAGCAATTCCGATTCGTCCAACACCTGGGTTGACAGCATACCGCCGAAGCTCATCGTGCGCAGCAAGGCCGGCACATTCGCAGTCACCCCGGCGCCGGTTGACAGTCTCAGGATTAGCGTTGTTCCGTCCGCAGAGAACGATGCGCCGGTAACGACGCCATCAGCACCGCCCCCACCGCCCCCGCCCGTCGTATCCGGCACAGACAGCGTTATCGTTGTGCCGTCCGCCTGCGTAACGGTTATCACCCGACTAGCGCCGGCCCCCGTGACAGTGGCCCCAACGAACACATCGTCAAGCTCTTGCGCCGACAGGCCCAGCACGCCAAGCAGGAACGATTCGGTTATCTCGGCATCGCGTGCGATAGCATCCGGTATCTGCCCATCTGCCAGCTGCCCCGTTATGTCCCCAAATGTCAGGTTGTCCAACCTGGAGCGAAGCGTAGTCACCTCAGCCGCCGCATCATCTGGCAATCCCCCAGGCGCAAAGTAATCGAGCAGCGCCCGGCCTACAATCGGCGCCGCTTCCAACGCTGCACTCGCGTCTGTGCCCGCCACAATCGTCGTGCCCAGCACAGCATCGCCGGCTTCGCGATCGTTGTAGTAGTCATGCACCTGCTGGATCGAATCGACCGACGCGTAGTTAATGCCGATCCGCATAGCATCGACATCGACAGTCGCTTCAAAGCCTTCTATGTCAGTGCCGGTCGTAAAGACAGCGCCTATGCCCGATCCCACCCCGCGAGAAAAATAGCTGGCATCAAGCACTTGCGCGCCGGCGTTGTACGTGACTAGCCCCGCTTCATTGAACCGGCCCGTTGCATACGGAGACGGCAGCGCAACATACGGGTCCGCCGGGCCCACTCCAAAGCGAATATCGTAGAGCATAGCCCGCAGCGCCGTAGCCACCTGCGCAATAGTGTCAGTCGCCACACAGGTAAGGGTAATGCGCCGCAGCTGGGTATCGAGCACAGCTGTCAGCGGATCGCGAGCGACCGCAGCGACCGCATTAACGCCGCCCGTGAATCCCGGCGACTTAAACTGTGGACTAGGCGGATGAACCCAAATGGCGTCAGCAGAGCCGTCTATAGCAACCGATCCACCCCACGAACTTGCATCTATCAGAGCCTTAACCTGCGTCAGCGTCAAACCGGCGGCGAACCTTACAATAACCTCGTTCACGCCCGAACTTACGCTAGTCGCACCTACGCCTACATTGATTCTCCAGGCGTTGCCGGCAGCTCCCACCGCATAGCCGGCCGGCATGGTGAAAACCAGCCTGCCAGTCGTAGCAGTGCCCCCCAACCCATTGCCGACAGATACCGTCGCCTGAACAGCAGCCCTCGCCGCGACAGCGTGCTGGCCTACCTGTAGCTCCAGGTGCCAATCATCCAAATCACTGTCCGGGTCGCCGTCAGCGTCTACACTGCTCGGTTGTACAAACGTATGGGGAAGTCGAATTACGAGAGGATTGTTGCCGGCGCCGCCATTATCGAGAACCGCCTGCGACAGCACAGGCTCATGCCGGCGCACTGCTGCGTTGAGCGCCCAATCAGCACCGGCGTCCTCTATACCCAGGCCCAGTATCAGGCCCTTGATAGTCTCACCACTCTGTTTCAGCAGAACGCCCGGCAAACCGCCGCCGCCACCACCAGCGCCACCGCCAGGCGTGCCATCACCACCAGGGAATCCAATACCCATCAGCTATGCTCCACGATCATCATCGAACTATTGCCGTAAGCGCCCCATACGAACATCTTGACGCCCGCTCGCCTTGTGTACCTAAGCGGATAGTCCCGCGGCTTCAAGCACGTAGCACTCTTACGCACCCGCTTAACCACTTCCTCATCAGTCATATCCGGCGCTGCAGCAGCGAACAGAACGAATACATCGGCATCATCCGGCGCCTGTATACCGTCCGCGTCATGCCCCGTATTCTGCACCGAATACGCCATGTCATCCACGAAAGCCTGCGTCGAGCCGTCAGGCAAGGCAATCCCCGTCACCTCGATTAGCTCTTCACCACAGTCTACATGCCCGCTTGCCATGCCAGCCCCCTCAATCCGTGTCCAGGCTCAACCTCTCAAACAAGTCATCCCGCACCCGACGCGCCTGCATCTCAGTGATGTACTCCGTATCACCTACGTAAAACAACCCATCGAGCTTCACCACCACCCGATACACCTTGCCCCCATCATCGCGAGGCAAGCCGGCGCCGTCTTTGCCATCCACCACTACCAGCAAATCTAGCTCACTCATTACGCACCGCCCGCAGGCTCAGGCAGCTTGAACGTCGGCACCGGCCCGAATATCTTGTTAGGCGTGCCCATGATAGCGTGCCACTTGTATTCACGTAGCACGATGCTCCCATGCTGCAGCACCTTGCCCGTGCGCGCGTGCTTGTGAATCTGCTCCACCAGCTCCTCGTAGTCGTTGGCTTCGAGGAACACGTAGCCCGACGGTTTGGACTGATCGCTCACGATTCTACTCCTGTGGTCAGTGGTCAGTGGTCAGTGGTTAGTGGTCATGCGATGCTTGCCTGCACTAGCGGCAATGAAGGCTATCGTATACTGAACAGCGAAAACAGACAAGCTCTGAATGAAGAAGTCCGGCGAGATGCAGCCGCCAGCCAGCCGCAGCAGTGGCAGCCGGT
>MKWU01002532.1_pt1 | contig 27016 bp, 25 predicted proteins | sample 809101 | NCBI WGS metagenome assembly MKWU01 (sample SAMN05860141, study PRJNA318959) | sponge metagenome | host: Aplysina aerophoba | place: Slovenia: Piran, Adriatic Sea, Gulf of Piran | collected 2013-05-07 | reverse complement strand
AAATCGCGAGCCCGCGTCTCGACCGGGGAAAAGGTGTTCGTCTCCTGAAGAAGGTAACCGAGCCCGACGCGCATCGACTCAGTACATTACCAGACCGCCGTCAACGTTCACGGTCTGTCCCGTCATGCCGTCGCTCAACTCGCTGGCCAGGAACAAGCACACCCGCGCCACGTCGATGGGAAGGATTCTGCGTTGCAGGCACTGTTGCTCCATGATCTTGGCGATGTCATCGGGGTTGGCGTGAACCTTCTCTCCCTCGGTTTCGATCGCACCGGGAGTCACCGCGTTGACAGAGACATTGTCGGGGCCGATCTCCCGAGCCAGGGCGCGCGTGAATCCCAGCACCGCGCCCTTCGACGCCACGTAGTGCGTCAAGCGGGGAAACCCCTTAAAAAACGTCACCGATGAGATGTTGACGATCTTCCCCGACCGCCGCGCCCGCATGTGCGGCAGCACGAGCTTCGTCATGTGGAACATACCCTTGACGTTGACGTTCTGCGTCTCGTCCCACTCGGCTTCGGTCATCTCTTCGAACGTCCGGCGCGGATAGATCCCCGCGTTGTTGACGACGGCATCGATCCGGCCGTAACGCTCCACAGCGTCGTTGATGGCCGGCTCGATCGTCTCTCGCCGGCTGACGTCCGCCGCGAAGGCATGGGCCGCCGAGCCGCCCTTGCGCATTGCGGCGGCAGCGGCTTCCGCTCCGGCTCCATGCACGTCCAGCAGATAGACGACCGCTCCTTCCCGCGCGAACAGATCAGCGACTCCACGCCCAATGCCTGCGGCAGCGCCGGTGACGACCGTCACCTTGTCTTCGAGCAACCCCATGGAGAAAACTCTATCGCGGAATCGGGCTGGGGCGCGGTTTATCGGGCTGCAGCGGGCTGGGCCGCGGCTCGTCGGGCCGCAGCGGGCTGACGGGTTCGGCGGCTTCCTCGGCGTCTTCGGACTCTTCCGTCCCTTCGGCCTCGCTCGGGTCCACCACCGGACGCATGTACGCGGGAGGGGTGCGGGGCCGGTGAATCCGCTCGATCCACTGGTCGAACCAGCCGATCACGGTCTCGTACCAGTGGATGCTGTTGCGCGGCTTGAGAATCCAATGCCCCTCGTCCGGGAAATACAAGAACTTCGACGGCACCTCGCGCAATTGAAGCGCCGTGAACAACTGCATGCTCTGCGTAAACGGCACACGGAAGTCGTTCTCCCCATGGATCACCAGCGTCGGCGTCTGAAACTTCGTGACGAAACGGCTGGGCGACCAGCGCTCGTACGACTCGGGGTTCTCCCAAGGCGCGCCGTCGAACTCCCAAATCGGGAAGAACAACTCATCCGTGGAACCGAACATGCTGCGCAGATCGTAGACACCGGCGTGAGAGACGAAAGCTCGGAAGCGAGTCGAGCGGCCGAGCATCCAGTTGATCATGTAGCCGCCGAAGGACCCGCCCGCCGCAACGAGCTTGTTGGAATCGACATAGGGCCGCCGCAGCACATAGTCGACACCGGCCATGATGTCTTCGTACACCAACCCGCCCCAATCACCGTTGATCGCATCGGTCAGCGCCTGTCCGTATCCCGTCGAACCCCGCGGGTTCGGCATGAACACGAGGTACCCTGCCGACGCGAACACCTGCGGGTTCCAACGGTAGCTCCAAGCCTCACCCCAAGCGCCCTGCGGCCCGCCGTGAATCAGCAACAGCAGGGGATACTTCCGCTCGAAGTCGAAGTTCGGCGGTTGCACGAGAAACCCGCTGATCGACGTGCCGTCGATGCTCTCGTAAGTAATCTCCTCGACTTCTCCCGATTCGTACGCCTCCATGACATCATCGTTCAGGTGCGTGAGCTGAATCGGCGGCCCGCCCGATGAGAAGCCCCGATAAATCTCCACCGGATGCGAAGCGCTGTGAACGCTGTAGATCATCGAGCGTGCATCCGGCGTCAACTGCACGTCGCCATGATGCGCGTCACCGAAGACCACTGCCTGCATGCCGCCGCCTTGCGCCGCAACCGTGAAGATCGGCGCCCGTCCGCGGTCTTCCGCCGTGAAGAAAAGCCGCGACGAATCCGGTGCCCAGGCAATCTCCGACACCCAGCGGTCGAGGTTCTCCGTCAGGCTCACAACCGGGTCTTCTTCCGAGTCTTCGTCCGCCATGAGGTCGAGCAACATCAGCCGGTAGCGGTCGGACTCATACCCCGCCCGCTCTTGCGCCCGGTAGGCGAGATAGCGCCCGTCCGGCGAATAGAGCGGCGAGGTCTCCGTCGCCGGACCCTCTGTCAGCGCGGCCGGCCTACCGCCTTCCTCTACGTTCACCACGTAGAGATCGACGTTGGTGCTGACCGCGGGCTTCTTGCCCACCGCCACCGCGAAACAGACGGTTTGGCCATCCGGTGCGATGTCATAAGCGTCCATGCCACCCAGAGAAAAGGGTGGAACGTCATAACCCCCCGGTGTCAGGTCGCGCAGTTCGCCGGTCACAAGGTCCTTGATGAACAAATGACCGACCCGCCCGTCGTCCCATTCATCCCAGCGCCGATACAGAAGCTCGTCGTAGGAGCGCGCCCGAACGGGGTTGTCCTCCCGCTCCTGCAATCGCCGCTGGTTGCATTCCATGTCCGCCCCGCATTCCTGAAATACGCGGCTGGCGAACAGCAGCCGTCCCCCGTCCGGGAAAAACTTCACACCCGAGGCTTCCGTAGGGAGGTCCGTCACACGACGCTTGTCGTCGCCGTCGGCGGCCATCAGCCAAATCTGCGATGAGTCCTCACGGTCGGAAAGGAAGACGATCTGCGAAGAATCGGGCGACCACCGCGGCCGGCTGTTCGACTTGCCTTCGAACGTCAGTTGCCGGGCTTGGCCGCCGTCGATCGGAAGCGTGTAGATGTGCTTCCGCTTGGCGTTCTCGGAAAGCAGGGTCTTCTCGCCGACGAAGACCACCGTCGAGCCGTCGGGAGAAAGCTGCGGATCGGAGATGCGCGTGATCCGTTGCAGCGCCCAGATATCAAAGGGTTGCCCGGATTCGGTCTGCGCGGGGAGCGGCGCTGACAGCAGCAAGCCCAAGCACAGCAAGGCCCGAGTCATCCACTTGACTCTACCTCATGCCGCAGGTCTTGGAAAGACGAAAGGGCCTCGATGGCCCTGTTGGAGACAGGTATTGATCCCGGCGAGCCGCATCTCAGCCGGAGGCGCCCTTGATGGTGGCGCCCATCTCCTCCTCGACTTCCTCGATCTCACTCGGTTGGTGCAGCGCAAAGTACACCACCAGGAACACCACGCACGCCAGCGACAGCAGCGCGATCCCCATGATCAGCACCGTCGCCATCGAGACCGCCCCCAGCGCCCCCGTCGCTTCCTCCACCACCACCACCATCCAGTCCAGCTTCGGATACTGCTCCTGCAATCCCAAGTGCGCAAACGCCAGCCGCGCTCGCCGCCCCTCAGGAAACGTCGCATCGAACGAACCCGACGTGCGGCCCTCGTAATTGCCCCGCGCGTCCACCACCGCCTCCACCTCCGCGGAACTCGCATCGTCGGCCAGCGTCAAGCCGTGCGTACCGAAGATCACCGCCCCGTCCTTCTTCGCCAGATACACCTTGCCGCCCACCCCCAAGTCAGCGCGGTGCAGCGCCGGCAGCAGCGACGCCACCTGCACCAGCGCATCCAGCGTCCCCATGATCTGGTTGGTCTCCCGCACCACCGGCACCCCTACCCCGATGTAGTAGTTCTTCGTCGCCTCGTCGTACAGCACGTCCGTCAGACTCACCACCCCGCGGCCGTAAAAGTAGATGTCCTGCCAGTACTCCTCGTCGGCCTGGTAGTAGTCCAGCGTCTTGTGCGTCGCCGCCACCGTCGCCCCTTCCAGATCGGTCACCGTGATGCGCAGAAAACTCGGGTCCACCGTCAGCTTGCGGCGCAGCGCCTGCGAGCCCGCGTTCGACATCGTCTGCTCCACCAGCGCCTCGCCCTGCGGCGTCACCCAGGTCTTGTCCTTCGCCAGCAAGCGCTCCCGGATCAGTTCCTGCCGCACCCGGAAATATTGCCGGTTCGAGTTGCGAACCACCTCCAGCACGGCCGCGTCCGAGGCCATCAGAGCGGCTTCCACCACCTTCGCCTCGATCTGCTGTTCGATACTGCCGGCGGCCGCTTGGGCGACCGCTTCCAGGTGGCGACCCGCCTCCGCGGCGGTCGTCTCGCCGGCCCGCGTGGCGGCGTAGAGAGCCGCCAGACTGATCGGAACCACGGTCAGCAGCAAGGCGATGACGAGCTTGCGGCCGGCTATGTGGAATACCAGAGGTTTAGGCATGAACCGGATTTCCCTCCCCGCCTCGGGCCGGCACGCGGACGCCCTCGACGGGGCCTCCCGAGCCGCGCCTTTCGACGGTGTCAGTGTAATCGCTCGGCGGCCCCCAGGGCAAGGGGGCGTCCCCCATGGTATTCCGTCAACTCCTTAATAGTGTTGACGTTACGAGGTTTTCAGGGCGTCTGTTTCCGCTCGCGACGCCAACGGCTTGGCCCGCTTGATGGGAGGGTGTTCCGACGGTTTGTTGATATCGGTTGCTGCCACGGCCATGTCCGAAAGGTGGCGCAACAAGTTGTTGGATGCTTGTGTACTGGACACCGCGGCGTCCCATACAGGAGCGCCTCTCGTTTACATAGACGTGCTGTCCGTGCGCAGCTTGCTGTTTTCCCACTGGACGCGGCGCCGGACGGAGGCGTACACTTCGGTTGACGCGGCTGGCTTGGCGGGATGTCTTTCGAAGCTCCCTGGCCGCGGTGAATCCTTATGCAACGCAGATCCTTCTTGAGAAACAGCGCGATGGCGGCTGCCGCAGGCGCAACCGCCTGCTCCGCATCTGACAGCAGTTCAGGCGAAATACGACGCGTGTTGATCACATCGGGCGAACACGCTCTGGCCGGCATGTTGGCGGATAACCTCAGCGGAAGCTACGAGGTCATGCAGACGAGCCGCAACACGATCGAATCCGAGCACCCTTTTCGCCAATGCGATCTCGACCACGAGGAACCGACCGACCAACTTGTTGCCGGAATCGACGCGATTGTCCATGTCGGCGAGCCTCTTGCGGATGACGACATGCATGAGCAGATCGATTACCTCACGCGGCGGACCTATAATCTGCTGCTGGCAGCCGCCAACTCCGGGGTGCGGAAGGTGGTCTACCTCAGCACCCTCGAGATCATGACGGTCTATGATTCGGACTTTCTCGTCAACGAAACCTGGCGTCCCCGCCCGGATCTGAAGGGCCGCTCTCTAGCGAAGTATCTCTGCGAATTCACCTGCCGGGAGTTTGCGCGAGTCGGCAAGCTGCCGGTCGTCACACTCCGGCTCGGGAATGTGGTTCCGGCTTCCGAGGTCGCTGGCGATCCGATGGCCGTAGCCGAAGAGGATGTCGCCCAGGCTGTCCGCCTGGCGCTCGAAGCGCAAGGAGAGGAAAGCCCTTCCACCCTTGCACATTGGTCGGTACTACATGTTTCGTCCGGTTCGGCACAAGCGCGGTTCGATTCCAAGCGCGCCAACCGCGTTCTCGGTTACGAGCCCGTCCACAACGGCTGAGACGGCAAAACAGAGCAGAAAGGAGAATCGAGATGAAAGCCCTGATCCTCGGCGCGAACGGCTATCTCGGCCCGCACGTCGTCAAAGCGCTCGAAGGGGAGCACGAGTTGCTCATCACCGACATCAAGCCGCCTCCTTCGGAGACTCCGCATGAGTACCGCAAGATCGACGTAACCAATCTCGACCAGGTCATGCAGGCCGCCGAAGGGATGGACACGATCCTCAATCTCTCCGTCGTGCGTCCGCATCGCGTGCTGGCGTTCGGAGTGAACATGATGGGCTGCTACAACATGATGCTCGCGGCGGTGGAGCACAACATCCGGCGCGTGATCAACACGGGGCCGCATTTCACCATCACCGGGCCGCCTTACGAAGGGTTCGATTTCGATATCCGGCCGGATGTCCCGTCGCAGTCGGGCATCAATCTCTATGCGCAATCGAAGTCCCTGGGACAGGAAATTTGCCGCCTTTTCACCGAACATCACGACATCTGGGTGCAGGAGTATCTCTTCTACAACTTCCGTGATCCGGCCATGCTCAAGCCGGGCTCGGGCGGTGCTCCGTTCCAGATCTCCTGGGCCGACGCCGGCGAGATCTTCCGACTGGGCCTGGCGATCGATCTCGAGGACCTGCCTTCGAAGTGCGAGGTTTTCTGCTGCTTCGGAGACATGCCCCACGGCAAATTCAACAACGAAAAGACGAAACGCATCCTCGGTTTCCAACCGAAGGATGATCTGTCGGTTCAGTGGAGGAGACCCTCATGAAAACCCGAAGCAACTGCCCGTCCTTCAGCCGGAGAGACTTCCTGCAGGCCGCCGCGGGCGCTTCCGCGTTCGGAGGAATCCTCGCTTCGACGGCTGAATCGACCTACGCAGCGAAGAAGACGGCCGATTCGGTGTTTGGCGACATTCGCATTACCGAGATCGAGACTCACGACATCACGCTGGAGTACCACGACTGGATCGCTTACCAACTGAACCACTACTACGGGCCTCGCGGGCGCACGGTCTATGTGGTCCATACGAACAAGGGCATTACCGGGTTGGGCGAAGGACAGAAAGAATCCGAGGACACCGTCGAGAAGTATGTCGGTACCAGCCCGTTCGATTGGGTCGGCGACGAGACATCCCTGCCGCTCGGCACGGCGATGTACGACTTGATGGGCAAGGCGGCGGGAGTGCCGGTCTACAAGCTGTTCGGGCAGCGGTACCGTCGCCTGGTGCCGGTTTGCTCGTGGACCGTATCGACGCATCCCAAGCGCATGGTGGAGGCAGTGCAACGCTACTCCGCGCAGGGCTACACGTGGATGAAGTTTCATCTCTCGCCATTCGAGAACGTGTTGGATCAGACCGAGGCCATGCAGGCGGTCGCACCGAAGGATTTCAAGATCCACTACGACATCACGATGGGCGGCACCGAAGACCACATGTTCGACCTACTCGAGCGCCTCGCCGAATACCCCATCGCGGGCTGCTTCGAAGACCCGCTTGAACCACACGAGATCGACGGCTATATCGAGCTGCGCAAGCGCGTGAAACTCCCTGTCGTGCTGCACCACGCAGCGATGCGCTTCACGTATTCGGTTCTGCACCGGGCCGCCGACGCCTACATGTTGGGTCATCACCGGATCGGTAAGGCGATGCGCAGCGCCGGTTTGTTCGAGGCCGCGGAAATGCCCTTCATGCTCCAAAACGTCGGCGGCAACATGACGCGCGCCATGACGACACACATGCAGAGTGCTTTCAAGGCGGGGAGCTTTCACTTCATCGATTCATCGGAGCAATGGAAGTCGGACGTTGTGAACGAGAGGCTCGAGCCGGTCAACGGGTTGATCCGGGTCCCTGAAAAGCCCGGCCTCGGCGTGACCCTGAAGGCCGACGAACTGGAGCGGCTGAAGAAGCTGCAGCTTCCGAAACAACCCAAGTGGATCATCAAAACGACGTTCGACAACGGCACGCGGATGTTCAATATCGCCAACCCCGAGGACTCCATCTTCATGGTCCGCCCGGACCGCCGTCGCCTGATCCCGTTGCGCTACGATCTCCCTCTCAGCACCGAATACTGGGACGACGACGGCTCTTCCGAGTACAAGCAAATGTTTGCCCGTATCGAACGTGAGGGCGTGGTATTGCTGAAGCATTGATATCGTCGAGCACGGAATGGCAGGGGTTGCGCCGATGCGTTGGAGAGATACTGTCCTGAAGACGCGGCGGTTGCGGCAGTGAGCCCCCTTGTTGTTCCTCGATCGACAAAGTTTCGGATCGGGGAGCGGCAATGACTGGTTTCCTGGAAATTCGTTCGTTCGCGCAATGTAATCGCATGCGGCCGGGCACGGCGGCCCGCTCCTGCGCTTGGCTCGTCGCTCTCACGCTGGTGACTGTGTTCGGTCCGCTGCCGTCTGAAGGCCAACAGGCCTACGACATCGGGAGCGGCAATCAAATCTTCCTCGACGGTCGTTTTCTGGCCGAGCGAAAGAACGTCAGGATTGTAGTCCAGCCGCCTCGCAAGACCGGTGAGCGAAACATCGTCGCCGGAGTGCACAAGCTGGTTGCCGGCGAGCCCCTGAGTGTCACGGATGGGCCGCTGTCATCCGCCTACCTCCAGGTGATGGCGAACGACGGGGTGTTCCGAGGGTTTCGCTACATCTCGAAGAACGGCGTGGACTGGCAGTGGGCAACGAAGGAGCTGCTCGACGCGGGAGATTTCGCTTACGGCATTCGCGACAGCATGTACCCCAGGCTCACTGCCTTCGGCGTCGTTTTTCGCGATCCTCATGCGCCCCCCCAAGAGCGCTACAAGATCGTCAGCGGCTGGCGGAACAAGGTGTTCGCTTCAGCGGACGGACGGGAATGGAAGGCAGTGCATGACGACGTCTTTCCGAAGGCAGCTCTCTATCCCGACGGCATGGACAGCCAGAACATTGCCTTCCATGACGCGGCGCAGGGTGGCTACGTGGCCTATGTTCGAGTAAACGACCTCGTCGAAGTAGCTCCACAGCATAAAGATCGCTGTGGAGATTTCGGAAAGTGCTATCTGCGGGCTGTCGGCCGCTCCGTCACCACCGATCTCGCTTCGTTTCCGATGCCGGAGATCGTTTTGGAAGCGGATGAGCGAGACCCTCGCTTTGGCGGTCTTGCCGAGGCGGACTTCTATATGCCTCAGGTGATGAAGTATCCGCATGCGCAAGACGCTTACGTGATGTTCCAGAACCGCTACCTGCATTACCGGCCCTGGTTTGTCGCCGACGACTTGAGCGTCTACGCGCCCGAAGGCGGCCGTCTCAACATCGGCCCGCTGGACATCGGTTTCGCCTCGAGCCGAGACGGCATTCACTGGGAGCGTTACGATCGGAATCCTCTGATCCCGCTGGGTCCGACGGGGGCTTTCGACTATCGAGGCCTCTACCCGGTGCGAGGTTTGATTTTTCGAGACGACGAGATGTGGCTGTACTTCGTGACGTGGGACAGCCACTTGGCGCCCAAGGACGGCATCGAATTCCGCCCGACGGTCTCGCGCACGGTTTTTCGCAGAGACGGCTTCACGGCCGTCGAGGCCGAATACACCGGGGGAGAGTTCACGACGACGCCGTTGGAGTTCGAGGGTGGCGAGCTGCACGTCAACGTTGACACCTCGGCGCTGGGGCTGCTGCGAGTGGAGGTGCAAGATCAGCAGGGAAAGCCGATACCAGGGTTTTCGTTGGACGATTGCGACCGTATCCACACGACGAACTCGACGAGGAAGACCGTTCGGTGGCGTGGAGAGTCGAGCCTGGCTGAGCTCACGGGCGGAGAGATTCGCTTGCGGTTCGAGTTGCGTTTCGGCGTAAAGCTGTATTCATTCCGGTTTGGAGGCAGGGAGTGAGTGTTCGTTCCGCGGGACCCGTGAGGCTGTTCCGGCCGTAATGGTGAAGGAAGCGATCCTGGCTGCGGGTCAAGCAGACCTTCAAGCCGTGTTGTCGTGAGACCGTAGTGCTCGGCCACGCCGGAATCGAGGAACCTCTCTTCGTCCCCAGGTCCAGTGAATCCGGCGGGCGATCCGCACGATGTGAAATCCGTACTATACTGAAGACACGATATCTATCCGGCCGCCGCTCGGCGGCCCCGGCGCACAACAGGGTCTCCTGACAATAGATCGCGCCTGTTGGTTCTCTCTCACTCCTGTCGCTGTTGTATGGGTTTGAACGGGGTGCAGTGTTCGTCAGCGCAAAGCGCGACGGCCACTGAAAGGTGTTTTTCCACATGAAAGAAGTATCTTCCCGGCCGCGGGCCGGGTTCTCGCAGTTCGATCTGCGAAGCAGTCTCCAAAAAGGGATCGACGGTCTTGGATTCGTCGATCCGCGGCTGGTTCAGGCGGAGACGATTCCGGCGGGTCTCGCCGGTCGTGATGTGCTGGGCTTGGCCCAAACCGGAACCGGCAAGACAGCGGCGTTTGCCCTGCCGATTCTCGAGCGCCTGCTGGCGGACCCCAAACGCGGTCCGAGGGCGCTGATCGTCGTTCCCACAAGGGAACTGGCGATGCAGATTCACACCGAATTCAGGGCCTTGGCGAAGTTTACCGAAGTGACGGCAATCACGATCTACGGCGGCGTCCCGAGCCCACCGCAGATTCGCGGCCTGGAGCAGCGGCCGGATATCTTGATTGTCTGTCCGGGCCGGCTGCTAGATCTCTATGGGCAAGGGCATGTGCCGCTCGACGGCATCGAGACCCTGGTGCTCGATGAAGCCGATCGCATGTTCGACATGGGTTTTCTTCCCGACCTCAAGCGGATTCTCCAGTTGCTGCCCGAGAAGCGCCAGAACCTGATGTTCTCGGCGACGATGCCGCGCGAAGTACGCGCGCTGGCCGATGAAGTGCTGCAGGAGCCCCACGTAGTCGAGCTGGCGCACTCCATGCCTGCCTCGACGATCGAACATGCACTCTACATCGTGCGGGCTACGCAGAAGCCCTACCTGCTGCGACACCTGCTGGCGGGCGACGACTTCCGCTCCGCGATCGTGTTCCTTCGTACCAAGCATCGCACCAAGCGGCTCGCCCAACAACTCAGCCGGGCGGGGCATCAAGCCGTGGGGCTCGAAGGCAACATGACCCAGTCGCAGCGCGACCGCGCCATGAAAGGGTTTCGCAGCGGAAAGTACGACGTTCTCGTGGCTACCGACATCGCGGCCCGCGGCATCGACGTCGAGAACGTTTCGCACGTCATCAACTTCGACGTTCCGGGAACCCCCGACGACTACACGCACCGCGTCGGACGCACGGGCCGCGCGGAACGGAGCGGGATGGCGTATACCTTTGCCGCGGTCGATGAGTTGCCGGCGGTCCACGCGATCGAGCGCAAATTGAAGTCGAAGATCCCGCGACGCGACGCTCCCGAGTTTTCTCTCGCAACGGCGGCCGTGCACGAACCTCGGGAACGGATTGCGAAAGTGGAGTCCTCGTCGCCCGATCCGAAGAACCGTCGCCGGCGGCGAAGGCGTAGCGGGCCTCGTCGGTCGCCGCATAAGCATAACGGGACCGCCGCGTAACAAAAGCGTCGTTGAAGATACACTCCGGCCGGCTCGGCGGGCCGAGGCTTCAGCGTTCCTCATATCCGGAATCGAGCAGATGTGGGCCAGGGTGTGGTGTTTCTCGCGATTGCCCGGCTACTCGTGGCCGCTCATCGATGACCACTGTCTGGTCGGCGTCCGAAACCACCTGCCCAACCTGCTGCCTCGTTTGCTTCCGCCCCTGGACTACGTGTACCATGCGGGCCGTAGCAACTTGCATCCCCGTCCGCCAATCCGAGGGCACAACCATGAAAAATGTCACCTCCAATTTCCGCAAACGCATCAGCCGCCGCGCCTGCCTGCAAGCCGCGAGCCTCCTTCCAACCGCCGGCCTCGCGGCATCCCGTGCTTCCGCCACCGTCACCCGTGAGGGCAATGTCCACACCATTGACGACGTCGATACGCCCGCCGTGGTGATCGACCTCGATGTCCTCGAAAAGAACATCAACGGGATGCAGCAAGTCTGTCACGACGCCGGCATCGGCCTGATGGTCCACATCAAGACCCACAAGGTCCCCCAGATCGCCCACATGCAGCTCCGTGCCGGCGCTGTCGGCATCTGCTGCCAGAAGCTCGGAGAAGCCGAGGTGATGGTCGCGGCCGGCATCGAGGGCGACGTCCTCATTCCGTACAACATCGTCGGCAAGCCCAAGCTCATACGCCTGCCGCGACTGGCGAAGCGCGCCCGGATGACCGTCGCCGTCGATTCCGAAATCACGGCCAGGGGAATCTCCGAGCAACTCCGCAAGGACGGCGCGTCGGTCCGCGTATTCGTCGAGTTGGATACCGGCGGCAAGAGAACCGGCGTCCAATCGCCCCAGGCCGCCGTCGAACTTGCCCGAACAGTCTCGAAGCTGCCGAACCTCGAGTTGCGGGGGGTAATGACATATCCCAGCCGCATCGAGGCGAAACCCTTCATCGAAGAGACCGTTGCTCTCTTCCGGAAGGCCGGACTGCCGATCGAAGAGATTAGCGGCGGAGGCACCGGCGCCGAAGCCCGCTCGAAGGAAATCGGTTGCACCGTCCACCGCAGCGGGTCGTACGTGTTTGAAGGCCTCAAGCGCATCAGCGCCTCCAGAAACCCGCCCAACCCGGATACCTGCGCGACGCGAATGATCACCACGGTAGTCAGCACCCCCACGCCCGACCGCATCATCATCGACGGCGGACAAAAAACCTTCCAGCGGGGTCCGCGCAGGGGCTACGGACACATCGTCGAGCACCCCGACGCCGTCATCTACGGCATGTCGGTCGAGCATGGCCATGTCGACGTCAGCGCCGTCAGTCACAAGTTCCGCGTCGGCGAACGTCTTTCGGTCATCCCCGATCATCAGGGCATCACGATCAACCATCACGACGAGGCCTACGCCGTCCGCAAAGGGCTCATCGAGGACGTCTGGAAAGTGGCCGGCCGGGGACGCGTGCAATGATGCGCCGGAAGAAGTCAGGGTATACAAAGACACGATCGCGGCCGACGCCGAAGGGAGCGCCATCGTTGGCGAACCAGACTCGGCCGCTTCTCGCGCCGGATCATCGAGTCCTCACCGTTCCGGGTCATGGGGACCGCTGTTCCGACTTGCTCCTGAGAGGCGGCAGGAACCACTTCATCAAGGGCCAAAGCGTAGCGCGAAGTTGCTTCGGCTCGGCTGCGCCTGCTATCTTGAATCTCTAGCCAGTGGCTTGTTTTCTCGAGGCTTCGCCTCGCCTGTACGATCCCGAAAGATCAGTTTGATGCGGTATCCGCGGCGAGTGCTTTCGGATGAAAGACACTGAAGGGCGCGGGTCTTGGATCAAGCGTTACGGACCGGCGGCGGACGCCGGTTGGACGCTGAGCGGGAGTGTTATCGGTTGCCTGCTGATCGGATACATGTTGGGTGTCTATTTCGACGCGAATCCGGCGGCAACATTGATCGGACTGTTTATCGGGATCGTGGTAGGGATGTATAACATCGCGAAAATCATGTGGCGGAAGCAATGAACGCCGTGTTCTGGGGACTGCTGGGGGGATTTGCCACGTTGGGCGTGTCGGAAGTGCTGCTGCGATGGTGGCGGCCGCGGCCGGTGCATACCTTCTGGAAACTCGGTTTGTTAAGCACGGCGGTTCGCACGCTGCTCGTTTTGAGCCTGCTCGGCGCGGTGCTCGCGAGCGGTTCGCTTGACGGGCGTTTATTCACGCCGGCGCTGCTCGGCAGTTACTTCGTTGTGCTTCTGGTGGAGACGTTCCGGCATCGGCAGGTGATTCGATCAAAATGAGCCTGGCCATCCCATTCATGCATCCTGCCGCGGCCGCCGAGGGCGGTCACGGGGAAGGCGATGAAACCATTGCGGATGTGGTGATGCATCACATCTCGAACGCCGACCTTCATCTGTGGCCGTTTGACCAGGTTGCGCCGTTCTCGAAAGCGGCGTTGTTCATGTTGATCGCGGCGGGCGTGCTGATCCTGCTGCTCGGCTATGCCTTCCGACGGTCGCGGGTCAACAGCGGGGCGGCGCCCAAGGGCCTGACGAACGCCATGGAGTCGGTGGTGGTTTTCGTCCGCGACAACATCGCGATTACGAACATGGGCAAGAAGTATGGCCGGAAGTTCACACCGTTCCTGTGCACGTTGTTCTTCTTCATCCTGACGTGCAATCTGCTCGGGATGGTGCCGGGCGGCTATACGGCGACGAGCAACTTGAATGTGACGGGCACACTGGCGTTGATCACGCTGCTGACGATGATTCTTTCCGGGATCATCGTGATGGGGCCTGTGGGCTACTGCAAGCACATGGTGCCGCCGGGTACGCCCATGGTGATTGCGCCGCTGATGATCGTGATCGAGGTGATCGGCACGTTCGTCAAGCCCATCGCTCTGACGATTCGTCTTGGCGCCAACATGACGGCGGGACACATTGTGATTCTGGTGATGATGTCATTCGTGTTCATCTTTCAGAACGTCTTCGTCGGCGTGTTCGTGTCGGTTCCGATGGCGGTGGCGGTCAGCTTGTTGGAGTTGATCGTGGCGTTCATCCAAGCATATGTGTTCACACTGCTGTCAGCGATTTTCATTGGGATGATGGTTCATTCCGCTCATTAGAGGAAGAGCGGTCCAAGGTTTACAGAGGAGATAAGTTCAGATGAGATCCAGTCGAAAGAGATTCGCGCAAGCTATGCTGTTGCTGGCGTTTTTGTTGCTGGCGGCCCCGAACGCCGCCTTGGCGCAGGACGGGGATAACCCAACGCTCCATTACTTCGGCGCTGCGATCGGCGCGGGAATCGCGGTGATCGGCGCGGGAATCGGCATTTCGCGTTTGACGGCCGCGGCCGTGGAGAGCATCGCGCGACAGCCGCAGGCCGTCAAAGACATCGTGGGTGCGTTCCAGTTGCCGTTGTTCCTGCTTGAAGGCGTCGCGGTCATCGCTCTCGGTGTCAGTTTCGTCGTCATCTTCATGAGATAAGGGGGGAGCGACAGATGTTGAATCTGTACGCCCTTTTGTTGGCGTCCGGCGAGAACCCGCTACTGCGGTTCGAGCCCGGCCTGATGATCTGGACGGTCATCACGTTCGTCGTCTTGCTGCTCACATTGCGCAAGATCGCGTGGGGACCGATTCTGAGGATGCTCGACGAGCGCGAGCGGAAGATCGACGACGCTCTGAAGCAGGCGGAGAAGGCGCGGGCCGAATCAGCGAGCGCCGCCGAAGAGACCCAGCGCAGGATCGACGAAGCGGTGCAGCAGGCGCAGCAGATCGTGCAGCGGGCGCGAGAAGAGGCGGACGAGGCGCGTCGGCAGATCCTCGATGACGCCCGAGCCGAGGCGCAACGGATTGTCGACCAGGGACTGCAGCGGCTCGAAGCTGAGCGACGAGCCGCCTTGCAGGAGATCCGCCAAACCGCTGCGGACTTGGCGATCCGAGCCGCCGGACGTTTGATTCAATCCTCCCTGACCGAGCGGCAGCAGCGCGAAGTGGTCGAGCGCTTCCTCGACGAGTTGCCGGGAGAATCGGTCCAGTGAACTAGGGCGGGGGGTCAGACCGGTTGCATGCGGAAGACCGTTTTCTCCTCCTCTTCCGTCTCGCTCAGCCGGGAGTATCCCTCGCTCAAGCCGATCAAGAAGGTTCTCTTGGCTTCGCTTGAAGCGGCGTTCAAAGCCGCGCCAAGCTGGTTACCTTCCGGTTAGCGCGTGCTCTGCCGCCGAGAGATCTTCCGGGCGCCCTACGTCCCGCCAGTGGCCTCGAATCTCCACCCAGTGCAAGGTTTGACCGGCCGCCAAGAGTTGATCGATTGCATCCGTCAGCTCATATTCTCCCCTGGGCGATAGCGGAACCCGTTCCAGTTCGGTGAAGATCGATGACCGGAAGAAGTAGACCCCGGCGTTGCCCCAAGGCGTAGTCGACGTGCCCCGAGGCGGCTTCTCGATGATCCGGGTGACGCGCCGGCCTTCGACGTATACGGCCGCCCCGCGATAGGGGTCATCCATGCTCTTGAGCGCGAGAACGGCAGCGGCGTCTTCGGAGAACTCGATCAGACGGGAGTAGATCGAGGGATCGACGATGATGTCTCCAAAGGTGAGCAGGAAGGGCTCACCTCTAATGAACTCGCGCGCCTGCAACGCGGCACTCCCGGTTCCATCCTGCGCGGGCTGATGCTTGTAGGTAAGGCAGGCCCGGGCCGGAGGGTGGTCACGAAAGAAGTCCTTGATCATCTCGGCCTTGTAGCGAACGATGAGCAGGATCTCGGTTGTGCCCGTGGACTCAATGGCTTCGATAACATGGGCCAGCATCGGCCGTCCGTTCAGCGGCAGCAGGGGCTTGGGGCACTCCGCGGTGAGGTCTTGCATGCGTGTGCCGCGGCCGGCGGCGAGGATGACGGCCTTGTTGACGCCCACGAATTTCATGATAGCTTTCTGGCGGTGATGGGCCTTTCGAGCTGCTTTTCGGACAGCTTGTCTACGCCTCCCACGCCGCAGTTCGATCGAGAGATCCTCAACGGGTCGGCTACTGGATTTCGGCGTCGTTTTCGCTGGCGGGTTCGTTGCCGAAGTGGTTCCTGATGACGTTGGTGTGGTCGGTGTAGAACGTTCTCGAACCCGTCACGTCATAGGTTTGAGGGTCGGCGTTGACGGTGTATCCGCCGGGCGTTCCGACCATCGTGAAGACGTAGCCTGATTTGATTCCCGTCGAGAGGTCGCCGGGAATTAGGTCGGAGGCTGCCGGAGAAGACGTGGCGTTGCCGACAGGAGGGCCGAGTTCTATCAGCGACTGTGCGTATCTGCCGTACGTCGAGAAGTACTGGATCTGTGCGGTGTTGATGGTGTGCATCGCCCGGATCGCGGCCATCTCGTACGCCGCCATGCGTGCGCTCGTGAGTTTGGGGATCGCGATCGCGGCGATGATCAGGATGATCGCTATCACGATGAGCAATTCGATCAATGAGAATCCACGACGGCGACGAATCCGCATGCAATGCCTCCTGCGTTCTCCTATTGTAGTCAGACGTATGAAGGAGCAAATCAGTGCAAAACAATTCCGAGTGCTGCCGGGAGGACTGCTCGAAGTTGGCAGCCTCTTCCTGAAGCCCTGGACAGGAGCTATGGGCTCCGGTGTGACGTGCTCCTGGCATTTTCCGTGGAGACGGGCGTGGGGTGAGGCGCCGCCTTGGCGGAGTCCGATGCTGGCGGATCGATCCAGGCTCATTCTGGACGCCTCTTCGGGGGCGTTGTAGGATAGAGTGTATCTTTGCCGAAATGAAGGACTTCCTCGAGTGGGCGAAGCCGGGGAGCGAGGAAGCCCGGCTGGCTTCGCTTCTGGATCCAAGCGCCTTTCCCCGACACATCGCCGTGATCATGGACGGCAACGGGCGCTGGGCTCGCAAGCGTCATTTTCCGCGGGTTGCTGGTCATCGCGCCGGCGTAAAATCGGTCCGGGAGATCATCGAGGCTTCTTGCCGCCTGCAAATCCGTGCGCTCACCCTATATGCTTTCTCGATGGAGAACTGGAAGCGCCCGCAGGCCGAAGTGGAGACGCTATGGGGACTGCTTCAGCACTACCTCCACCGCGAATTGCCGGAACTCAAACGCAACGGTGTTCGAATGCAAGTGATCGGCCGCATCGACGACCTGCCGGCTTCGGTGCAAGATGACCTCGACATGGCGATGGTTGAGACCGCCGCGAACTCGGGGCTGCGGTTGACCATCGCACTGAACTACGGCGGACGCGCCGAGATCGTCGATGCGGTGAACAGTCTGCTGGCGCGGGCCCGCAAGCTGGACGGACTGTTCGAGATTGACGAGCAGATTCTCAGCGAGCATCTGTACACGGCGGACCTGCCGGACCCGGATCTGTTGATTCGAACATCTGGCGAGATGCGGGTCAGCAATTTTCTTCTCTGGCAGATCGCCTATGCTGAGATCTTCGTGACCGACAAGTTCTGGCCGGATTTCCGCCCGCTGGACTTGCTTGAAGCTCTGCTGGACTATCAGAAACGCGAGCGCCGCTATGGAGGCTTGAGTGACTCGACCGAGGCGCCGGAACCGGACCGGGAGCTTGTGACTGTCAACGGCGCTGAATCCTCCGGTGATGCCGCTGTCGGCGACCGGCCCTCCTCTTCTCTCCACCCATAAGTGGCGTGCGCATCAAGGTCGTCAAGGAAAATCTGACCTTCTCTGCTGAGGACTCGCTGCTGTCGAACCTGATTCTGTCGGTCATCGGGGCCATCGCCGCATTCAAGCGGATCTTAATCCGCAAACGTCAGCGCGAGGGCATCGCCCTTGCCAAGCAGCTTGGGGCCTATCGGGGCCGCAAGAGAATCGCTATCGCCGGAGCAGGCGGCCCGGACACGCCAGCGCAGCTAGTGCAGGTTGGAGAGCGGAAGTCCCCCCAGCCCGCGGTTTGGCATCAGTCGAGAAACACCAATGAGTCCTGGCCCGCTGATCAAGGAGCTTACTGGATATTTTTGCAGCAATCTGAGCGGTACCCTACATCCAGGGGGCAGCCCCCCGTCGACAGGCCGGAGGGAACTCAACCGGTAGCAGCGCGGCGGGTCATCCGGTAGAGAACTCGCCCGCTATCCGAGATAGACGCGCTCTCCCGGATCGCGAAAAGAACGCTGAACTGTTTTTCGAAGGCCTCCCGCGTGTAGTCTGGAAAAACATCGTTTCGTGAGGAGAGGAGTCGCTGCACCTGGGAGTCTTCCTTAGGGATGAATTCGATAATCAGCGTGTGACAGATGGCGCCGAAGAAATCGGCCAACTGGGCCAGGGGCAGGTTGTTGGAGATGGCCAAGTGGTGGATGAGGGCCAGGGCCAGAACCGTCTGGGCTGGGCCGCGCTCCAGCAGTGATTGGCGCTCCCGGTTGTGCCATCCGATGGCCGGGCTGGGGCTGGTCAGATCCACCAGCAGCGGAAGCAGCCCCGTCTCCTTGCGTCTGACCACTTCCAAGTAGTTGTTCTCGACAGCCGCCGGATCCATGTCAATGGAGATAGTCACTTCTGCTTGCTGGCTGGCGATTCGGCTGAAGAGGCCCCGGTTGGCTCCCAGGTCCCAGACCATCCCTTCCAGGCTGCGGCTCACAAACTGCCTCACCAAGCATTTCTTTTCCTGCAGAGCCTGTTCGGTGTAGTTCGTGTCTGAATAGTAGTCGCCCCACTCCGTCTTCTGGCCCTGCCAAGTGAGCCCCTTGACTAGGGCCTCCAGATTCCCCAGCAGGCCCGCCATCCCTCTCCGGCTCACACGCAACCCTTTGGCCGCTCCGCCCTTGGCAGCGAAGTGCTGCTGGCCCCTGGAGTGGAGCTGGATGTGGGCCAGAACCGCTGGCCGGACCAGAGCGCGGAAGGGGAGGAGCATACGGGCCAGATCCAGCGGGACCCCATCCAGGTGAATCCTCAGCAACTGGTTCAGGCGAACATCGCGGTAGGTCATCAGCAGAAGCGGTACCAGGAAGTGCTGGCAGAATTGCCGGTAGGCGACCCATGGCTGTCCTTCCCGGTATTTCTCGAAGGATAGGGTGTCGATCAGGACAGGTTTGCCCTTCAGGAACTGGATGTTGTAGGCGCTGGCATCCTTCAAGGTCATGTCAAAGTGTAAAGCCCGGCTCTGAATCTTCAGGGTAGCCAGGGCGGCGTCCTTCAACTGGCTGAAGCACCACTCATAGGGATAGGACAGAAAGGGAACCTGCTCGGGTCTCAGCACCTTGTAGGCCTGCTCCCCATCCAGAGGGGGCGGATCGCTCACCTCCTGGTGGGAGATGAGCAACCGGCCGGCCAGCTCCTGATAGAGGCCGGAACTCATCAGGTGATCGTAGTTCTCCCGGTAGCTGAGATTGACTTGCCGATGGATCTGTCGCGCGTGCACGAAGACGAAACCGCTGGGGTCTCTGAAAGAGGCTCCCAGCCGAGAGGTGCCGCTAACCTCCATCTCTTCTCACCCCCCTGGCACGGGGTCCTTTTTCCTGTACGCGCTGGCGACGGATTGAGATGAGAGAGACGAACTATTCATCCCCGTCCCGCACCTCCGGACCAGTGAGGAAGAACCCCCCCACGAACAATTTGATTTTTCGCCAGTAGGCCTTGATGGCCAGGGAGAGGGCAAAGAAGGCGGCCACCAGAGCCTGCACGATCAGGCTCCCGCTGCCGGGGTCCAGGTAGGCATGCGCCTCCCGGGGGAACAAGAGGAGAGGCGCTGCCAATAGGAGCACCGTCCGGGAGATCCTTTTCAGATTCATTCTTCCTCCACGCTCGCGCCCCGGGAAGGAAGTGGCGGAAATTCTCCGTCCCCGTGCTATCAAATTATGGTTCTTTCCCGTCTGACCCGCAAACGATGCCTATGGTGCTCTTTGATATGGAGATAGGATCCATGATACAGCAGCCCGTCGAGCACGTGTGTGCCTTCCCGCCCGGCCGCCCTGTTGAGCTTGATGTGGAATGGGGCCTACTGGTCAGAGATGTGAGTGTTGAACGTCGCGCGGGGCTCGTTGCCCGTTTGAGGAACTGGTCGTTCCGTCACCTCAGTACGCAGCGAACTCAAGGCGATGATTGAAGTGGCCTCGGATAGTCGGACAGGCTGGTGGCTTGGTCAAGGTGTATTTCGGTTGTCACTCATGCCGCCGGAATCCCCTTGAATCGACGTCCAAGACTCCTCTGGCCCAGGCCGATGCTGCTTCCAAGCCCCACGCCTGTAAGGGGGCCGAGAGAGAGGTCAGGCACTCCAGGCTTGCTCAACAAACCGGCTCAGCACGGCGTTTCACAAGTTGGGTTTACGAATCTCGCCAGCGGCTCGTCACAATTCGGATCCACCATGGCCAGGTAGCTCTGCGGTTGCCCCTCGGAACCCGTGATATATGCATTGCGCAGGGCCCTTTCGAAGTTGGAGCGCGCCAACAGGGAGCCCTGGAAACCCGGGTTCATCTCCCACATGCGCGGAACCGTGTATGGTCCTGGGCGGCTACCGGGAGCGCACTCCCGGCGTCACTGTTCCACTGCAGCGCGCCCGAGCCGTCTTCCACGACAAGAGGCTGTATACTTGACAGGGCCCATCGTCTGTGATCTCGCTAGGAAGATAAGCGCCATTTTACTTGGATGTTTTCGCTGGCTTCCCCCTCACCGCCAGTGCAAGTGACGCCGATTCGAGAAACCGCGTCAGCGGCCCCATGTACGGCGTGCATCAGCCATCCGTGGGTCTTAATGGCGGGACTTCGCCATGAGCAGGGGCAATGCTACGGTCGCTTCGCAGGCGAGCCCACCCAGGAGCAACTCGCCAAGTACTTCCATCTCGATGAGACCGAACGAGGGCGCATCTCCCGCCATCACCGAAACCCCAACAAGCTCGGTTTCACTGTCCAACAGGGCACGTTTCGTTTCATTGCTTGTCGGACCCCTTTTTCATTGGCCCATCCGAGCTTCGCCGCGTCTCTGATTGCCAATCAGGAAGAGGGCCGCTAGACAAGAGGGTTCCTTCCTGCTGTCGTCATGAAGGCAGCATCTATGGTCGAAGGTGTACCGATTTTAGAAGGGCCGACGCTCTAAATGTTTCCGGCTGTGGCGATTGGGCCACCGTGTCGAAGACGACTGAGACGAAGTTGTTTCCTTCCCGAAACGTCTTGGCGGGCACTGGAACAGCCAGTTCCTGCCAGAATAGGTCGTTCCGAACAGGTACTTCGATCGTGGATCCGAGCCGCTCATCGTTGACCGACACCTCGAAGCTCTGTGGCCCTACCCATTCTGGAACATGGAGAGTCAATATCATCTCCATACCTCTCCGCACATCTGGATCCGGCGACACAAGAAAAGCAACTTGGTGGCCACCGATCCAAGAGGCTTCTTCTTCGGGCCGGTTAGGATTCAGATTAGCTCCACGCATGAACTGGCGGGCTGATCCGTAGTTTACTGCGGGGTAGCTCGATGGCGCCGGTTCGTATGCCAGGATGTCTTTGAGGACCCAGTTCTGACCGTCACGGATATTCCCCTTGACCTCATAAATATCGTGGGGAACCGGGTTGGTTCCCCAGAGCTGGCTGCTGGAATAGGGGGTGAAGAGTCTTGGCCGGTCCTCGCCATCATCCAGGGAAAAGGCTGACCTTCCGTGATTCTCCTCATCAAGGCCTGCGAGATCCAAGACCGTTGCTGCAACATCCTCCAGCGCGGTCGGAGCTTCACTCACCTGAAGGGGACCTGCTTGATGCCTCCTCTTTACCAGGAAGGCCGGTCGGGCTGAACCACTCATTCCCGCGTACAGACTCGCATTGAAAGACGGCTGCGACTGGTCGGACGGAGGGATGTTGATGCCATGATCACCTGTGATGACAATTGCCGTTTGATCGTAAATATTAGCGCTCTTCAGTTTCTGAAGGAAATCAGCGATTCCAGTCAGGACGCAGACAGTCTGTTGCTTGTAATTCTCCCTTTCGTGAGCTAACTCACGAATGTAGTTACAGTTGGCATCCCAGTGCGGTGGGATGTGAGTTCCAATGTAGTGGTACCACTTGTAGACAGGCCTATCGCTAGTGACTTCCATTTGGCTTGTCCATTCGCGGATGATAGGATCGGGATGAGGGGATATTCCATGTGCGTTCGTATCTGACAGAAACCAGTGGCCTTGATCGTAGATCTTCTCTTTCACGGCCATTGGAAAAAGCCGGAAAAGCGTCAAGTCTGCGACGAGATAAATCGAGTGCAGGGCGCTGCCAAATGCTTGCCGGGTATAGCCTCGCGCTTTCATATCGTTGAAAGACCGCGGATGGCATGAGTCGGGTTCACCGATGCAGTAAAGTCCAGAAACTGGTACCAAGTCCATCCGGAATCCAGCTTCGGAGAGAGAGTTCTGGTACGCGTTTTCCTGGAGGTAGGGTATGACCCACGCGTAATCGTGCCCTCGCTCGAATTGGAACGGTTCGCCTGTAAGGAGGGTTGCAACTGCGGGAGCAGTTCCCTGGTAACGCCCCACATGGTTCGCAAACAGCGTGAAGCCTTCGAAATGGCTCGCCAGACCGGAGTCCTCATTCAGGACTTCTTCTACGATATCCCCCTGGAGGCCATCGGGAAGTAAGTGGATTAGATTCGAGGCATCTGAAAACTGAAACACGGCTGAGTCAACTTCGTCCCCGTCCGTGTTCGGCGATACGCCATCAACTGGGGTGAGCAGCACTTGCGAGACGAGCAGAAGGGAGGAAACGATTGGTAGCATCGGAATCCAGGCAGGAATCTGTCGGATACGGGCTAGCGTCCAACTGACCAAGGGAATCGCTAGCAGGAACCCAATCCACTCCGCATGGAACTGCCAGCCGTTGGCCCGAAAATCCACAGGGCTTCCATTGAAATCGCCATAGTAGAAAAGATCATGGATCAGATTACCTTGAATGGCTAAGACGAACGCCATCGCCAGGAAGGCGATCGAAATCCGTTTGTGCCATACACGCCCAGTCCACGTGCTGAGAGAAAATGTGATCCCGGAGAGCATGATTGAGAAGACGGCGGAGATCCCGGCGAGCGTCCCCAGCGAGATCGTGATGTCAGCAGAATTATGTGCGGCTACGAACAATGGAGTTGCAAACAAAGGCCCGAACCATAGAGCGAGATGTCCAAGATAGAGTGCCGCTGTACTCTGCGTTTCAGGTTGATCAACTTTGTTGTGCATAGGTCGTCGTCGACTGATAACCCGATCCAGCCGGCCGTTGGATATGCCCGCAGTCGCGCAGGGTCGCAGGCCGATCGGAGACGCACCCAGAACCGAACCCTCTTCGAGATGGTCTACTGTTACTCCGCCTCTCTGTCCTGGTTTTGCGCCGCCCATATTATAATTCCGAGCAGAACAAAACTTACTGCTTTAGGGATAACGAAAGCCAAAGTCAGACCGCCCCTGAAAAGAAGCCAGCCGTAACCGTGTTCAGTGTAAGTGATGCCTGAAGGTGATTGCCCCATCGCAAGGTCGAAGCACTCCCCCTGACGTGCTCCCGAAAAACCCGATCAAGCAGGATTGGAAGTTCTCCGACAGGAAGGAGAGCGAGGAGATGAAGAAGAGTTGGTTGAGCGAAGAGAGGATCATCGAGGTTCCGAGGCAACTGGAGGCGGGAAGGAAGGTCAGCCAACTGAAGCGGTTCAAAGAACTCGAATAAGAGAACCGACGACTCAAGACGTTGGTTGCAAATCTCAGCCTCGATAAGGTTGACCTCAAATCGATGATCGAAAACAACGGATCGAGCCGGTAGCAAGACGCGAGGAGGTGAGGCACGTCATCGAGTGCTGCTTGATGAGCGAGCGGCGTTCATGTCTTCTACTGGGGCTGGACCGCTCCAGCTACCGCTACCGGCCACGAGAGAAGCGGGACGAGGAGTTGTGCGCGCGGCTCCGCAAACTTCGCCGCGGCGCACCCACGCTACGGCTAGCGGCGCTTGTGCGCACTGCTGCGGCGTGAAGACCAAACAGCGAACCACAAGAGAATCGAGCGCTTCTACCGTGAACAGGGATTAGCGGTGCTCCGACAAAAGCGTAAACGGCTCGTCCGAAGCGCTGGCGCTACCGTGCCAACGCTCGAACGTGCCCAAGAAGCTGGCGCGTGCGATCACGCACACCGCCACGCCGCACGGCTTCCGATCGAGCTTCTGGGACCCGGCGGCCGCAAAGACGGACCACTCTCCCGAGGTCATCGAGGACTCAGATGGTGGGAGGGCGTCCGCGGACATCTAGGATGACGAGGTTCTGCGCGCCTTCCTGGCGCTCAACGCCGAAGTGCTGTGAGAAGGTACACGGCAATCATGGGAAGCGGCTGCGAAGCGAAGGGCCGTAAACGAAACGGATTAATCCTTCACTTGCCGGCCTTGGTTTCACGGAGCTTCCGGAGTGGAGCGGATTGATGATGAACGGTACAGTACAAGGACGGCTTCGATGGCCCCGTAGGCTCCCGCTTGGAAAGTGGGAAGCAACAAGGGGAATTTGGTTAGATCAGTGACAGCAAGCCACTTTTTATCAGTGACTTACAAGGAATAGGCCGCTAACGCTACCATAACACGAATGAAACGGGTCCTGACGGCCCTGCTGTTGATTCCCCTTATCTTGGGCATCAACTTCTACCTGCCGGCGCTCGTGACGTGGGCGGTAATGGTGCTCGTTGCGGTGCTGTGCTTGCGCGAGTATTTTCTCCTTGCCCAAAAGTTGGATTTTCAGCCTTTCCGGGTAATCGGCTATGGGGCCGGGACGGTGCTGATCTTTGCCAGAGGATCTCCGCAAGAGGCGCTTCTTGTGCTGTTGTCGTTGGTCCTCCTGTTGCTCATGCTTTTGCGGCCCACTTACGAGCGGGCGCTGGGAGATGTTGCATCGACGCTTTTCGGAGTCGTTTATATCGCCGGTCCGTTCGCTCTGGGCCGCGAGCTGCATTGGATTGACCCGCACTGGCTCTTTTACGTTCTGGTGCTGAACTGGGCGGGCGACTCGGCGGCTTTGTGCCTCGGCCGGGTTTTAGGACGCCGTAAGATGGCGCCGGTGATCAGTCCCAACAAGACCTGGTTGGGTGCGTGGGCTTCGCTAGTCGTTGCGGCGGTTGTCGGAGCAGGCTATCTCTATTACTTTCTTCCGGGTCCTGTCGCGCCGCGAGCTGCGGTCCTGTTGTCGATTTGGGTGAATGCGGCGGCGCAGAGCGGTGACCTTGCCGAATGCGCGTTGAAAGGGGGGGGGGGGGTGGGGAGAAAGCAGGGGGGGGGGGGGGGGCGGGGGGGGGGGGGGGTGGGGCGGGCGGGGCGGTGACGTTGCCGAATCCGAGTTGAAGCGAGGAGCCGATGTGAAAGACAGTGGCGGCATGTTGCCGGGCCACGGCGGCATGCTGGATCGTGTGGACGGTTTGTTGTTCTCGCTCCCGGCCTGCTACGTGGTCGTGCGGTTATTGTAGTGCCGGAACGTCGGACTACAATACGGAGGCGTGAGGGCAGAGGTTAGGATCGTTCGCGTGACATACTCCGACTGCTGTTCCCGACGCTGTTTCATCGAGGTTCGCTAGTGCCCGACTTCAAGCTCAAGATCGGCAAGGGCCTGCGCGACATTAACGACGCGACGCTGCGGTTTTTTCGGCAGATGGGCATCGAGCATGTCGTGATGCCTTCGCGCTACAACACCGAAGTCCGCAAGCGCGGGCTTGTCCCGGGAACCGACCACGGTCCTCGTCCGGGGCAGATGTTGCAAGCCTGGGACACGAACGAACTCATCCGCATCAAGCGCAAGATCGAAGATGCTGACCTCAAAGTCGCAATGATCCACCTGGGGCGCTTCCCGAGGATTCTACACGGCCGCGCCGATGCCGGCCAAGAGCTGGAAAACGTCAAGGAGAGCCTGCGAGCCGCCGGCAAGGCGGGCGTTCTCGTGGTTGAATACAACTTTACGCCGCTGCGCGGCTCGGAGGGTTACGCGCGCACGACGGGACGCGGCGATGCGGGGCTGCGCAATTTCGACTATGAGCGGATCAAGCATCTGCCTCCGCTTCCAAATGTTGGCACACACACACGCGAGCAAATGTGGGAGCGGTTCGAGGGTTTTCTCAAGGAAGTGATTCCCGTGGCGGAGAAAGCCGGGGTCCGGATGGCCTGTCACCCGAATGACCCGCCGGTCGAGGCGTACCGGGGAGCCGCGCAACCATTACGTTCGATCGCCGACCTCAAACGCTTGATTGAGGTTCTTGACAGCCCGTCCAACGGGATTACTCTCGATACGGGAGTGACAACCGAAATGGGCGAGGATGCGGCGGCGGCGATTCGCTATTTCGGGTCGCGTGACCGCATTAACCATTGCCACTTTCGCAACGTGAAAGTTGAGATTCCCTACTACAAGTACACCGAGGTCATGCACGATGAGGGCGATTGCGACATGCTGGCGTGCATGAGGGCTTTCCACGAAGTTGGCTATGCCCACCTCATCATTCCCGATCACACTCCGGAATTCAGCGGCGATACGGTGGCTTCGCAGCGCGGCTGGGCGTTTTCGCTGGGCTACATGCACGCTTTGCGGCAGGCTGCGCAGAAGTCCTGACCTACCTTTCTCACCTACTTGTTGTGAGAAAGGCGCAGGCCTATGCCGCGGGGAGCTTGCTCTCGCCCATTAGGTAGAGGTCGGCGGCACGGGCGGCTTTGCGGCCTTCGGCGAGAGCCCAGACGACGAGAGATTGTCCTCGCCGGGCATCGCCGGCTGCGAAGACTCCCGGGATGGAAGTAGCATGCACGCCGTACTCGGCTTTAACGTTGCCGCGTCCGTCCTTTTCGACGCCGAGTTGCTCCAGCAGACCCTCTTGCACAGGGTGCAGGAAACCCATCGCCAACAGCACGAGATCGGCCGGGACTTCGAACTCGGAGCCGGCTGCTTCTTCAAACTTGAAGGGCCGCTTACCGGTTTCAGGATCGGGGTCGGGCCATTCGAGACGAACGCCCTTGAGAGCGCGGACATGTCCCCGCGCGTCTCC
>MKWU01002530.1_pt1 | contig 27045 bp, 33 predicted proteins | sample 809101 | NCBI WGS metagenome assembly MKWU01 (sample SAMN05860141, study PRJNA318959) | sponge metagenome | host: Aplysina aerophoba | place: Slovenia: Piran, Adriatic Sea, Gulf of Piran | collected 2013-05-07 | reverse complement strand
CCCTTGATGATGCTGTCAAAGATGGGTATATCTCGGCTGTGACGGATGCGGATATTGCCGGTTTGATAGAAGTTGATGGCAATTGGGGGCTTATAGATCAGCTGCAAGCGTTTTTCAATCACTACAGACACCCCGAGGACGCGCCGATGGCGTATCACGATGGTGTTTTGCGGTGGGTTGTGCCGCCGGTGGTGGATGAAAAGGTGTGGAAGTTAGGCTTCATGTCTGCAACGCTGAACGGTGAATTGCTCCAGCGTGCTTTACCGGATGCGGAGATGCACGATCTACCGCCGGTGGGTTGGGAGGACGGTGCGGAGGTGTATCAACTGCGGACCCACAAGGCACCACGACGCACGGTCTATGATTTAGAGAAGGTCAAAGACGAAACGACAGGTAAAGAGAAATGGGTTCCGATGGGCTTCTCTGATACAGGGCGGCGGTTGTGGCACTTGGCGGAGCAAGAGATTCGAAGCACGCCTGAAAAGAGACACGGCATTATCAGCTATAAACAGGTGCTTGAATGGATAACCCCTGAAATCTCGGAATTAGGGGTTGAAGCGGTGGCGAACTTTGGGGGGCTCGTCGGCTTAGACACGAAATTTGAGAATGTTGATACGCTCTGGGTACTCTTTGCGCCTGAAGTCCCCCCGAGTGAATTGGAGTGGAATGCGCGGATGGTATTTGGTAATGATGCCGAACGGCTTTCGTTTGAGCGGGGCGAGGACGGGCATTGGATAGATGGGCGCGTGCAGCAGGTCTTTGATGCCTGCGTTATTGCTGAACTGGTGCAAGCGGTGGGTCGTGGGCGTTTGGTTCTCTATGCGAAAAGGGTTGTTGTGGTGTCGGCACATCACTTGCCGGGCATTACCGAGCGGGCGGTTCTGTTTGACGAAACGGATTGGGAGGTTGCTGGTGGGTTGGCAAACCTCGCCAGTGTTGTCGCGACGCGTGAGGCTGCGGAATTGGAGGTGTCTGATGATGTCCGAGCCTACGCAGAAGCGACGGGGCAATCGGAACGGACGGCATACAGGCGGACGGAAAAAGCACGAAAGCAAAGTAAAGCCGAACGGAACGCTGAGATCGTGAGACTGCATCGCGAAGGGTATAAGCAAGGCGATATTGTCTCGCATATATCCAAGCACTTTGGAAAAATCAATCAAGGCACCGTGTCTCGAGTGATTCAGAAAAATATGCAAAATTGACAGCCGGCATATATATATACTTAATGTCAGACTTCAATTTTGCATAAAAACTACATAAAAAACAAGTAAAGGCGTTTTTTACAGGGTTCTGCAGCAGGCGAAACCCAACAGCAGATCGCTGATGCGCTGGGGGTTTGATGTGAAGCCGTAACGGACGACTGGCTTCTTGGCGTGGTGCTGATTTTCTTCAACTCCCTGTAGGTTTTGAGTGATTCAAAAGGAATCATTACGAAAATGAGAAGAGTTGTTTTCGGATGGACTGAAAAACAAAATCGAAGCAGGGTTTGGATCATGGCGCAGTTTTTCCTAACTGTGAAAAAACCTGACAAAACCCCGACAAAAATCGGACAGAACCCTGGACATTTCGAGTGAGAACCCCGACAAAAATCGGACAGAACCCCGACAAAAACCGGACACTTTTCGGACAGAAAGTGCCTAAAAGGACAAAAAAGGTGTGAAATATGTCTACGATTGGACAAGAAATTTTAGCGATGCTGGATTCGGGACCCAAAACAATGTCAGAACTCTATGAAGGCGTGCGAGGTAAGAAATCATCTATCGACAAAGCCCGTCAGCGTCTCTCGAAACAGGGTAAAATTGAGCGTGTGGATCATGGCGTTTATCAGAAATCTGCGCGCCCGCCGGTCGAAATAGATTTTTCTGAGTTGAGTGAGGAGGACAAATTTAACCATGAGTTAAATCATATCGGCGATATGATGGATCAGACGAGCGAGTTGGTTGATAAAATGTATGTCGGCACCCCTGTTGGGGAGCGATTAGAGATCATGTCAAATCTTTTGAAAAGCGCTGCGGGCTTTGCGGCAGATTTGCAGTCGGAGCTTGATTCTTTAAAAACGGTGTGGAAAGAGAATTACCCCGAGAAGGATATAGATAAAATTGTGAATGGTGCTGATAGGGTGTCTCTCACTCATTTAGTAGACCTGTTGTTTGATCACTGGTTAGCCCGAACATCCCGAAATGACGAGTCAGGAGATAGAGTTGACCGCTCCGCCAGCTGAAGCTTGGGGAGCGGTCAAGGCGCCGCCGATGCTGGCGGGTTGGTTGACTAATGGTCGTTTGGAAGCCTTTCCCGAATCTGTAGACTTGAACGGTGTCATAGATTTCAAACTTCGGTTTCGGTCGTTTCCCACTCAAAGCGTTTCCGCCAGTTGCGTATCGTTTTTTCGGACTTGTTCACTGTCTGGGCAGTGATGTGCACTGATTCACCTTTCTTTGCACCGTTTTCTCTATTCCGCAAATAGATGTTTTTTGCGAGATCAAGAATATCGCCGTCATCACGCGCAACGTCTCTGTGTGGGTTTCGTCTCCATGAACGTTCCCCCTCGAAGCCTAAGTTATCAAGTGCTGTGTGCCATTCGTCAGTGGTTGACCAGCGTTCAAAAGAAAACTCTTTGTCTTTTCTGGTTACTGGTTACTTCTTTCTGTCTTTCACCCCGCCAGCGGCACCAAAAACGCATAGAACCGTACAGAAACCTGCCTGCAACAACGGCGCAGGCAGACAGAAACCTAAAGCAAAGAACCAACCCAGCTGACACGAGACAGAAACCGCAACCCCCACCACAACCCACTTATCAACTGTATTTCTTGGAATCGCTGACAGCACTAAAAACGCTGCCACTGCACCGAAACCGCCCCGACACTTTGCTTTATTTGTCAATTGTCTTTCTCGCAGGGCTTTATGGAACAGAAAACGTTTGGGACGGACAGATGGGTTGATGGCTTGGTAGGTGCAGGGTGCGAGACGTATTGAAAATCGCGCTGGCTTCAGGGGATTTGACACGAGCAGATAGATAGCGGTTGCGGTGCGCCGCGGAAGGTGGACGCGTGCCTGGCTTCGGGTGCAAGCACGTTATTCCCCGTGCGCAGTCATAGCAAGTGCCTGCCAATGTGCGTACCCGCTCTTTGGCACAGCACGCCGCGATCCCGAAGCCACAGCACGCTGGACACCTGTAGCAAGCCCGCAATAGCGGTAGGAGATACAGTAACCTTTACACGAGAGACCGCCAGCGCACCGACAGTTTTTGCACACCGCAGGGAATGTGGGTGGGTCTTCCAAAGGTGTTGATTTTAGCAGACGTTTTTGGTAAGATGTTAAGAAGTATTACGTTCTAAAGCGGAGGATTGCCAACAGATTACAGTATCAGGATTTCGCTTATCTTCCGTTGGGAGAGAGTTATTCCATATCACGAAACGGGATAACCCGCCTGAATATCTTGAACATCTAATTGATTTTTTTGAAGAATTCTACGACTTGAAAATGTATAGATTTCGTAAAAAATAGGGTCCCTATCCATGGGACATTTATAGCCATCGCAAGGTGTTCACCCGCGATAAGAACGAAACGACTGTGGAGATAGTATGACCCGCAAAGAACACACAATTTTTTTCAGTATCTTGTTTGGTGTAGTCATCATTGTTCTTGCCTTGCTTTACATTGACAAGCACGTAGGTAGTAGTGATGGTGATAAACCTTTGGTGGAACACGGCACCTACTCCCTGGATGATGAAACACGACCGCTATAATTATCGCGTTTACAGCCCTAATTGGAACCCCAATTACCATAATGTATGGAATCCCAACTTATCTTGAAAAAATGAGAAAGATTAGGATTAATAATCTAAAAGATAGAATGTCAGCTCTGTTCTCTGAGGGCTGGAATAGCCAAAGAGTCCATACTCCTGAAACTCTGAAGGAATTCTTTGAAGCACTTGGTCCCAAATTCCAAAAAGAGCGATATAAAAGATTACATCATGAAGCTTTCGACGAATTGGGACGTGAAGACAGAAACCCTATATGGAGTGATTGGAATTTAAAGCGTAGGATGTCTGAAGAACACATGATGCAGGAAATGAGAGATAGAATGCCTGGTCCCGGGGGAATCATACATGGGTAAGGCGGACGGATGATACAACTCCACTGAAATACCTTCACACGCCCGAATGCCATCTTATACATTCGGGCATGCACTTTTTTCAATCAATCTCTCTTGGAGGATTTTTATTATGCTTGATGTGTTGCTGGTTAAAATCCAGCCTACGGATAAAATACTTGAGGCGTTTAAATCTTTTCCCGATAGTACTAAAGAACCATTGTCTTTCAAGATAACTGTTTTCAATGGAAATCCGCTTCAGTTTCGGGCAGACAGAAAGTATTGCAAGGATTCTGAATCTTTTAGCGAAAAAGTTAAGGCGATTAACAAAGAATTGGGTGTAGATTGTGGGGGCCATGCCGTCGCAATTGACAAATACCCACTGACTCGGTTTAAAGAGGGCGCGGGTCTAACAGAGTACTCTGGAATGTCTCATTATGATTTTGAGGCGGACTTTGAAATTTCGGGTTGTGATTGTCTTGTTTTATCTGTCCCTGGTTTGCCACCGATCCCGCTTTCCAAATTGCGTTTTTCGTGTGATGGTGTAGGGAAAGAGGGTTTTACTCCAGATGTTATTGTCTTTAAAAAAGACGCTGTCCTTTCCGTGACATTACCGTTCGGTGAGATAAAAGGAATAGCACTCATACACTGTAGTGGAGGTGCCTTGGATACCAATGCAAGTAACTTGCGCTATACTATGAGTTTTGAAAAGGTTTCACTACCGGCGGTTATTCTACAAAAACTCCTTGAAACCAAATCGCAATCGGAAGGCGAACCGCACGAGTAGTTTTGCGCTCATTCATCATAAAAGCAAGCCGTTGACGGCAAGAGTTGACGGTTTTTGTATTCAAAGGCATAAAGGCGAGGATGATAGGATGCAGATAGCTGACAATGAGAAAGGACATTTTTATGTATAAAGAATTAGAAGGAATCACGCCTCCTGGAGATAAATCTATTTTATGGCGATACATGAGCCTTGAGAAATTCGTTAGTCTCTTGGCAACAGAAAGTCTATTTTTTACAAGAGTTGACAGGTTTGAAGATCCGTTTGAAGGATTCAGACCTCCGTTAATAAAATATACCTACGAATTAGCAATCAATCAGGCTGAAAACACTGAAAAGGCAGGTTTGGAATCAGCAGTGAAGGCAATGGAAAATTGGCATAAATATATCATGTGTAACTGTTGGCACCAGAATGAAGAAGAATCAATGGCTATGTGGGAAAAGTACCAGATGCGTAATAGTGGTATTGCCATCAAAACAACCATGAAAAATTTGAAAAAGAGTTTATCAGATGAACTTGATGTATTCATCGGTCAAATAAAGTATAGTTCTCCTGAAACATACGAAATGAAATATATCTTTGACTATGTGTCTGGCTATGTGCATGTCAAGGATTCAAGTGATACTAATACACCGTTTTATTTTCCTTATTTCTTTAAGAGAAAAGCGTATGAATATGAACAGGAAGTGCGTCTAATTATTGATTCTCATTCACTTGTTGGTGCCTATTGGGGTAAGAATTTCGGTGATATTCCACTGGAAGATTTTTTTCAGAAGGAATTGGAATTGCCAGAGATATGGGAAATAGGAATGCCTCTTAAAGTTGATGTTCAATTGTTAATTGGTGAAACCGGTGAAATAATTATATCACCCTATACTGAAGATTGGGTTACAGAAGCAGTTAGATCGGTGGTTCGCCAATACGGATTTGACTTCAAAGTTAACCGCTCAACACTTTTAGACGCTTCTAATTTAGACTACGCCAATTCTGTTGTGCCCGAACTGAAACGGCATTTTGCTCAGACTAAAACATGATGCATGAAAAAGATTCAAAATCCGCAATAGACGGGAATTTACATATAAATTTCGCATTTGAAGTGGGGGAATGCGTTAAGGGGCTTGTGGGGATTCTCGAAAGGAATTATGAACAGGCGACTGCCTCATCGAAGTCTCCATCACGCCAGCAAAAGCCAGTTGATAAAATTGGACTAGCTGTCTTTAAGATCGAGTTCGGCGGTGTCAATGCGGTTGTCGTCCAAGACGACGTGAGAGGTCGGGTTTTCAAGGAAACGGCAGGATTAGAAAAACAGGATGTAATGTATACTGTGTACATCAGCGATAAATCTTTGGCAATCAAGTCCAAAATGAACGTTTATCGCCCGAGTGGACAGATACTGCATATCATCATGCCTCTCGACCCGACACCAAGAGACCAAAGATTCGCATGCAGAGATCTTAACGATCTATATGCGCAAGGCGAAGAAAAACTGTGAATAGGTAGGAAACTCATGAAAAAGAACCGCCCACGCCACCGACAGAAAAAATCTTCTCGGAAATCAAAAAAGCGTCAACCGAAACCTCGTATCCTCGCATACCACAATACAAACCAAAAAAATGTCGCGGAGATACAAGCGGATGGATATATTCGCTCGAATGCAGAACTCAAGGAGCGAGGTGTCCATCCCTCTCATTTTCGCACCGGGGATCCGAGTGTTCCCGTCACGGATGAAAAACACATCTTTTTCTATCCAAGTTTCGCACAATATTCCTCAGTGCGCGTGACGTATGGTGTCAATAACGAGAAAATCAGAGCAGAATTAGAGGCTCATGGATTTTGGGAGTATGCGAAAAATCAGCGGTATAGTGCTTTTGTTTTTGATGCCGAAGCTCTACTTTTAAAGCACCGCGGCATCCTGCGAATGGATATTGACGGTTTCCATCAATCTGGCGAGACAGGAAAAATAGCTGTGCATCGCCTAAAGCAATTGCGGGAGGTGTCAAGACGAGAGCCGTCGAACACAGTGATAAAGCAATTTGAAATTTTGGTTCCGGGTCCTCTCACTCTTGCGGAGGGTCTTGACTTCATAGAAGATGCAGCTGTAGACTACAACTCTCATCAACCGCCTGTCTCCTAAATATTGCACGTTTTGCATACTATTAAAACCCAAGTTGCCACCTATTTATAGACATAGCACCCCTTCGGGGTGAAAAAGGTCTTGAAAATCTTCTTAAAACGTTCAAAATTCATTAGTAGTAACTTGGGTTATTAAAAAAGAAAAAATGCAACTTTGTTCAAGTATGTATACTTTTTTGATTCCGTATGAATCCATGACACGTCTATCTTTTTGTTCCGTTTTAGCGAGAAAATTCAACTGATAGGCAACTGTCTTTTCCAGCAAGTTTTTAGGTGCTACAGGCGGTGCACCGCCAAAGCCTTGCCGTATTTTCGGTTTCGCTGTGGGCTTTGCTGTGGTTTTTCTACGAGTTGATAGGTGTGCGCTATCGGGATTTTAGCGAGAAACGCCCTTGTATGCCTCGTGAGCAGAGGGGTTGATGAATTGTACCGCTTTGTCCGCGTCTCGCCAAATGCCATTTCGGTGTCGATCGGAGAAACGCGTCAGCCGTACCTTTTTCAATAAGGGACTTTCGTGAGTTTTGCCGTGCTGGTGTGATTTGTGCGTATTCAGGTAGGTTTCTACCACAGGGGCGTGATATTGAGGGGCTTGTAGGGGCTTGTAGGGGATTAATGAAGTGTCCATCGCGGTAGAGATGAATACATTCTGTAGAAGCGTGAACGAAGTGATTGCTCGCTAATAATTTTCTGTCGATCAATTTCAAGGTAACGATCAACTCTTTCCTCACGGGTACGTCCATCAATTTGAGCAAATTCTTGAATTAGTTGAAATTGCATTGCTTCCCGCATGGCTTGTTTTTTATCCATTCCTATCTATTCCTTTCTATCCTAACCGTATCTCTCGCTTATGAATTTTGCTGTCATTGGCGGAGTAATAAGCTTGAAAGTATGTGAAATCAGTCTGATTGTTTTCGGCACATTTTTTCTTTTTTTTATAATTTGTATGATTTTCAGTTTATTTTCTCTGGATGTCCTTATCCCAAAAATAATGCCTTTCAAAGCGTCAAAGTCATAGGTTAGTTTGCGGTCGTCTTTCTCATTATATTGACTGAGTGTATCCTCCAAGATAAGTCGATATTCCTGTTCATACTCCCAATCTCTGGTCTTAAAAGTAACGTCGCGTAAGAAATTATTCCGATAGTCTACTCGCCAAGCGGCTTGACTGTCATCAGATCTAATATGCGCAGCGCATTCAGATATATTTCCGTCCTGATCGCTGTACCAAAGTTTCTTGAGTGTAGACACCGTCGTTCTGCAAATAGTCCGAAAGAAATCTATTTCACCTGGCTTATCTCTGTAATTAGCTGCATGGAAAGGCAGTGTTATTGGGCTGTTGGTGGTTGTACTGCCCTCGGAAATTCGGGCCACCTTCTAAACCAAAATTGTACGTGCGTTTCAACGAATAATAGTAGAATGTAGGTTCAATTCCTACTACGAATATTCAACTTTCGTTTCTCCATGTCAATCCGTTATCGGGCGTGCCACTTTTGGACGCTCTTATGAGTTTCGCCTATGTCCGCAGACATGCGTCATTTCCTCTTGCTTTCCACCCTGCCGTTTCCAGCAGCGCAGTTAGGGTAGGATATGCGGAGTGCGTCCTCCGAGTCGGAATCTAACCTACATTCTACTATTGATTGTCAGAGCGCACTTGGTCTAAATAAACGTTGGCACTTCACACTTCATCCAACCCGTGAGACTTCAACATCCCCATTCACCAACGTATCTATGATGCGCTTCCCACAGAATCTTACCACATGTGGCTACCGACTTCCTTTTCCATAGTGATTCATAAGCCAATTTGGATCGACCACAGTATAACCTTGTATCTTTGGTATATTGCTAACACTTAGGAATCCGATGAAGATGTCATTCTTGTAAATAGCAGGTGGCGAGGATGTAAAAGCATTAAATGGACTATATCGGCTATAAAGACTGCCATAACGACCATATTTATTCCAGATGGACGTTATGTTATACACGTTACCGTAGCGACTATAGGGATTAAAAATAGAGTCTCTTTCAGAATATCCACTAACCTTTCCAAGAAATGTCTCTTGACCATCACAAGCAATAAGCGACGCGCCATTGAGATTATCAAATTGATCAGTATTCCTCGTCGAGTGCTGCTTGAATAGTTCAAGTATTTGTGCCAGATCAAGCTGAGATAGAGAATCTGTCTCTCTGTCTCTATTGAGTTTTTGTGGATCGAGGCGTTGTTCCTCATGGTGTTGAAAGCGAACAGATTCTATCGTTTGGAACTCTGCTATTTCCGCTTCAGTCGCATTTTGAATACACTCATGTGCTTCAGTAATCAACCGAAAAAATTCTGACGCTTTTTCTGTCTTGTTCTTATCTGGGTGGTACTGCTTGGCAAGTTCGCGATACGCTTTCTTGGCATCTTCTTGTGATGCGTCTAATTCTAAGCCCAAAATCTTATAGGCTTTTGCTATACTCATTGTTCTGCTAATGACCATTCTAAATTACAGACAAAAATAGAGCGTTGTACGGCGATGCAAAATCTCAATTTTCTGCCTATAATTAGAATGATCGCTCCCTTAAATTGAAGTTCTGAGGGATCATCTTGACGAATTGCCGTTCGTCGGCACCCATTGTGGGAAACCCCGCAACGGGTCTTTTATTCCTCAATTGAAATTGTTTAAAATATAAACTCCATTTGCGGATTACCTATCGGATCCGCCATAATCTCAGCTGAAGTGAGCGTATTGCTTGATTTCAAATGTTCGGCAATCCGTTGACATTTCGCAAGCGCACGTCTGCGGATACCGGTAATGTCATTGCGACGGCATCTGATAGCATCTGCGATCTCGGTGTTTGTCATCTCGCGAGGGATGCCATAAGTCGAGTGAGAACGATTGCCTCGTGTGGCTGAAGTTTGCTGAGAAAGAAGTCCAAAGATACTTCATTTAACAGTTTATCGTAGATTGAATCGTCGTATTGTAATGTATCGGCGATAGAACGTTTGTTACCATTGTCAGACTGAATGGTTGTATCTAATGAGACAACATTTAGTGTTGCTTCCATAAGCAAGCGCATCTTCGCAATCGCCTTCGGTTCTAAGTCTTCAATCCGGGTGGCGATCTCCGGTTGCTCGGGGTTAGATTTCCTTACCAAGCGAGTTCTGCTATCACCGAACAGTCTCTGTTATGTTCGCAGGCAGGCGAATCATTGACAGCAATAGGGGCGATCACCCTACAGTATGATGGATCGCGAGCGTTGCATAGATTGAAAGCCGTGTTCCGAGCATCAGGTCAAACTTCTCAATACGGTCTCTGTCGCGTACTTTGAACAGACCCAGTGAACGAGCCTTATATTCAGGAGAATAAGACGTTCCGTCGCCTGTGAGCAGCCTCGATGCCCTTTGCCAATGAGATATTGCTTCTCAGCTGGACTTAGCAATTCGTGATCCAATAATTCCATGTAGAGCCTCAAAGGGAACAGTCTCTCTCTTAGGAATGTTATCCCCTATTATACACTAAATCTGAGATAAAAACCAGTTAAAGCATCGCATTTGAAATGACTTCCTTAACAATATGTCGCCTGACAAAATTGGCATAGAAATTAGATTGAGTGGTGTTTCCAGTAGATAATGGCGTGCGTTGGATATATTTGTCAATAATCTCAACTGTTTCATATTGTTCTTTGAGAAATTGCGATATTTAAGCAAGAGTTAACATTAAAAAGTGGGTGGGGGCACGGAAAAAGAGGAGTATAGCAGCCCGAAACGTTTGGGCGGAAACCACGGCTTTAGAGGTAAGGCCAGGGCGTAATGGTCACGCTCATACATTGGTGTCTACTTATCGTTTTCCGTCTTTGAACCTCGCGATTGCGCCGCGTTCGGCTAACTCGGCTTTGGCGTAGTGTGCTGGCATCTCTGAGGATTTCCAGCGTCCTGCGACTTGCATATCAACGATGGTCGCACCGGCTTGCGCGAGGGAGACAGCGGAGCCGACGCGGAGGGAATGTCCGGAGATAAAGCCTTCCACACCGGCAACAGCAGCCCGTTTTTTGATGATACGGCGTGCGGAGTGGGCGGTAATCCGATTCGGTTGGATGTGGTCACCGCGGCGGATGTGTCGGAATACAGCACCGTCTGTAATGTCAGCGCGTTCGCGATACCGATCTAACACGTTTCGTGTTGCGTCACAGACATAGAGGCTTTCACCGGTCCCTTCCTGATCGGTTTTTGACGACCGGAGTGTAAGTGTCTTTTCTTTCACGTCCGCAACGTTGACAGCGACAACTTCAGAAACTCGCAGTAGGCAATCAGACATCAGCCGAATCATCGCAGCATCCCGTAAGCCTGCCAGAGTGTTCTCCACTTCCGCGAGAATACAAACCCTTTCGACATCTTTCCAAGTGAGTCCGTCTACCTGCCCGCGCCCTCTGTCCCTTCCTTCTCTGCGGATACCTGCCAATGTTGCGTGTGTGATAGGAAAATTGGTGGTCTCTTGTGATTGATGTTTGAGTTGCCATTTGACAGCAGCAACGGCTTGCGCGATGGTCGCGGGTTTTTTCTCGGTTTTGTGCAAGTTGGTGATGTATTCGGCTAACAGGGCATCGGATAGGGTTCGACCCGATAGCCATGTCTCTAAAGTGTGTAGTGCGCGTTGATATGCTTTCAGCGTGTTCTCCGAGACGGAAACTTTGATAAGGGATTCGGTTTCTTCGGGGAGCTGTGAAACTGTTATGTTGGGTTCCGGTGCCGCGATTAAGTCGTTCATTGAAATTCTCCAAAAATGGACAGTATGGTATAATTCAGGATCGGAGAGGTAGTTATCGGTCAACTGTTGGTGTGATCAACCCGTTTTTCAATTACCCCCTATTAGGCAGCTTCGCTACATAATCGTCTACATATTCCTCTATTTGCATCAGTCGTAGTAGGGGACATTGAAGTTCTTTTGTTTCATTTTTCGCATAATCTCTCAGTTCCCGTAGGCATTTTTGAAACTTCTCATTAACTACAAACTCAATTTCAATGTTATACCGATCCATGATATTTTCCTTAATCTTTTTAAGATGCATAATCTGATTGTTTTCCGTTTTTCCCTTTGTGTTTTTAACGATAGGACTCCACAGCATGAAATGCTGATCATATTCAAACAAGTATTTACGTGCATATTCAATATCCCTGGAAAATTTATCTGTTAGTTTTTCAACATTATTGGTGTACTTGAGCCCTGTTGTTAGATGAATGGCTACTTCGCAAATGTAAACTTGTTGTTCTGCTAAATTCACTCCCACAACGTCAATTTCGCCTTGAGATTCAATAGTGTATAGGTTCGTTTGGGTGAAGTCGCAATGCCGGATGTATCGTAAGTATGAGGATACAAGTTGTTCACCTACATTTATCATTGTGGTCTCCTTGATGACTAATAGTAGAGTTCAAATGCAACGAAATATTACAAAAAGTTGATAGTGTCATATAACTTGAACTTGCTATTGGTTGAAACTTTGCAGTCGATGTGCAGTGCTTTTTTACAAGACTGACGATCAACTGCAAACTCAAAAGTCGCACGCTTGATGACGCTTGACTTCACACATAGGGTTTCAATCTAAGCATGCTCAATGACTTATTTAAGTTCGGTCTGAATATCACGCAACTCTCGAGTTTCAATCTAAGCATGCTCAATGACTTATGCTCCCGCGCAAAACGATAACAACATAGCTGCGACAGAGAGTTTCAATCTAAGCATGCTCAATGACTTATGACGACAATTGTGATGGGAAACTGTTCTGGTATATGCAGTTTCAATCTAAGCATGCTCAATGACTTATAAAAATAGTTAGCGAGTCTGCGAAAACTCATCTTCATAGACCCGATGTCTCGTCTGGTCTTGTGTGATAGCCGTCACAGGTTGATACGTAATGCTATCAGTTGCCAAAAGCAGGGACAGTGCGACACAGCGATGGTTGCCATCGGTGATCGCGTATCCACCATCGGGACCCGGTCGGAAGTTTCCAATCCTGATATGCCCATCTCTCGGTAATCCCAATTCTCAACGAGATTCTGCACCTGCTGAATATCCGCATTGACGGAAGCCAAATAGTGAAGTTCGTTTATCGCATAGCGTTCCAAGATTTTATCGGCAACTTCATTGAGTCGGAACTCGGCAGGTCGGATGTCCAATTCCTCAATCGACATCACGGGCTTGAGATTCCAAAACTCGGCTTCGTCTAAATCCACAGCATACGTCACGGTTGTAGACAGCAATTCCTCTCGGTAGAGGATGCGGTTTGGGAAAAGTATGACGTTTCTCATGGCAACCCCCCTACAGACACATCAGCAACCGTTTATCAGAAACATTTGCCACATCATCACAGACTTGGCGTGTCAATGAAAGCCTTCCGTGACGGATAATGACAAGACAGGTCTTCTCGCCTCTACCTACAACGAGATCTCCGAACATGTTGACCCGCGCCAAGACCTTGCTATAAAGCCCCTCCGCCGCGTTCGGATAGGCGAACCAATGATAGCCGAGAATGTGTTGCCCGTCATAACCGACAGGGGATCCGTCTCTGGTAAGGCATTCACGGATTTCAGCATCCGAGAGGTTATCGACACAGAAAAGATGGGAATGGATGAGCGTTCTCAAGTCCTGTTTCAAAAGTGTGTTGGTCATAAAAAATGCCAAACCTCCATAGGTTGAGAAACCCGCTTGACATTTCTATAGCGAAAAAAGCGATTTTTTTGACTTTTTTGGTCCAAATAAACGTTGACACTTCACGGCTTTGGTCTTTTTCTTGACATGTTTATTGAAAAATTGTATTATATCTTCAGCATTGTTCGGTAGGGATTGTTAGACGCGTCCCCTGACGCGTTCCCTACCAACCGCCTAACAACGGTTACAATGCGGGGATGAACGATGCGATCCCACTCTAAAAAGTGCCTACAACATTTCAGGTGATAAGTCGGTTCAGAAAGAAAGTGATAAGCACGAATGACAAATGACCTTAAGTTTGAATGGGATCCCGAAAAAGAAAAGGAAAATGATAATAAACATAATGTTCCTTTCCCTGAAGCGTCAACAATCTTCTACGATAACAACTCTATAACTATAGAGGATGAATCTCACTCCTTCTATGAACAAAGATACATAACTATAGGATGTACAAACTACGGCAGACTTTTAACTGTTTGTGCTACAGATAGGGACGATATTATCCGCATAATCTCGGCACGAGACGCAACAAAACAGGAGCGAACAACTTATGAACAGTAAATTAACTGATGATTCTGATATGCGTACGGAATACGATTTTAGCAAAGGCATAAGAAACAAGTTCGCCTTCAAAAAAACTAAGTCACAGTCATTCCTTAAAGAACCTATGGAGTCAATCCATAGGACTCAAGGAAGTTTTAACGAAGGAAGTTTTGATGAGATTAGGAACAAACTTTGCACTTTCAACAGAAAACCATTTAAAACAGAAACTGGAGAAAATGAAGATTTAGATGTAATTATCAATACTTCAAATGGAGTTCCTGTAGGTGTTGTTTCTAAATCTTATAGTCTTATTCAACATCACGATTTACTTAATGCTATTGAGTCTTCATTCAAAAACTTGGGATTTGATATAGATAAAGCAGAATGTAAATTAAGCACAACAAAATACAATGAGCGTATCTGGCTAAGAATTAAATTCGCAGATGATTATACGTTTGATCCGGGAGATGGACATCTATTAACACCTAAATTGCATGTCCTTAATTCTGTAAACGGAATGACACCTTTAGAACTTAGATTAGGGTGGTATAGGCTTATCTGTAAAAATGGACTCCTTTGTTTAGACAATGAGCAAACATATAAAAGACGACATACTTTTTCTTTAGAATTCAAGAGTATTGAAAATCACTTAGGCAACAGTATTGATATATTCGAAAAAGAAAGAGAAATCTATAAAAAATGGAAAGAAACAAGAATAAGTTTTGATACAGATTCTAAGATATTAAGACAATGGATTGATACGTCTGTTTCTAAGGCGTGGAAAGATATTATCTCACAAAGAGTATACAGTATTTTAACTACAGCAAGAGATGGGAAAATAAGTAAACGCCCATATCCAAAATCAGAAGGCAAAAAAGATTCCTATCTGATTAGATTTTCTTCGGGATTTGATGTGCCTGGTGCAAAACCTGTGCAGAACATGTATGATGTTGCTAATGCACTTTCTTGGGTTTCATCACATCACACATCACTTACAAAACAATACACAATGATGGCACAAGTTCCGAAGATGCTAACATCACTTGAGCAATTAATTGCTCATTAACGTCTAAACTATTCAATACGGCTAATCAGGTATTCCTACATCCTCACGTCTTTCAGTGAATTCTTTCTCAGTGAGTTCCCATCTGTTCTTTCCATTCGGTTGGGTGCCTCGCTGAACCCGGTTTTCATCCCTAAGTTTATTGCGGAGTGAGGCGTATCTTCTGTGATCGTAATGGCAGCATCAAAACAAAACGGAAATAAGCGTCCTGACGTTCCGGTAGCCGATCCGTGCCAACCGAAAGATGCGTTGAAACACGTTTTTAAACCGACCCGCCAAACGCCTTTTCGGTGTCGGTCGGAGAAATGCGCTGGACGTACCTTTTTCAACGGGTCGCTCTCGTGTGGTGTGTCGTGCTGGTGTGATTTGACGGTATTCAAGTGGGTTTCTGGGGCGTTATTGGACGGTCTTGTAGGGGATTCTCGATTGGTTTAGGGGTGGACCTAATTTCCGATGGCAGTACAGGCTTATTAGGATTGCCCTCTCACCCACGATTTCATCTGGGACGATTTTTCTCCGATCCGCCCTTTTGCTTCAATCTTTTCATTAAAGTGTTTTTTCCACTCAAAGCCTTCGAGCGTTTCGAGGTAGGTAGCACCCATGTTAACGAAGAGTTTATCATAGTCTCGCCCATTTAAAAAAGATTCAAGATTTTCCTGTATACTGGGGCGTAACTTGTGAGCCTGCTCTTTTGACATTAACAGATCATAGTCTTCAATCTCCTCATCCCAGCGGAGTAGCCCGAGTTTCGCGGAGATGATAAGAATATCAAGGTTGGCACGGAAACAGCCCTCTCTGATAGCCTTACGTATTATCCGATACGACTGCCCATCATACCGCTCAAATGCAGGCATGCGTCCGGGCGTTTTTATTTTTCTACCCGAGCAACTAATAATAAGCAAAGACTTGCTCACTATCTTTCTACTCCTTTTTTGTCAATCATTGTAAACCCTTCCCGGAACTTATCCGATCTTGACGACCTCTGCGGCTGTCTCGCCATTCTCACGTAGATTGGAGAGGTCGTACCCGCGGAGTGCGAGTTCGAGGAAAAGGGTCTCGTCCGCTTCAGATTTCAGTGAACTGCCAAAAGCGTCATTTTGTGTAATTGAGTAATTCGGTTATAAGTAAAAACAATATTCCAAGCAGACTTATAATTCATGTCCATAGTCCACCTAAAAGTTTAACTACAACCAAAACTACCATCCCTGTTGGACCTATTGCAAGCGTCCAAAAATGCCGGTCAGTCCGAATGTCGCTCATGTCTCTACTCACATTTATCGCTCTTTTTTCCCGACATAAAATTCCAAATGATACGATCAATATCCCGCGCGGAAAACTCTGAACGCGCAGAGGTTTCTTCTATAAGATTAACCGCCTCTAATTTTTTCTTTTCATTTGTGAACTTCTCGTTTAAGGTGTCAGCTAAAAAGTTAAGGATATGTGTGTCAGGCTTGGAAGTGTCCGCACCAAAGAGCACCCGTAACCACTGAAAACCAGCGATTCTAAATTCTGTGATATTCCATACGCGATACCCTTTTGGTTTAGCCCGAAGTGCCCACTGTCTTATGGTATCTTCTTCAGGAACGCTTGGCGATGCATTTATAATACCACAAAGTTTTTCGCAAACAGAATTGATGGCATTTGCTTTCCTTATGCTTTTCGGTTTATGTTTGTAGTTGAATTCTTTGTTCAGAAAATCAATAGGGGTTTGATAGTCTTCTTCGATAAAAGCAGCTAATTCGGTGACCTGTCTGACATCAGGGTTGTTCTCCTGAAAAGCATCGAGTTTCGGTTTGATAACTTTTCCATAATCCAGACCCAGCGATAGGACGGAATTGATAACTTTAACAGCTGGCGATTGATCTAACACTGTATTATCTCTGCAGAGTGAATCGGGTGCGATTTGACTGATTCTTGCCAGAATGTTATCGATACGTTCTTTTTTCGCCATAGGAATCTCCTTGAAAATTAGGACTCACGAGTCCCGTGTTTTCTGAAAGGAGTCTCCGAAACGTCCTCACTCAGCGTTAGGCTATTTGACCCTCTCAGATTTCAACGAAAAAACTTGTCTTAACTTTACGAAATTCTGGTACTAATTAGCGTTGGCACTTCAGGCCTTTTCAACCCATTGGATTGGGATTTCATGTTAGTTTTAATTCATGAAGATTCCTCGTTTTCTGTGTTAGCTGTTGCATTCTTCTTGTTCCAGTCGCTTACATACTCGGGCCAGCGTCTTTTCAATAACTCTAAACACCGAATCTCTACGTTAGGCATCTGGTCTGTCAGAACATGAGTCAAAATATCTATTATACCTTCTGGTTCATTGAATGTATAGAAATATTCGGCTAAGTTTATGAGGGCATCTTCTTCGTGCGAACGAGCTTTCAAATCCGGTATGCTCTTTCTTACGATAGAAACTGAATCCTTCTTATTCAACTTGCTACTGATTGTGGCAAGTGTAAACACTGTCGATCTTAGGAGAAAATCTTTATACACTGAATTTTCTGTGAGCAAACGATTAAGGAATTTTTTTAGTCCTTGATAAGATGCTTGCGTGTGTATCTGTCCGAGAGGTCTTATAAGTCTACGCCCCCAGGTGCTTATATCATAATAAGCATTGTTTGAGTCATCAACAATTGAATGAAGGAGCTTTAGTAAGGGAGCAACCAAAATCGAAGATTTTCTATAAGCTAAAACATCTGCTGCCTTGAGTCTAAGTAGCATAGAGCGTGTTTCATCAACAAATACTTGTAAAAGGGCTTCTTCTGGAATCAACGCTGTTTGTTCACGATAGTGAACTTCTTCGGTAGGGTCATGGAGTGCGAAGTGTGATAATACAGAAATCGCATGCCCCGTGTGTAAAACCTTGAGTTGATTGTTTATTTCATCTAACTGATCTATGGCTTTCCTAAATCCATTAAGGTTTTTTTCAACTCTATCCGCTATCAATGACTTAACTAGAAATGAGAAAGCTACCCCAATAATGGTTAGAATAACGGCTATAATCACTCCAAAAAAACCTGTCCATGCAAACAACCATTTATCGTTAGAATCTCTTAATTCCCTCTCAAACTTACCAAGCTCCATATTTATAACTTGGGCATTTGCGTCAGCGAATTTTGTCGCTAATTCCATTTTCTCAACGTCTTCCAAGGTCTGGGGGTGGATTTCGAGTGCTGAGATTCGCTGTTCAAACGTCTCAATTTTTGAATATAGGCGTTGCGAGTTTCGATTTTGCTGGACAGTCAACCAAACGATGCCCCCTGAGAACACTATCAAGAACACTATTAAGAACGATCCAACAACTATTTTTTTCATCATTTTCATCACATTCCTATACAAATCCAGTCCAGACCTTATGCCCCGCACTCATATCTATTTATCATATAAACTATGACTCCTCTGGAACATCCGTGAGGTCGGCAAAATCTTCAACTCCTGCCATCTTTGCCAAGACTTGCATATATTCGCGCAAAACCTCTTGGAGCGATTCCAATTCCGAGCGGAACATAAGGCATGTGATCTCCTGCTCAAAATCACCTTCAAGACTTCTTCGGTGCCACTTTTCCGTAAACGGACGCACCACTTGATTAAGAATTTTAATCGCAAGTATAGGAAATGTTTTGCAGTTTCGCCCGTGTTTTATGAGTACGTCTCTCGTGGTTGGAAACAATGAATAAACACTATCTAAAGCTATTTTTTCATCGCCGTGTTCTAGGGGTAATTGTTGTGTTGTAATCCTAGTAGCCATTTCAACATACATTTCCCATGCTGCGTTCTGATCGTTTTCGTTGGGATCCCATTCTTTGTTAGATGATCTCTCCTGTCTAAACAATCCAGCTATCCTCGCGAATGCGTTAAGAACCGTACCAAATGTAGTTAAGATTTCCATTTCTACTTAATACCACCTTTCACCCGAACGGTTATTTTTAAACAGCAGACGTGAATGATTAGGTAGAACCTTGTTCCTTCGGATAAAAGCTTCATGTATCCACGACTGCACAGTATCTGGATCATCACTCCAATTATAAATCTTGGCGAACCCACAAACTATGTTATCGTAGAGCCTTGGGGGAATTGTGTAAGGATTATACTTGCTCATGTCCTCATTCGGACTACGATAAGACGGTAATATAATCCCTAAAAGCCCAGAACGAGGATTATACTCTGTGTCGCGTATACTCGCCCCAATTTCCCAATCTACGTGCTTCCTTTTCCATGTTTCAGAACCAACGAGCACAACTGTCACAGTCGAATCCCGAAGATATTCATCCCGGATTTTTTGACGAATCGTGTCTGTTTTCAGATTTGGATCAATATCGCCTTCTTCAACGGATTTTGACACCATGGTGTCGTAAATATCAGCAAACAAAGTTTCAAAATGGTCCTTGTAGTATTGATCGTTAGCGTGATGATAACTTACAAAAACTTTATGCCGGTTATTCATCGTTTTTTCCTTTCATAAAATTAGATTGTTTTTGGCACTCACCAGCAGCGAGCTTGAGACTGTGCGACGGAAATCTCAATACGATGTTCTTGGAGTATTGCGATATAAGCACTTGAAAGATATTGAATCCCTTGATCACTATGGTGACCGGAACACTTTGGTAGAGAGCTTGTTGTAAGAGGATCAAGGTTAGTCGTGAAAAATGAATGGGTATTAGGTTTTGCCTTGCTCCCAATTTTTCCCCCTTATTTTACAGATATTTTATGTGAGCCATAATTTCTGACATGGCTTCTCTTTTCCCAATTTCTCCTTCTGGTGAAGAAGCCACACTACCATCACGCCCTCTCCGCCCGTCTTTTATTATCATTGCCTGAAAATATGCAGCGTTCAGGAATTTGTTATCTGTACTTAAATGTTGTGGAGTGCCAAGTGTACGACTGGTTGGATCAACAAGATGTATTGAATTCTCTCGTATAGAGTTGATTTTTATTTTTAGTCGTTCCAAAGCATCTTGCTTTCCTATAAGCTTGAATGCCTCTTTATCACTGATTGGTTTTTCACGCAGTTCCTTTACCTCTTTTATATCACCTTCAATTTTTTCAAGTATGATTGACTTACGTTCTTCGTTTGTTATACTATCATATTCAAAAAATCCTGTGCGATCGGTTTCCATCTTATTTACCTAACCTCCTTCTTTTTACTTCTTTTCTGATGGTGATTGTACTGCCTACGGTTTTTTAGACCACTCCCTAAAGGAAGATTGTGATATAATACAATCTTATTGAAAGGAGCATCCAATGGCGAAACGTAGAAGATTCACCCCTGAGTTTAAAACCGAACTTGTTTTTGAAGTCCTTAGCGGTGACAGTTCCCAAGCTGTACTGCCACCGGAAATTCGGACCACTCTCTAAGACAACCAAAGAATGCGTTTCACTGTCTCCCCTGCTTTGTTATCCGACCTCGATTTGTACGATTTCTGCGGTGTCGTTCTCATCGGCATCTTTTCTGAGTTTGGAGAGGTCGTACCCGCGGAGCGCAAGTTCGAGGAAAAGGGTCTCGTCTGCCTCAAGTTTGAGTGAACTGCCCAAAAGTGCGGGTACGTGCAGTTCGCCAGAGACCGCCATTTCCTCTAACGCATCCCGGACGGAGGCGTAATTGACTCCCAAGTATTTCTGTGTTGTCGCGACGTTTCTATGACCGAGCATCTCTTGGACGGCGAAAATATCACCGGTGCGATCGTAAAGCCGTTGGGCAAACGATTTCCGCAGTGAATGTGTTGCGAGGTGTCCGTTGAGTCCTGCGGAGACGAAGGCATCTTTTAAAACGTTGTGTGCAGTTCGTCGCGACATCTGCTGCCAGCCCTGTCCGTTTCGCGACGGAAACAGCGGTCGGTTGTCGTCAATCTCTCCGTATCGGTCGCGGTGCCAATTCACCAGTGCGTTGATCGCATTCCGTCCGTCCACATTCATCGGCACGGCTCGGCTTACCTCTTTGCCCTTCACAATGCTTTTATCAAAGAGCAGATCGCTAACCGGTTTGCCATTCTGGTACACGTCATCGACGCGTAGGCCCAACAACTCACTGATACGTCCACCGGTGGAAACGCCTATCATGAATAGACTGCGATTGCGGACTTCATACGTGCCGGTGAAAGCGGCGGATACGCGCCGGATTTCGTCGTTGTTTAGGGGTCTTGTGCCTTTCATCGGAGATTCAATCCTTCTGGGGGGAATGTAATATCCGGTACATAGATTGTGGCTTTGAGTCGCGGGATATGTAATCCGTTTTCTACTTCCTTTGCATCAGGATAGTATTCACACAACTTTTTTATGATAATCTTCTGCCAATCTGTTTCATTAATTCTACGATCAACTTCTTCTTCGGACACTTCATCTGGAGTCACAACTCGTACATCCTTAACTATAGACTGCGGAATGATATGGTCTACAGTCAAGTTGCGGTAGTGGAATGGGTATTGACATCCGTTGCATTTACCCTCCTGCCTACCAAATAACTCCGGCTTGTGCGTTTGGTATGCGGGCAAATGCTGCTGAATGGCGATCTCCTCAGCGTTATCCGTCCTTTCTGGTGCGTCTTTGCGAACAATCACATCGGTTAGTGGATTGAATAGATTCGAGGCTGCGTCTACCTCCTCTGTGAGACGTAATTTGGTTATGTCTTCGGCTGACGGAGATAAACCCATTGCCGATTCAGATGTTCTGCGGCTACACACGCTGTCGCACACCCACAGAACGGGTCTAATACCATGTCCCCCTCGTTTGATGACGTTTGGATGATACGATTAAGTAGTTTCAACGGCTTTTGTGTAGGGTAGCCAGTGTATTCGCGGGACTGGTCTTTTTTTCTCTTATTTACTTTTTGGAAACTTGGGATGTCAGTCCATACATTACGCATCCCTACTCCTTTTTCCAAGTTTAAGTATGAACGCCGCTCTTAACCATCTTCATTCCGGTATATTTTGTATTGCCTGTTATTCTCATCAACTTTATCGTAGCGTTTGAGAGTTGCATCAGTACGTGGTAGATACTGTTTGTTGAATGTATATTGTTTAGATTTTACGAAATAAAATATGGTCTCGCCAGATCTAATCCAATTGTTAGCCTTAGATTTAAAACCAGAACTATCTTCATTACTCCAAGTAATCTCTCTTCTAAAGTTTTGCTTACCAAAAAGAGTGTCCATTATTATTCGGAGGGGCGCGTTAGCAGTTGAATCGCAATGTAAATAGATACTTCCAGTCGGCTTTAGAATCCGATGCATCACAAACAACCGCACAGCCATAGCTGTGAGATATATTTTCATAGAAGCATCATAGACAGCCTCAGACGCTTGAATAATCTGGTACAATTCCTCATGTTCGGATGCTATCTGCCCATACCATTCATTTTTTACATCTTCATCCGTCCAAATGTCTTTGAATTCCGCGCCTTCCGCTGGTGATCCGATTGGTGCTTTGTATTCCTCATTGGTGTTGAAAGGCGGATCCAAATAAATCAGGTCAATCGTATTTGAATCCATACCTCGCATAATATCAAGATTGTCTGCTATGAATAAGGTTCTGTTTACTACATTCATAAAAAATTACCCAATCTAACGAAACCAATCGGCGATTTTTTCCTTGATAGTCGGCAAATAATTCCATATACGTATCAAAATCCTGTCACCAAAAGCAAAATCTAAAATAATAAATATAAGTGCTATAACAGCGATAATAAAATTTCTCTTGTTCCAGAATTCGCTACGACTTTGGTTCTGATGGTGTTCCTGGATTTGATTATCATTTGGTTCCTGTATGCTATTATGCCCCTCTGCTACATCTAACCCTGTATCAAGCCTAACCAATTGGATAGACTCGCCCTCCAGATTGTAAAGGCATTTAGAATTGTTTTTAAGGATTCTGTCGTTTATATCATCCACCGAATCCTTAAAAAGACTTATATGCCTATCACGAACAGATGCTTTGCGACTCCATAGTTCGTTACCAGCGTTCGGATCCCGAATGATGTTATCAGGTATTGCTTTCTGAATGTAAATTATCCGACACACTACTTTCAATAAGAGTTCGGTGGCAGTAAAAATTTTCTTTGATGGAACCTCTCGCAAAAAATCAAAAACTTCATCTCGATAATCGGCATATTCCGAACGCTTTCTACCAAACTCACGCCATAAAGACTTGTAAATTTCTTCATAGATAGCATTTCTATAGTTTTTCGGAAAAATTGAATTAGGAGGCAGATAGCCGGGAGATATCCTATCCACTAAATCATCTATAATGTTAATAATCTGCTCTCTCAACTCTTGAGAGGCATTAAACTTTGGCATTGGAGGTTCCAGCGTCCAGTCCTTTATCCCCCAACTACGGTAGGAGGGTGGCAGAAAACGGTGTGGGAGCCGTTTCGTAGTTGTGCCACCCAAAACTGGTTCTTTAAGTAGTGTAGCAGATAGGCGAAAATGAGGCAAGTTGTTTTTTGATTCGATGAAAGTACAACTACTCTGGGTCGCCTCCCTTGAGCCCACGAAATATCCAACGAATGCAAAAGTAGATGACCCAGACACCTCCACAGTATACAAATCCTGCAAGAATGCCTTGTAAAAAATCGTATTCCGATATTATGAATATGGCAATAAGACCAATTGCAACTGAAAGTACGACTGTTAGTCTAAAAAAGAATTTATGCCAATTCAAACTTTTCATCATCAATTTGTCACTTTCGTTTCGCAATCGAGAAGATTTTGATTTCAAGTGCAGTGCTTTGGGGCTTTGACAGCACTATCGCGCGCCAACGAGACGGAGCAGCCAGTTTCGCGTTTTCGGGTCCTGTTCCTCTACGGGTGGCATCAATGCCCGCTTTTCCTCTTTCTCCGCAGTGAGCAGGTTTTGTGTGTCTGATAACATATTCAGGAGTTGCGATTTCTCATCAATGAGTGCGGTCTCGCGCTGGTTAGAAAGTTCGAGTTGTGTTTTCAGATCGGCGATCTGGTTCTCCAGGAGTTCGATGATTTTGGGGGCATCACTGGGTGTGTCAGGTGTGTCATTCACGTCCACAGTGCTGTTTTCGGGTGTGTCAACTGCAGTCATCTCTTGGTCATTGAACGCTGTTGAGTGTGTCAATTGACCGTACACCCTTGCGAGTTCGGCAGTGTCAATTCGCCGTCTGCCGCGTTCGTCTTTTTCTGATGATACCTTGCCGCTCTTGATGTCGCGCCGAAGCGTTGACTCCGAAACTGGCGTGATCGCGACGGCTTCTTTGATGGTGATTCGTGCCATAGTCATAACCTCTTTTTGAGTGAGTTATTGACTATCTCAACGTTTGCATCATTGGGTAGGTTTCATAATGGAATGCTAAAACCACGACAGGTTCCCGATTTAAGAAATTATTGGATTTTTACGTCTTTCTTGCGAAATGCTGCGACAGGCTGCGACAGGCTGCGACAGGCTGCGAAAATTTCAGCGGGTTTCTTTAAAGCATAACATACATAAAGTATTAACACCTGCGAAAAGGACACACCAAAACCTTACAATTGAATGCTCCTGGGGTCGTTGGTGTATCTGCAAGCGGAAGTGGCGCGGCGTACTCGCCGATCCACTGTAGCGGTGGTAGTGGAGCAATAAGGCTGTGTTTAGGGCTTGAGCGGAGCGGATTCGGAGCGTAGCCTGCCGGAGCGATGTATTGCCCGTTAAAAACACTGCCGTTTGCGGAACGGTCGGTAACGCTTGCGTGTGTCAGTTTCCAGTTGCCAGTTACGAGTTACCAGTTACAAGAGGTTTTTGATAAAATCAGGGTTCTCTTAACTGGTTACTGGTTACTGGTTACTTCTCCGCTGAAAACTTTGAAGTAAAGACAAGCGGAGGCGGCGCGTAGGGCATCGTGCCTGCGGACTGACGGGCGTTCGGCGGTACTCCGCTATCGCTGTAGGCTGGACGCACAGCACGGTGACCGAAGCCTCCGCCGTAGCGATGGCAGTGGAGCGAAGTCAGGCTTTGTTTAGGCGTTCTGTTCTTTATTCCCGCCGTTAAAAACAATGCCTGCGTATCGGAACGGAACTGTAACAGATGACTTGATGGCAGGCTTGCGTCTGAATATTCTAAAGCGCGGCAGCACAGATTTAGGGGTTGCCCCTTCCTAGTAAAACGTGGGGCCCCGGGTTCAAAATCAGTATGCCAGCATGCCAACGTGGGATGGACTTTTTTAGTGGACGGTTACGGAACGTTTGGAATGGCTGACACTGAGAAAGGGAAAATGGGACTGGTAACTGCTGTTGATTATATTGTTTATTAGACCCGATTTTGGAGACAGTAAATCATATCTGTTTCCGGATGTCAAGAAAAATGTAATATTAAGTCATATAATATCATAAGACTTTACAATTTTTTTGGCAGAAATACTATATTTTTGCAAAAAACGAGTATAATAGATATAAAGCGGATGCTGAATTATAGATTTTTTCTAAAATATTTTAGAAAACACGTTTACCATAGGTAGAAAACACATATCAAAAAACCTGTTCCCATTTAATCCCGCGGGCGGGATGCGATATACTATTCCTAACGTCAAAAGCCCCAGTGCTACAACACCGAGGCTTTCAATTCAAACTATAAATAACTGGGCAGCGCGAAACGTGATCATGCTGCAGCTCTGCCCTTAATAACATGAGTACCCACGGAGCACTCAATTGTTGACTGTTAACATTATCGCGAATTTTTTGATTATAGTCAAAACTTTTTTCAAAACGGCATTCAAGCTGCATTCGCGATAATGTATAGCTGCGATTGTGCACGTGCTCCGATCGGGTACGCTTCTAACGGAGGTGCCGAAATGTGCACGAAAAAAACAAGATACGATTGGCGGTACATCGTCGATCTGATCTTAAGACTCATCACGCTGTTTTTTTAAGTATCAACAGGTGCGGTCTCTAACCGCACCATAGGTGTCAATTTAGTGATTTTCCGTGACATTTTTGTCGCATATCTCTGTAAATGCCGCCCCTACGGGGCTTAGGTTTTTTAGGCATACGCTGCTATAAACATACCGTCGCTACGCGACTGAAGAGGTTTTTGAAGTTTTCAAGGTTTCTTTGTAAATCCGGTTCGGTTGCAAACCGCACCTACCGGACCTTGGCCTGCGGCGGTTGTTTTTTTTAAAATTGACACTTATGGTGCGGTCTCTAACCGCACCTTCCCCAAAAGCACGTGCCGCCGCGGTGGGAGTCAAAGCGATGTGTGATGCAGCGTCATATTGAAAGGCACTAAGCATCGATTAAGGGGTGGTTGGGTGGGGTGCTTAGCAAGTTGTGAGAAATAACCTGCGCCGCTTTCCGTACTCGGAATGAAGGTCGTCAGGTTCCCTTACGCAGCGTGGGAGGGTGGACCCTAAACGCCGTTTTATGAGTCTACGGATAGGTGCAGGCGTGCCTCCAAACTTGTCTGCTATTGCTTGGTACGTCCATCCCGCTTTTCTTAATGCTATTATCTCATCAGCATGTGCTGCAAACTTACCTTTACCATAACTGGGGTTGTTGGTGCCGCAAAAGCGCCGCTTGCAAGGAAACCCACCAATGCTTTAAGTTCACGCCCCACTTTGAATTTGTCATTATTCGCCATCTGTTATTATCTTCCATTTTCAAGATTTAACTTGTAAAACCACTTATGTTACATTATATTTATTAATTATAATATAAGTGTTTTACCGATACTTACTGCCGCTGCCGAAAAAACATCATAGAAGATGCGTTGCCAGTGTGGGTATAATATATCACATAAATCAAAGTGATTTGCATGAT
>MKWU01002528.1_pt1 | contig 27064 bp, 21 predicted proteins | sample 809101 | NCBI WGS metagenome assembly MKWU01 (sample SAMN05860141, study PRJNA318959) | sponge metagenome | host: Aplysina aerophoba | place: Slovenia: Piran, Adriatic Sea, Gulf of Piran | collected 2013-05-07 | reverse complement strand
GGGTCTCTGAGTCTCGCAGAGGGCGCACCGGTGGCCGGACCGCTTCGCCGAAGTGGGCCAGCACTACCGCGTCCAGAGTGTCGGTCTTTGCCAGTTTCCCAGTTGCCCTGGCGAAGTCACGTACCTGGCGCGGGTTGACGACGACGACCGGCAACTCCTCGACCGCCAGAGCCGCCACAATGGGCAGTTCCAAGCCTCCGGATGCCTCCAACAGAACGAGGGCAGGTTCAAGAGTCTTTAAGCGGGATACCAGTTGTCGGATCCCTGCATCGTCATTCAAGGTTGACCATCTTTCGTCCGAAGGAAAGACCGCGATGTCCATCCCGGCTTTGGCTACATCAATGCCTACATAGGTCTCTTGCCGTTCCATGAGCATCTCCTTTGAATACTGGCCCGTCCTTGCAGGATGCGGGCTCGGTCGGCCCTGGCAACTTGTATGCTGTATCTGACCTATAGATTATGGAATCTGTGAGGTTAAGTGGGAGGGGCGCGTCGTTGGCAACTGGGTGAGTCAGGCGACTGAACTGCGCCGTCGAACAGTATGGCACCCCTCCCATCGCACATGTTGCTCCGAACGGATACAAGGGCAGAAGGCCCGCATCTACAAGTGCGGAGGACAGTGACAGACACTTAGTACATAGGGAGGTCAGGAAATGATCGTCGTAGCTGGCATTGACGTGTCGAAGGCAACTCTGGACGTATCGGTTTCTGAATGTCTCGTGCGGCGTTTCGAGAACAGCTGCAGGGGCATACGAAGCCTACTGAAGCATATAGACCGGATGTACGTGACGAGAGCGGTGTGTGAGTCCACCGGCGGTTATGAACGGCTTCTGGTGAGCAGGCTGAGGGCAACGGCGATAGGTGTGCAGGTGGCTCATCCTCTTCGCGTCCGTGCCTTCGCTCGCGCATGTGGCTACGAGGCCAAGACCGACCCTCTCGATGCCCAGGTGCTGTCCCGCTACGGCTTGGTGTTCTCAGAGTCGGATACCCATAAACAGGAGGCTGATGAAGAGCGCGAGGAATTACAGCAGCTGTTGAGTAGGCGTCGGCAACTGGTCGAGCAGAGGGTCCAGGACCGTAGCCGCCTCGACAAGGGCATAAGTGCAATCGTCGGTAAGTCAACCAGAAGGCATATCCGCTGGCTCGACAAGGAGATAGAGCGCCTGAATAAGGAGTACATCGAACTGTTGAAGCACAGTGAAAATCTGTGCAGACAGGCGGACCTGTACCGCAGTGTACCGGGAGTAGGACAGCTTACGGCAGCTACGCTGGTTGCCTATCTGCCCGAATTGGGCCAGAGGGACGGCAAGGCGCTGGCATCTCTGGTGGGGCTCGCTCCGTGGTCCAGAGACAGTGGTAAGAAGCGGGGAAATCGGTCCATTCGAGGCGGTCGATCCACGGTGCGCGCGGTGCTATATATGGCTGCTATGTCGGTGATCAAGGTGGAAGGAGTTCACAGACGCTTTTATCAAGGTCTTCGGAAGCGGGGTAAGGTGGGCAAAGTCGCACTGATAGCGGTTATGCGCAAGATGCTATTGCATCTGAATGCTGTAGCACGCCGGAGGACTCCCTGGGTGAAACAGGAGGCGTGGCAATCTACTTCTCAAACCTTCATACCTTCTTGACATCTAACACAGATACTGTTCGGGCTCCATTAGGAAAAGGTGCGGCGACCCTCCCTGACTATCGGTCGGTCTCTGATGACCAAGGAGAGGACGGTCTACCGCACCTCGCTCCACCTCGAAAAGGTCATTGTACATGTCAGAATCAACATACAAGGAGAAGAGATGAGGTTTGGGTGAGTCTTTCACCGGGTTGTTCTACGATCAAGGCAGATTCGTTGGCAGGCTGGGCCTCTTCCTTATCGGACGCGACAACGTACAAGAGTTCGCAATCTTGGAGAGTGCGTCATCATCGAGGAGAAGGACTGCGCAGCAAGCAGTCTGCGCATTTCGGAGAAAATCCCGCCCTTTGGCATTCCGGTGACCATTCGGAGATTGCGCTGGGCTATCATCGCTCCCGGTTCGACAAGAATATGCTCGCCGGCGTTGAGGGTCGCTTTCAGGGCTGCGAAACCTGGACCCGCTTCTTTCGTTACCTTCATACTGTCATACTGTGTCTCACTTCGGTCGTGTACCGTTGTCCGAGGGTGCCTGTTCGAAGTCTTCCGGCCGCCACTCCCTGAGATACTCCTTTGACCAGGGCGGAGCCGCGACGCTCCATTCCCTGTCACCGCAGACGGCGCCGTCTAAGTCCGGCTTGCTGGTTGTTCGAAGGCGCTTCAGCGCAAGATGCGGAGCCAGAGCAGCACAGCCCGTCGTCGTCGGGTTCGCAATTCCAGCCGTATCGCGGCTTCGTTCGCCTCAATCTCAGCATGGCGCCAGCGTGTCTCAATCCCGAGACGTGTGGACGGAGCCCAAGTGCGGGCACCATCGACATGCTCACCTATCGTCAGCGCGTAGTGACTGCTCACCATCCGGAGTTCCACACGCATTCGTTCGTTCATTAGCGCTAGCTGCCACGGCGTGAGACGCTTTCCAGAGCCGTCCTCTGGAAAGCTATCCGACAGCACGAGTAGCTTGCGTCGGGATGCAATTAGCTCAGCGGCGCTAGGCAGACGTTCTCCGTCGATGACGCTTCCTTCCGAACCAAAGAACCACTTCTCATCTGGGTAGGGCTCTTCGGGTACGAGCGCCGCCATCCGTATGCCGATAAGCAAGGGTCTGTCACCGTGACGCTCGACGGCGTACCGCTTCTGCCTCTGGTGCGGATGCACGCCGTATCGCAATTCCGCCGCAGTTAGTCCACACTCGAACACCTCCGTGTCGGGAGCGAATGCTACTCGCTTCGCTCCCTCGTCGGCAAAGCAAACCTCTTCTCGTGTGTGAAGGTAGAAGAGTGCGTCACCGTGTAGCCCAATAGGTGCAGGATCACGTACCCACTGCCAGCCGCGCCCACGACCTCAGCCAACTCAGCTGGCGTCGAGGTGTCTTCTATCTTTCCCAATAGGGATGAAGTCTCCTTGCCCTGCGCGTCGTCTCTGTCATGCCCCGGTGCGTCGGACTGGCTACTTCCCTCAACTTCGTCCGGGGATGCTTCATCCGCGCCGTCCTCCGGCCCGTCCTCGGCGTGGTCTGGGCTGTCAGGTTTGCCCTCATCGTCCTGAGTACGCCTTCCATCAGCCTCGCCGTGTGTCTCTAGACCTGCAGCGTCGTTCTCCTGGCGCTCTGCTTCACTCCCGGCCGGGGTATTGTCGTCCGCATCATCAGCACGATTGCCGTCGTCATCGCTTTTCCCGATAGAGGATGAAGAGTCGGTGTCGATTATCCGTATCCCGTTCGCCGCCGCGTACCTCTCAACCGCCTCTCGCACAATCCCCGTCACGTCGCCCGTCCCTTGCAGCGCGCGCCTCAGTGGGTCACGGTTCACTCCGAGGGCTTCTGACACTCGCCTCTGGCTGGTCTTCTTCACCCAGGCCCGTAACCACTCACGCATCTCGTCCACGCGCAGGTATTCTTGCTCGCTCCCCATACGTGTGCTCCTATCCACTTTCATCACCGACCACCGACCGACCACCTGCCCTACACTCCCGTCTAAAATTGCTCGCGTTTTCTGTCTTCTCCTCGCACCGACCGACCACCCTTGCGCTGCTTTATTTCCACGTAAACCCATACCCCTCACATTCTCTTTTCCCCCACCGACCACCGTCTCTTTTTCTATGCGGGGTATTGGCATGCAATTCAGTCCATCCAATCGTAGACCACATGTTCCCTATCTTCGAACGATCCTCCTGGTAGTCTTGCGTTTCCCTTCTTATGTAGAGCTAGCGGCGGTATCTAGTCCGACACGGCCAGACTCCAGATTCCCCGGGGTGATCCAAGCCGATTTCAACACCCCGTCACGTTCGAGAACGTCGCTGCTTGATACGAATAGGGGCAGTTTCGATGAGAATGTGCGCCCTCGTCGCATATGCCTTGCGGACAGTGTTGAGAATCTGCTCGCTGAAGCTGCGTCATCAAATATGACCAGGACCGCCCAACGTCCGTCAAAGTCGGCACTGGTCTCCAGAGCGTGATAGTATCGCTGATAACGAATAAGTCGATCCCGCATATATGCTGGGCCAATCGCACGCTCCTCATACTCAAGCAGTAGAGATACGCCGATGCCTCGCCATGTATATTGTCCTGTAGCATCTGGCTTCAGGCCGTAACGCCGGTTGTTGTAATGGAACCACCTTTCCCATCTATGTGGCGGGATTAAGTCAAGCTTTTTCCACACATCCGTCTCCCGGCATGCCGCATTCAGTGTTGAGACGAAGTGGTGAACGCCGTCCGTGTGTCTAAGTTCTCGCGTGAGAACACGCAACTTAGATCCCCGAATTCGATAGCTCGCCAGTCTGAGAGCGTCATCACCATTCTTATCCGGATGGATTCCCCAGAAAGCCGTAAGATCTGACAGCCTCGTTCGGTCTCTCCAAGAGAGATACCTGAGACCGTCGATGCTGAGTGCCAGCCGTGTCCCGGTTTCCCGCCTCTCCTCAGCAGTTCTGCCGAACCTCAGTCTCACGATCAGCCCAAGCCGCGCGAGCTGTGCTCTGCCGTCCTTCGCGTGCCTCAAACTGATACCAAGGAACTCTGCCAGCTCCGTCAGACGCATCAGGGGCCAGTCCGCAAGAGTGTCCAGCATTCTGCTGGCGGGCTGCCCAAGGTTACACGCCACTAGGTCGAGATCGTTCTCTACGTCTCCGACCAACCCCGCCGGCACCGCCGCACGCCGCGGTGGTGCTCCAGTTGGCGCCGCCGGCCGTCTCACAACGCCTTTGATTACCCCATCGATCGGGAACGCAGTATCGGGACGGTAGGTATGACTGCGCCACAGGGCATCACCAGGACGCGAATGTCGAACGTCTTCCTCCACCGCGAGCGAGAGATCGAGCCCTTCTCCTTTCATCCGCTCCAGGATACCGTGGGCTTCGATCGAGCTTGGCACGACGAGAAGAGCCGCGAACAAGGTGCTGCGTCGATGCATCTCCATCAGGCTCCCCAGGCGACTGTACATCGACCGCCGGGGGAGAGCCGGTCCGAACCGTGCAATTCCCAGAGTCCGTCCGTCTGTAAGAGTCAGAAAAGCGTCGAGAGGTCCCGACCGTTCCCACCGCCAACGCAGCCGTCCTTGATAAGGTAGGGAAGCATCCAGTGCGATTCGGTAGCAGGTTGCCACTGTGTCCATGCGTCTCAGCAGCCAGCGCCGCCATTCCCAGGATAAAGGGAAGAGCCTCACAGCCTCCCCCACCGTCAGCCCTTCCATGTCCGCAAATCTTTCGATTCCTCTCGGCGTCAGATACCACCGCCGTAGCCGAGACTTCTCGTTCAGAGAGTGTCTGACCGCATGGGCAAGGCCCTCCCTTTCAAGTCGATGCAGAGCATCCAGGGCAGTCCTCTCCGCCAGCGATGAGACAGCCGAAAGCTCACGCCTCTCCAGGAACGGCATCCGTCCAAGAGCGCGTATCGCCACTTCGTCGCTGTTCAATCCGGCAGGCCTTGTCATCGAGTCCCCTCATCTACCACGAACGCCAACTCTCATTCAGCTCACGACGTTGCGAGGTTCTCCCAGTGCTCTCCTCCAGTCAACTCACGAGGAGATCGCATAGCACACCCGAATACCCAGAGCAACCCAGGCGATACTCAACGCGCCCCACAGGACTGCCATCCAGAAGCTCGCCATCCCCTCCGAATCAAACCACCGCCGCCACTTCCAATTCCTGTACTCTTCGTACATCTCACGCTGCAGCGCTGCAGCGTCAAATTCCATACGAAAGAAGGCCAGCCCCGCGCCAGCCTGCACAGTCGGCACAATTGTCACCAGTCCCGCCAGCACTGAAAATTCCCCATAGACGTTCCGATACGGTCCGTCAACACCCCCAAGAACGACACCAGCGCCAAGAATGACAAGTCCCATACCCGTGAATGACAGCGACGTCCAGCTCCACCATATCCGGTTATGAAGCCATGGCCTGACCTTCTTCGTCACATTCAGCTGTCGCTGCATGACCCCTCTCGGTCCCGACAAATCCCCGTCCTCAGCGCACAGCCGCACATCGGTCCGCCGAATGACACCAATCGCCACCGCCGCCGATAGCCACCAGAGCCAGCCAAGCACACTCAGGGCAATCTGCACTATGTCCGCCCCCAGCGCCTCATTCATCCAATGATCCCCTTCGTCAATTCACATCAGGCATCAGCGCTGCCTTATCCTGCTCTCTCCAGCATCCTTGAGCCATGACTGCAATCCTGCACCCCGCCGGAACTCTCTGCCCCGTCCGTCAACATCATCGAATACCTGCGAGGATCCATAGTCGCGGTACCCCGGCGTCATCACTTCCTTATTCACCATCTCATTGAAGGTAAGCGCACTGTCGCCCTGCTCAGAAGCATTCTTCCAGACGCGCCCAAACGGAGTGTTCGCGTGCATATCCACAAGCGCAGCAACAAACACGGGCACCGGAAAGCGGAATCTACGACTCATGATTGTCCTCAGAGCGCGTGAGATCCTCTCCTCCTTAACCACAACCAGCAAAAGAGGCTTCCGTTCTATGAAATCAATCGTCGCTTCCACCGAGCGGGCATACGCCAGGAAGCTCCCAATTCTCATCTGAACCGCCCGGCTCACCTGGCTCTCCTGCACCATATCGAGGAAGACATCTCGATACGTCTCGTCTTGAACCACGCGCAGGATAACTTCCGGAGTGAATACCATCTGTGTCCTTCCCACTTCCACCATGCGCGCCCATTGCGCACCAGGAACCGCCTCGCGAAACCTGACAGTCTCACGCTCGCCAAGGTCGCGATAGAACCATTCGAGAACGCTCATATTCCGGTCCCACCTTTGACGCCAGCGCCACACCTCTCGCATCTCATAGCCGGCATGGGAGTCATTCTGGCCGGAACCGCCCACTCCAAGCCGTCCCTTGCTCCTCCGGCGAAGTAGATCGTCACTCCTCTCTCCGTCCCGCTCGGCGAACCACCTCAGTCCCTCGTCTGAAAGGCAGAGACGTTCATGCGACAGACCCTTCACGGATACTTTTGCCACCAGGTTTCTACCAACAAGATCCTTCAACATTTCATCAAGAGCGTTGGACTGAATGTCCAGCAGAGTTCCAACGAACGACGCGCTTGCGAGCGGCCACTCGAAAAGCAGTTCAAGTATCCTGCGCTGCGCCACCCCCAGGTGATCTCCGGTAAAGACCACGTGTGCGATCATGCGCCCGAGCGAAGCCTCATTCAACGCCGCCCCCCGCGGACCATACTCTGAATCCTCATTGAAACTCACAGGCCTGGCATTCCGAACCACCTCTCCCAAGTCCATCGGCAAGCACCCGAACCTGCGCCAGAGAGTCCTTTCTCCATCCCTGGTGAGCCCGTCCGCCGCCGCCACGTAGATCCAGCCGCCAAACGCGTCGCGGCAGTCCGAAACCAGCTTGTCAACGGCAAGCGGGCCCGGCCTCAGCACCAGCATGTTCGGGTATCCCTGCGTCTTCTGCAGGCGCCCAATGTTGCACATGATGCTGGCAGCATCCTCGTTCTCGACGGATCGTCCGAGATGGAGCACCCCGAAGCTCCGCCTTCCCACCGAGACGAATCCTCCCAGCCGTTCGCTCACAACCCAGCGCCAGTCAATATCTCCAGAAGTCACCCCGGCGAGCTGCCTGACGATGCCATAGATGTTGGAAACCAGGTCCAGGTTTCTCAGAAACCTGTCCCGCCAGCTCTCAGAGATCGGATACCGCCGCACGATGTCCTCGAACTCCTCACCCTCCATCCAGGCCAGATAGAACGTCCCCCAGTTTGTCAGGAACCAGCGTCTCACGAACTTCCCACACGAGACCTCGTGACGAGCGTAATACACCAATCTGTGCTCCAGGAGCCTACATAGACCGGCCTTCACATTCGGAGTGTCAACCCCTAGCAGTGCCGCCAGGTCTCCGTACTCCGCAAACGGCGCAACCGCAATCATCCGCAACAGCTCACTGTCCGAACCCATCAGCACAACAGAATCCCTCTCCAAGTCTGCCCTATCCTCATTCTTCAATATGTTCAGGGTCGAGTCTCTAAATTGCACTTGTGCTCATATCAGCCTCTTGCAATTTGTCCTGACATCGCACTTCCAACTCGATAGCGCGCACCAATTCCCACGGCGGCTTTGCAACCGGTCAAGAACGTGCAGCACTCGCTGTCGGCCGACTGCAACCAGACCACAGGCAGCTTGCCGCACCACTCGAAGTCACCGATCTCATAGCACTCGTTCAGAAAGAAGATCAAGTTCTCCACGCTCAGCTCAAGGTTACGCAGAAAAGCCCTATTCCTCGTCACCGCGGCGTCCACATCTTCCGAATCATTCTCGTCCCACTCGTACTCGTCGCCCGGCAGCTCCTTGTCCCTTCGCCTCACCCAATCGTACTCATCACCGATCGTGTACAGCACATCGTCCAGAAGTCTGTCCTGAAGCAGCTCACCGGCCTCGTCGCTTTTGTTCCAGACCTTGTAGCTGTGGATATGCAGCACCTCGGGCGCTCGGCTGGGACAGCCCACCGCAGCCACGTCCTTCGCCAGAACCTCCACAAGGGACTCCGATTCCTGCATCGCAACAGCCCCGACGTAACACACCCGCGCCTTAGTCGCATCCGAGAGTTCGTCATCACCCCAGTAATTGAAAGCATGAAAGTAACGGAACTCGATGCCATCGACGTCCTCGAAGTAGTCCTCGTTCGCCTCGAAGTGAACCTGTTGGGTAAACGTCAACCTGCGCAGCTCCCGCATCCTGCGACGTATTCCCATGCACCGCATGCACTTAGCCTGATAACTCTCATGCCTTGCGGCAGCGTTCCTCAGTCCCGACCTCCTCCGTCCAGCTCTCTTAGCCATGTCCATCTCCTACCTTGAGACTGCTTAGGCCGGCCTTAACATTCGGAAGGTCAACCCGTAGCAGCACCGCTAGCTCCCCGCACTCCGCAAACGGTGCAACCGCTACCATCCGCAACGGGTTCGCTGTGCGATCCCATCAGCACAACGGAATGCTTATCCAAATCTGCACCATCCTTAGTTCTTCAATACCCCGGGCCTGAGTTTCTTGCGCCCGTTAGTCTGCTGCTTCAGCATCAGTATCCTCGTCGTCTTGCTCATTGTCCGCCTGGTCGTCCTCCAGGCCGTCCTTCTCCACATTTTCACCTCCGGCATCCTCATCCTTTCCACCGCGGCCACGTCTGCCGCCTCTCCCGCCTCCGGTACCCTGTCCAAAGTCCAGGCCGTCATCACCCGTTCGATCAAGCATGTCGCGGAAGTCTCTCATCTGGTCGTCCATGTAATCCGTCTGCTCAGCAGCGACCTCTGATTGCGGCCTCGTGTAGGCGTCCGACGCCAGCCGTATAGCTTCGGAAATCGCTGAGTTGCCGGGCTGCGGCGGCAGCAACCGCATGGAGAAATACTCGGGGCGCGGTCCGCCCAGGTCCAGCCTGCCGTAGCAGTTGTGCGCGGCCAAACCGGTAATGTCCTCCTCATCGAGGCGCTCACTGTCAAGCTCGGGGAGCAGTCTCTTGGCGTCGACGGCGTTCACTTGGAACACGCAGAGGCAGCCGGCGTTGGCCAGTATCGAGTCCCGCATGGTAGGAGAGAGCTCATCCAGCCTTGAGAGACTCTGTGTCGCCAACACGAGGGACCCTCGATACTTGAGCAGCTCCGAAAGCATATCCTCGTACTCGACACCCGGTATCGTCTGCATCTCGTCCACGACCACCATCGCTCCTCCGCGTTCGGATGCCATTCTCTCTCCCTCCTGCCTGACTACTAACTCCACGAGGTTCAGCATTGCCGCCCCGACCAGGGCCGATACGTGTCGCCCCACAGCGCCCTGGTCCGTACTTACGAGCAGAACGTCGCCATTTCGTATGGCTTCTCCCACATCGAGCGTACAGCTGCGCTGTCCGAGAATCTCGCGAGCCGCCGCCGAGCCAGCGTACTGAGCCAGCCGCGTCTGCACCGGTGCGACGGCGTCCACCAGGTAGTCGACCCTCCAGCCGCCGAAGTCGCTCTGCCACCAGTTGAGGATGAACGGATCTCGCACGCGCCTCAGCACACCGTTGCGGAAGCCCTCGTCCGTGAGCATCAGCCGCCCATCCAGCAGCGTGTACTGCTCTTCACGCCGCAGAGTCTTGTTCGCCTCATAGAGAGCTTTTAATGTGTGCTCCAATATCGTCTGCATCCTGCCTCCCCACTGATCCCACAGGGCGCGAGCCACTCGCACGATGGTGTCCACCGTGGTCTCCCGGTCCAGAAAGACATGAACATCCAACAGGTTGATCCCACACCTGCGTGTCTTGTCACCCAGGTCTATCAGGCGCACTCGCCCGGCGACTTCCTCCGGAACACGTTGGAGTATCCCACCAACGAGATCCGCGTGCGGGTCCACGACCACAACAGCCTGGTCATCGCGTCCGGCCGCCTTCTCCAGCAGTCTGCTGCCCACGACATGTCCCATGAGCGTTGACTTTCCCATCTGCGTCCTGGCGGCGTACAGGTGATGCCGTCGCATCGCCTGCGGCGGAAAGTGGACAAGCCGGGTTTCGCCGTCACCAACGATCTCTTCTCCAACAAGCGCCCCTGCTCCAAGAGCCCTGGGCAGCGGCAACCTCCTGCTGCCGGCACGCTCCAGGCCGTCCACCTTCGCAGACTCTCCTGGCACGTGCCAGAGAGCCGCCACCTCGCGCACTCCCACAATCCCCTTCCCACGAACGTCAGGCTGTCGGAATAGGCGCCATTTGCGATTGTCCACCTCGAAGCTGAGGAGACTTCCATTCAGCCCAGCATCCTCCACCTTGACCAGTTCACCCACCCCGAACCTGCATCCCAGCGGGTTGTCGAAGCCCCGGTACGCTCCGACGACCGGCTCGAGAAGCTCACGCGAGCGCGTGGGCCGGGACTCCCCGTTCACGACGGCGAACAGTTGGACTTCGAGTCTGAATGCCGCACCCGAGATACGAGTCGCGACCTGTTGCGGATCGTAATACTCCTGCTTGGGTATCTTCCTGAAGAGCCCCAGCTTCCAGAACAGGAACAGGATGCCGGCAGTCACAGCCGTTCCTACGACGCCGTACAGGGCGATCTGCCAGATCTGCCCGGATTCCCAGAGCTGCTTGAACCACATGCCAACAAGCAGCGCTGCCATCGCCCCGACGAGCGCATACAGAATCCACAGCGTCATGGAGTCGCTCCCGATGTCGCCCTGGTCAGCCCTGGCACCGCCACCATTCGGGGACTTCCCCCTGCTCGTTCGCTCGATCTGCTGGTTCACGCGCTCCGTTTCGGCCGCCTTCTGGTTTTCGCTGCCCGCTCCGATCATCGCCCGCGCCCGCCACGCTTCAGACCAGTCGTGCGACATCTGACTCAGCACCAGTCGCGAAACCAACCTCTCCCCAGGTCGCACATCGCTCGACAACCCGCCCAGCATGTCCACGAACGGGTCCGATCCGTAATCGAGCAGTCCTGTGTCGTCGTACACCTGCAGCGGAAGCCATTCACTTCCCTCAGGGCGCAACCTCTGCATCCATACAATCTCCTCATCGCTAAATCTCATTGGGTCGTCACACTCTTCAACGTACTGCAGACCCACTTCCGGATAGTGCGCTCTCAGCTGCTGGGCGACGCGGTCAGGATGCTCGCTTCTCACGAGCATCGATACGCCGCCCTGCTCCGCCACAAGCTCGAGGCTGAAAGGCTCATCCGCATCGAGTGACTCCAGGAGGTTCTCAAAGCTGAGAAGGGTATGTTCACCGAGGCGAGGTGGCATCACCCTCAACAGTGTTCCGTCCGTCTTCACGATCATTCTCCTTCCGTTGTCTGTCTCTCTTACCGTTCGTTCTGCGGCCTTATCTCCGTCTGCTACCAGGTGGCTATCAGCGTCACCGTAAGCGCCACTCCACACAGCGCGGATATCCACATCACCGCCTTGTAAAACCTGATGCTCCGCAGTCTGGCGCAGTCAGCGCATTCATCCGGGTCCCGAAGATGAACGCACTTTCTATGCCGCACCTTGCCGCTGCTTGCATCACCATGTTCGTTCGCCATAGTCCTGACCTCTCGCGTTCAATTGACAATCAATGAGAACCCGCCTCCCACTCGATGATCTCGTGCTCCATTGGTGCTGATTCCATCTCAACGGGGAAGCGCCCCATCGGCGTCAGGAGCAATCCCTGTCCGGTCGGATATGATGGCAGCTGCTCGGCCAACTCGCGTGGTAACTGGAAGGTGTCAGCGATCGTTCCCACCACCGCCGGGTCCTGTCGCAGCAACAGTTTGTAGCTGGCATTCTGAATGACCGCGCGCCCGCTGTTGCCCCTGACTCCCTCGCTAGTGTTCACAGCCAACAGGTCGTTTACGTCCTGAGTTATGCTCGTCAGTCCCAGGACGTGCTTCCGTGCTCTCTTTGCGGTGTTCATCATGAACTCGGCGCCCTCTGGCACCTGGATGATCCTCCACACCTCGTCGACGATCAGCTCCCGAGGCCTGGGGTCACGCGCAGCCATCGTCCAAACCACCTCTGCGCATACCATCGCCGCTGCCGCACTCATCTCCGGCTTGATCAGTCGCAGGTTGAAGACCGTGATTGGCGGCTCATCCGTCAGAAGGTCCGTGCCTTCGTCCGAAAGCAGGTAGCGCATACTGCCCGAGTAGAATGGCCGCACCATAGCGGCAAGAGCGGGCTCCGTCTTCTCAAGGTGCCCGTACAGCCCCGACCAGTTGCCTTCCTCACCTTCGGCCGCCACCCTCTCGTAGTAGGTCGTCATGGCGTTGTCCAGGCTTGCCCTCAGCGTGGGGTCCAGATTCTGTCCTATCATCACCTGCACCAGGTTGATCAGGTTCTGGATTCGCTCCATTAGCTCCGCACCCGTCTCGGCAACAACGAATGGGTTCATGCCCTGCCCGGGCACGCCGGGAGTAAGAACGCGACCACCGGCAGCGATCGCCGTATCAACGTACTCACCCTCAGGGTCAACGATGTAAGCCCGAACGCCCCTCGTCAGCTGTCGCAGGATGCCAAGTTTCGCGCTGTAGCTCTTGCCGGCCCCGCTGGTCGCGAGAATCGCCGTATTCAGGTTCTGTGCCACCGGCGAGTTGAACTTGTCGAACGTGACGAGGCTTCGAGCGTTCGTGTCCAATCCGATGAGTGTGCCATCCCGGGCGTCCATGTCGGGAGGGCCGAAAGGGTAGAGCAGAGCGACGCTGCTCGTATCCACTACTGTCCACTTGCGGAGTGAGTTTTCGCAGAGCGGCATCGTCAACCGCAGCGCCTTCGCCTGCACACGGGGCAGTTCCTCCAGCTGCGCCATCACCGACGTGAATACCGAACGCAGCACCGTAAGGTACTCTTCGAGCTTCCGCTCCGATGGAGCGTGGACCGTAACCGCGAGGCAAACGTTGAACATCCGCTCAACACCACGCATCACCTGACTGCGCAGCCGAACGATGTCCTCTATAGCTATTTTTTCCTTCTCATCGACTATGCCTTTACGCTTCAATTGGATCGTCGCCGATGCCTGCATCTTCGTGAGCTGGCTCTGAAGGTTTGACAACGCCTGCGCCGAAGGAACCTGCGACACTTGCACCGACACGTCCATCGGTATTCCCTGTGTCAGGATCGACTCCAGAAAGCCGAGACTTATCTGGCGCGGGAAGACCTTCAGCCAGATCGTCTTCCGGTAGTCGCCATTGTCGCTCCGGACGTGAGAAACCTCGGTTCTGTATCGGATGCTCTCCTGTTCCGGAAGATCGGCGGGAGACTGCCCGAATGCACAACTCAGAAGCAATATGTCGAGCGCTCGGTCAGCCAGAACACCTGCGGTAAGCTGCACTCGACTGACCGCCGCCATCACCTCGTCCATGCGTTCCGCGTCACAGATGATGTAGAAGCGCCTGTCCATCAGCCCCTCACGGCTCTCCATGTCCCCAAGAAGAACGTCAAGCGACTCCGCAGCCATTCGAAGCCTCCCACTCAAGGGCTTCTCGCCCTCGGCGGCCTGTCGTTGCTCCCGCATTTTCAATCGGAACTCGTTCAGGCGCGGCGGATGCTGCCTTATCAGAAACTGAACTTGCCCCTGGAGCGAATTTAGAGCGCCGGCGAAACTCCTGACGCTGGCTTCGTCGTTCTCCTGCCCTTTCACCTGAAATACCACCATCTTGCGCCTGTCAGCCCTCACGATGCGATTGCCGTTCTCAATGTGGCTGTACCCCAGGTACCCCAGGACATCAGGCACTTCATCGAGGTTGTCCGAAGGCCATTCGCGCTCCATTTCGGCCTGGCGTTCCCGCTCTTCCAAGTCCGGATCTATGTGCGCCGGTATCACCCCGTCATCATCTTCCGAGCCTCTCAGGCGCAGCAGACGGCCAGCTGCTCCCGCCGTCACTCCTGCGACTCTTCCCCCCACTCTCGTGAACACTCGCGCCCCTCTTTTGACCACACCGTTCTGCCCCCCTTGCGAAGTCCCTTCCAACTCGCCACGTACCTCGTATCCTTCCCGCTCTACTCGTTCTTCAGTGGCAACTGCCATCTCCAACACTCCCTTGTTTAATGCTGCCCGAGTGAAGACACCATATCCTCACCATCTCCCGATGCTCGTCTGCACAGCCATCTACCTAGCCTGCACCCACCTTCGCTCCTATCCGTCCCGTGCGTCATGGCACAACTCAAAACCATAGGCTTATGTATTCCACACATCCGGATTCAGGTATCTCTCGAAGTTGTAGCGCATCACGACATAAATCAGAGTCGCGATCACGTATGCCATGAACACCAGCAGCAGGCCAACCAGCGGACTCGTTATCATGTTCCGCAGCACCCCGGCGCGTTCACCTCCCGCGCCCGAGTCCACCACGTGCATCAGCCCGCTCCAAGCCATCGTCATCAGAGCCACACCAACCGCAGCCCACGTCACCAGTCCCACAACGATCCCCACGCGGCACGACATCATCAGGTACAGCGAGTTCACCTTGTCAGCATCCGGCCCGTCTTCATGGTGATACCAGCACTTGGGCCGCCTGTCCTTGCCGTACTCAAACCTCTGCCCGTAGTACACGTTGTACTCCTGGTCAGTGCCATCGTTCGCGTAGTCTGGCTCCGTAAACCAGAACAGCTGGAATATGTTCAACCACGGCCCATCGACTCCCTCCGGCTCCTGTGCGTACGCCTCTTCAGGACTTGCCAGCCCCGTCACAACCGCTAGCAGCGCGGCCACCATAGCAACGGCCAGCCGCGACCGACTAATTGTTGACGCACTCATAGTCTTCCTCCGTGGGCGTGCCGTCCGGTCCGAACGGTTCCTCCTGCTCAGGAATCTTGAGCTTGCACGCGAAGGCGCGCCTGCAGCCACCGAAAGCCTCTCCCTTGCTGTTCGTGCCCGGCTCCACCCACGTCCACCCGGTCCAGCGCCCCTCGTCGTCCTGGGCAATGTCGGGCCCACAATGTAACGGTTCGCCATCCCACAACCCGATAACGCGTCCCTCCTCGTAGTAGTCAGGTTCGCGCACTTCGCCCGGTTCCGGCGTCGGGTCGACGTACACCAGCTCCTCATAAGGCCGGTCGAACGTCACGAGCAATTTCTCGAACAGAAAGCTCTGCTCGAATACCAGCACGACGTTGGAGTCCTCGGATTCGTGAAGATACTGCCGCGCGTCCTTCTCCACCCGCCAGTGCTCAGGCCAGTATTCATAATCCGCATATGACCGGCTGGAATTCTTGCTGCAACTGCAACCGCCCGGGCAGCCTCCACTCCTGCTGCAGGAGCACGAACAGCTGCTGATATGTCGCTCCAGGCGCTGATTGTAGTGATCCACCGGCTGGTATACCGGTCTCTTCACCGTCACCCGATGCTCGAGGTCGAGCCGCAGCTGTATGATTGAGCTGTCCGGGTCTGTGCTGTTGATCTTGTCCTCGAGAGTGGGTGGCGCGACGTTGAACTTCACGATGTTCGGCTTCAGAGGATCGAATCCGTCGTCTTCCGGCCTGAGAACCCGAAATTCAGGCCCTGCGACACCGTTGCTGTCTAGAACGAAGAGCGTCGCTCTGTTCACGATATCCTGCGGCTGAATTGTGCTCACTACGGGTCTTACCCTTATCTCGAAGTCCGCATCCCCCTGCGCGAACACCGCCATCTCCTCGAGTATCACCCGCACGTTCTCCGGAGCCACAAGCGGACACGTCCTAACCTCACCGACGATCCTCTGCCCCGAAGCGCCATCGAAGTAGTCATCAGACCCAGGGTCGTCGGGGCGCTCGCTCTGAATGCCGAGGCTCATAATTTCGACATCGTTGCCGTTGCAGATCTCGAACCTGTCCAGTAACAAGGCATCACCATCATTCATGTCTTCCACAGGAGTGACCGAAATCACCCTAACCTTCGGGTAGGGCAACATCCCCTCTCCGATCGATAGTGCTCCCTGGTTGCGCTTGCGATCCTGCCAGTTAACAGAGAGCACAGGTTTTGATATCGCGTCTCTCGCCAACAGTCCTTCAATAGGAACCGAGGTGGTGCCCTGCGCGCGAATGCGGCAGTGCTCGGAGTGGACTCGGTAACTTATCCGAGGCGGAGACTGCCTGTTGATGTAGTAGCCCTCCCGTGTAGCGATGTCACAGTAGGGCCTTATGCCGCCACGGTCTCCGATGTAAACGTTCTCGAAGACGAACTCTTCTTCGGTTTCCAGTGCCTGCAATGGAGCGATTGGCCCGACAGACCCGACGAACGTCCAACCGGGCTGAACTCGCGTCCTGTGAGATTCGAGCTCAATCACCGACTGAAGCGTCTCGTTGACCCGGGGACCCGCTTCCTTTAGCGGCGCAGCCGCCTTTAGCCTGATCGTCGCCGCCCCCGCGCCATCGTTCCTCGATCCACTCAGCTTCACCACGACGGATTGCAGGTAAACTCGCCGTCCCCTGTAGTCGTCCGCCACCTGTGCTTCCGCCCGGTCCGAACCGCACCCCACCATTGCAGATCCGGCAAGGACAATCAGCAGGATCACGGCAGCAGAGCTTCCGCCTCCGATCGGTCCGAACGGCAGCCTAACCTCCAGCGAAATCTTCCGCCCTGAGAGCGGCACAGTCATCTGCAGGCGCCTGCCTCGCCGTCTGCTCCTACGCTGGGACCGTTCCATAGGACGCCTTCTTATGAGGTCCCTGACCTCGCTCACGTGGTAGCGAGATCCGAAGCGAAAGCCGAAGTACTCGCTGACTATCCCGAACATCGAGCGACCGCCGGGCCTGATCGCGACGAAACAGGCCACGAGCACCCCGACGACCGCGCCTACACCGAGCCTTACAAGAAATGGAAGGAACCAAAGGGGTACGAATTGAAAGACGACCCAGCCGAGCACCACGGCTATCACCACGCCGAGCAGCTGCTTCGCCGTCAGCCCGAAGAGCCAGGTATCCTCTGCCTGCGTGAACGTCGGCACCTCATGCGTGCGCCAGCCTCCGCCGTCACTGCGCTCCGTCGTCATATAGACTCAGTTCCTCCTTCCTTACCAGTCCCTCCATTGGCACTCAAGGCACGGCCGGTGCGGTGGTATCTCCTCATGATTGGGCACGTGCCAGCAGTAATTTCCATCTCCAAATTCAGCACCCAGTCCCTTGTAAATGAAGTACAGTCCACGCGCTCTACCTTCCTCCTTCCTCGCAACCTGCTCATCCGTCCACTCTTGCCGCTTCATCGCCTCTTCGTCCTCGATGGATATGGTGTAGAAGCCGCGCTCCCTTCCCCACGCAGCCCACGGCAACGTTGTCTCATCGCACTTGCTCACCCAGCCATCCTCCAGAACGATGCGATCGTGAACCACATAGTGAGCGTCTCTCCAATCGGCGAGGCTGAAGTCCCATACGGTGTCGTCCAAAGCGAATTTCAAGGGCTCTCCCCATTTCACGAAGAGATCATCCCAATCCCTTCGTTCAAGGGGCGGCGCAGGCAACGGCTTGTTCGCCCAGTCTTCATACTTGCTTATCCCGAGGCAACTACCCGAACCCCATCCCACTTTCACGCTCCAGACATAAATCCAGTGGCTGCTGTCGCTCCACGTAGGATTGCTGCTGTCGAATGCGGTACCGATCTCCGGTCCGCATGTGACTTCACGAGCACGCTTCGGCGATTCATAGACATGGATGGTCCTTCCGTTGCTGACAAACTTGTAGAAATAACCCCTCTCCTTGAATTTGCCCAATTCGATCGCACCGACCTCCTCGGGAGTCGGCCAATCACCAGCCGTCACGGGCGTCGCGGTAGGGGATTGTGTCGGGGGCTGCTGAACGGCAGACGTTGCAACAGGAACAGCGGTCGGCTGCGCTCCCTGTGGGCTCCCCACAGTCGCCGTCGCCGCGACCTCCGACATCACCGGTGTCGGGGGAGGTATATCGCTGCTCGCAAACACCCTGAACTCGTAGCCACGGTCGGTCTCCGCGTTACAGGCGATTCCATCCATGTCCGTATCCAGCATGTTGGGGTCCTCTCCAGGACCCCCGTTCCAAAGAAAGAACTCCTGTGCCTCGATCCAATCCCCAAAATCTCCACAGTCAATATCCTGAGCCGATACAGGCTCCGCCAACTCCACGGCGGGTGTAGCCGTCACCACGACCGGCGAAGGCACGCTCTGCGAGTACGGCGTCGCCGTTGCCTGTACCAGCTCAACGGCCGCGACCGGCGGCGAAGGCGGCCCCGCTGTCTTCGAAGGGGCAACAGTCTCCAAAGCCACCGGCTCCGTAAAGTCATCCTGCCAACCACAGCCGGCAGTCACCACCATCAACAGCCCCGCCAATACCGCCGCCGCCCACAGACCAATTAACTTCCTTCCGTCAAATACATGTACATGCATCGAGTCAGTCCTTTTGATCGGTAATTTCCTGCACTGAACGCATCACGACAGGAATCGATGCCGTTATTCCCAATGACTTGCGTCATGCAAAAGACCCTGGCAGAGTCGCGACCTCGTCAGCGCCAAGCTCGTCGACAAGCTCCGCCTTCGGCCCTCCCGTGCCCGATACCATGCGCAGATTCACGCCCTCGGCGCAGAGCTCCTCGATCAGCCGCCAACGCTTCCGCTCGGTGCCCCACCCGGACTCTGCGCTGATAGCGGACAGGCAGATATCGTTATCTCGAAACCACTTGTTCGTTGCCTCAAGCACTTCCGGCCGTATCTCACCATGCGAGTACAGTTCCGCAATCAGCGCAGGCATATTGAGTTCCAGTTCTTCCGCGCCGCGCCGCGCACTCGTGCGCTCGACTCGCTCCATCAGCCATCTTCGTAACATCTGATATCCAGATTCTCCATTCATTCCGTCCCTCGTAATATCACTCACTGCAGCTGACGCACGCGCCTGCAGCCAGGTTCACGATCGTCCCACACCCATCCGCGTCGCAGACCGGCCTCTCCGGACAGGACCGGGCCGCAACGCAGGGATGTGCCCTCACCCGTCACCGCCGCATCGGGCAGGAACTCTCCCACCTCCAGAAGAGTAGGCAGCTCCGCGCGTTCCAGAAGAGCCCGCTCACCGCCAGCTTGCGGCGTAGGCTGCGCGCCACCTGTCGCATACTGTCTGTAGAGACTCACGCCAGACGTCACTGCCAGGTAGAAGCTCAGGACGACCACCGCGAGGATCGTGAGAGCAGCCGCAAGCGCCTGCTTCCGCGACACCCCCAGAAGGGCCGCCAGCTTATCGAGCGTGTCACCGACCAATCTGTCTTCTTCATTCGTCATCCGAGACATCCCTCCGGGCCTGTCTGCCTCAGTTCGTCCTTACGCAACCACGCACCCCCGTTCCGCCAAGGTCGGTGTTCCACGCCCAGCCCGCATCCTCCGCCACATCGTCAAGATCCTCCTGGCACGATATGGGCCTTCCGCCACCACCGAGCATCAGGACCTCTCCTTCAACTGCGACCTCGCTCGTGAGCAACTCATTCAGATTGAACTCGCCCTCGAACTCGCTCTCTTCCCAGAATCTCACCACGTTTCCTATATCCGCTGAGTTGATGTATAACGTCACTGCACCGTTGATAATCAGGTAGGAGCACACTCCCAACATCAATCCCTTGACCACGCTCCAGATGATCTCCCTGCTTCGCTCCACACCCTTGGTATCTCCGCCGGACGACATCAGCACGAACATCGCGTACAGCCAGTACCCAACGGCAGCCAGCACCGTGACCAGAATAATCAGTCGAGCTGCGGTCCTGGACATATCGAGGACGACATTTGCCTCCTCCATTCCCTCAAAGAACGCCTCCTGCGGGAGTCCGGTAGCCCGAACGCCGACCTCGAGAGCGGCGCTCACCAGCGAGTCTGCCCGCTCCGCATACCCCAGCAATTCAATGACTCCCGTTTCCAGGGACATATCCCTCTCTCTCAAGCCGGAAGTTACCTTCTAGCTGAACACCAGCTTAACTACAGCGAATACATCGTCTCCGAACACCCAACCCAGCAGAAACATCATGAACGCCCAGAAAACCAGTGTCATAAGCATCAGCACCGCCGAGACGAAACCCGTAACCATATCCCCGAGCTGGAAGAGTAATCTCTTCAGGGCCCCGTCCAGCCCCGACTGACCGTGCTGGCGGAGCCTGTCTCCCCACTGGAGTGAAAACGTCCGCTCGCAGGTCGCACACCTGATTGACTCTCCCGGCAAGGGACCACCTTGCTTGGGCAACGGTATCTCCAGAACTTCTCCGCAGTATGGGCATCCCTCAATCAATTCCACTCGCCTTTCTCATGCATTGCCACACTCGCACCACGAAACTCATGTGAATTACGAACTCTCCCCGTTCCAGCTCCCTCTGTTCACTCATGCTCGTACCCGTTTCCGGTTCGGTTTCCGCGACTCTCACTCCCCGGGGGCAGAATGGCTCCGTCAAGCCACGCTCCGCCTGGTGGCATACTTCCCGTCGAGCGGGAATACGACCACGAAGGCGCCGGGCCCTCCATATCGCTTCGCGCTCTGTCCCGTTACAAACACTCTCAGTGTCACTATGAATCCCCCGTAAAACTGTCTGCGGTCTCCGACTACAACCGCATACTCTCGTCCTCGATCACCCGTCTCTTTTTCCGCCTCGACGTATACCAGACCACCGGTGCAACTGTCAGAACGACGGTGCAGACCAGGCCCGCAAAGCCCACACCTGTCAATTCACCGCCGCCCGCAAATATGCCGACTATCATCACCGCACCCGACACCACTGCGACGTAGAGCAGGAACAGTCCGATGGGGACTGCTACCAACCAGACCATCAACTTCATCAGGCTCACTACGTTAATCCTCCGGAAAGAGTGTCAGAACAGCGGTTATGTGCTCATACTCATCGTCACCGCCATCTACCACGACTAAAGCTCCCAAGCCGTGCCGCAAGAGTCGCATTTCATATGACGCCTGCCACCACAACGACGACACTCGTGATGACGAAAGTCCCGTTCTTGATCATCGATATCCTCAGCCTATCCATGCGACTATCCTCAGTATGCCTATGACACCAAACACAACCGCAATGTAGAACAGTCCGTAAAGAATGCGGCGACGATAGACGATCTCCGACGCGTTCCCATCGGCCGCTTGGCGCAGCTTTCCACTCTGAAGGACGCAGTAGGTCGTATAACCAATGACGATCGCGCCAACGACTCCGTATGCGAATCTCACGACCGTCAACACCAGACCTGACTCGGCCAGCATCGCAAAGAGCGCAAAAAGCGTTCCTACCGCAACCATTGCGCCAAGCACCCTTGCGTCAAGCTCCGTTTCCCATATATTCAACTTCATAACCAGTTATCTAGTTCTCTCTTCATAGTCTTCGTGACCAGCCGTCCGGAGCGCCAGTCCGGTATGAATCCTAGAGTCGCCGTCACTTTTCACATTGCCCCGTAGCGTCATTTTGGTCAGCATCAGTATCCGTTCCAGGCTTCCACGTCCACTCCAAGGCGCCCGAACCCAGCCCCGGATAGTTTTCCTCGCAGAGAACAACCTGGTTGTTGTACATACCTATGAACTCGCCTTCCATGCGAATCTCCGTAGCTCCAGACTGCACGATTCCCACCTCTCCCACGTCCACACTCTGCCCGCCAAAGGCAGTAGAGAAGAACTCCACGCCACCGCCTATGAAGAAGAACGCCAGCGTGCAGCCGCCTGCCGAGGCGATGCTCAAGAAAATCTGGTTGCGTGCCCTTGCGAACATCTGCGGGTCATCGGCCGCTCTATTGAGCTTCATGAAGCCCAACATGCAGAAGAACGCGGCCACCAGTATCCCAGCCCCCATGGTCCAGCGGATTATCGTCTGCCCGCCGCGAAACAGCCCCTCGATAATCGATTGGTTTTGCTCGCTATACGCCTGTTCGGCGATGGGTTCGACGAGCGCCGCTCCCTGTTGAACCTGTACCGCAAATTCAGATCCGAATTCGATCATTTCCCGACACCTCCGTTAACCTGATGCCTTCGCAACCCGTACTCTCAATCTTGGCCCCGTTCGACAGAATCACTTCCTCTCAACTGCCTCTACTCATCCGGGCTCCGCATACCGTAGTAGCGCCGCCGCTGTTCCTCGTTCTCTACGCGCTGCGCGTCGTAAGGTGGTCGCACCTCGCGTCCGCTCAGGTCCTGGGCCGTTGAGCGACCCCAGTCTCCCAGTCCCTGCGAGAACCTCGTACGCCCCGCTGCCTCGGCAAGTTCCCTGCCGCGGTCGGCGAGGCGCTCGCCACCTTCGCGGGCCTGCCTCGCAAGGCGCGCGCTATCGCTTCCTGCCTGCTGGAGCACCTCCGAGCCCTCGGGCATCGTGTCCGTCCGATACCCTTCGCCCGCGTCCTCTACGCGCCGTCCCATCACCTGATTGAAACGACGTTCTCCCACCTGGTCGAGCAGTCGAGACTCGTTCTCTGTCGCCATCCTGGTCGTTCCCTCGTCGCGCACGAAGCTCCCCTCGCCCATGAACTGGCTGCGCGAACCCATTGCCCTGTTGAATCCCTGGACGCCCAGTTGGTCGGGCGCGATAAGGCTCGCTTCCGCCGGCGTCGCAACGCGCTGCTGACCGTTCTCCGTTACGAGGTACTCACCCTGGCTGTTTTGCTGCCCCTGCGTCCTGATGCTGCTGTCCATGGCCCGTGTGAACTTCTCGTTTCCCATCACCGACCGCGCATGCATCTGCTCTCCGGTCAGAGGCCGTATAGCCCCACCCGTGTTCTGCCACGCGCCGCTCCCCACGTAGCGAATGCGCCTGCCGGCTGTCTCATGGAACTCATCCCCTAGCGTCTGCCGGGCGACTTTTCCTTCGGCCGTCTCCGCCATCAAACGGTCAGAGTCCAGGTCTTTCACCAGAGGCACGCGCGCCTGTTCCATGTATCCGGAGTAACCCGAACGGAATGCCTGTCCCATCTGGCCCGCGATCGACGGTCGACCGCCCTCTGCGTCTCCCTGTCCTCGGGTCACTTGCCCTGCAGAAGAGTCGCCGGCATCGGTCGTTCCCACAGCGGTCGAGGCCGGCTGCGAACTGAATATCCTGTTGAATCGCTGCCGTCCCAGGACCGAAACCATCTGACGCTCAGCCGCCGTAGCGAGCCTTGTCTGTCCACCCGCCAGGACATAGGGACCACCGAGCGCGCTCAATCCTTCCTGACGAGCCTGGTTGAAAGCTCCCTCTCCCATCTCGGAGCGAGCCTGCATCGCGTCGAAATAGCTCTGCCGCTGGGGTATCGAGGTCGTCTCGGCATCGGCGCGCCGAGCGCTGAACACACGGTTGAAGCGATCACGTCCAATATCTCCGATGACACGCCGCTCGGCAGCCGTCGCCGACCGCACCGTCCACCCCTCTGCGACATACCTGTCGTTGACCGCAACAACGCCACTTCCGCTTGTCTTGTCGAAGTCGGCGTTGCCCATCAGCGCTCTCGCCCTTGTATCGTCGTTGATTCCGCTTGGAGCAGCCGGCGCGGCGGCTTGAGGCTGAGCCGCGGGTCTCGCCTCGAACGCCCTGTTGAAGCGATCCACGCTCAGGTTGTCGATGAGCGCTCTCTCCTGAGGCGTTGATGTCCTTATCGCGCCGTTCTCTCGTAAATACCAGCGGCTTATCGCCTGCAGCCCGCCTCTGCGACCACGCAGGTACGCTCTGCCGCCGATGCCGCCAACGATCTGCCGCACACTCGCCTGGTGCTGCTCACGCGGACTCAGATCGCGGTATGCAGCTTGATCACCCGAACCGGAATCGCCCGAAATCGTCCCGGGTCCCACAGCCCTCCCGGAAACAGGGCCACCCGCACTCGTGGTGGCAGCAACCCTCTCGGCGGTGAATGCTGATCCCTGCTCAAGGCCATCTCCAAAGGTTGACGTTCCTCCTACCTGCGACGAGGGTCGCGCCAGCCCGCCCACCTCGGGAGAGACGATGGAGCCCGCCCCCCGTATCGCGCTGAAGCCGGCGCGGAGCGACCTGAATCCGCCTACGGCAGCCCCCGCCGCCACATTCGACAGCCTCGCCGTCACGCCCGTCCCGACTCCACTTACCGGAGACTGCGCAGCCAGACCGCCGGCAGCCGCGACTCCTCCGCCAGGTCCACCACCGGGTCCACCGGCCACACCCACGAGACCCAACGGTCCGCCAGCGCCACCGCCCGCCATGACCCCAAGAGCCCGGAATCCCATCGCGGCGAATGAAATCGTGCTGACGAAGCTCTCCTGCAAGCTGCCCTGCCCAAGGATGCTCGGCACCTTGAATGTAACTATCATCCCCATGATGCCGATCAGAAGCGCCCACACCATCTGCGTCGGTAACACCGCCTGCAGCGCGTTGTTTATCGAACCGGTGTCGGCGACGATGCCGACCGGCGTGGCGAGTCGCACGAACCAGATCGCGACCGCGAAGGCTATGATCTGGATTCCGTGCTGAAAGAGTGTCGTTGTGAAGAGCGTGACCCATCTGCGCCCCCACCCGGAGGTCTCAGGAAGGGCCCACATCAACATCCCCAGCGGCGAGACGATTATCAGGAGGTTCAGCAGCACTATGCGCATCACGAACTGAGCGATGACCAGGAGCACAGTGATAGCGAATATCTTCATCAGCATGACTATCAGTCCGGTGAACGCGACCTTGATCGCAACCAGCAGGACTCCGGCGACGGGAACGGCAGCAAGCCACGCATGCGACACGTTCCTCGCGACAATCGCGAACAGAGCGTTTCCGAGCGTCAGGGTGATGTCCGCCGGAGTGACGCGCATCGCCGCGGCAATGTACCTCGAAACCCCATCGGCCACGTCAACGAGCAGCGAGCACCACCAGTAGCTCGTGAGCGCCGCAATCAGCGCTAGAATCAGCCGGGGCACAGTCTCACGCCAGTCGGCCATCGTACGCTGACCGCCGATAAAGCTGCGCACTATCTGACTCAGACCCATCCACGCGATGACCAGCGCCAGAAACGCCACCATCACGTTCAGAAGCGCCGACCAGCCGATACGCACAATTCCACGCTCGTAGGTCAGCTCGGGGGGCGTTCCCGTCAGCAAGCCGGTAAAGGTCGTGATACCGCCCTCCATAGTCTGCTGAGGCGGGGCTGCGCCCACTCTCTCCAGTACCATCCTGGGCGCAAGCGTGATGTGGCTAAACTCGTAGTGGACCTGCGTGCCCAGAGGAACATCTCCGGAGCGGGGGTCGCGACCGTCGAGCACTTCGGAAAGATAGGTGTCGCGCTTTTCCCTGCGCTGCAGCGGTGGCAACCCCGCTAGGGCCCGCTCCTCGTTAACTTCGATGTACGCGGCCGTGCGAAGCTCTTCAAGCTCCTCCAGAGGGGACTTGTCGGGTTTCTTGCAGTTCCCATTGGCGTTCGGCTTGTGCGGGTCGTCTGCGTTCTCCACCAGCTCGTCGTCAGTTGTGATCTTCCCGTCGCCGTTGGAGTCGTAGCGGTCGAAGGCCTCACGCTCCCCATCGGTCATGAACTGTCCCATCGCGAAGCACATGCCGCCATGAATCGCCGTTCCCACTCCCTGGAACAGGAACGTCAGGCCCTTCTCCAGCCAGTTGATGGGCGACAGAACCCTGATTATCTTCTGCCACCAGTTGCCGCCGAGCTTGCCGACGATTTCGAAGACCCAGCCGTGTATGTGGTTACTCGGAGCGCCCTCGTACGGCACCATGTCGAACTTCAGCAGGTAGTCGCGGTTGTTCGTCAGCGGCCTGACCATCTCGGTGCCCTGCTGCACCTCGTCGTTGGCGAATTCAAACTTGAACCTGTAGGCAGTCACCGCCGGCGACTGCTCAGTTGCGGGAATGCCGTTGCCGTCCTCGTCCACCACAACGTCGCCAGCCCGAAACAGAATGTTGCCTTCGGAGTCCACAACATCAGAGGTATGCCGCTGGTACTCGATTATCTCCAGATTGACCCACTCGACCTCGTCAAACTTGTCGTTGATACGGTTCGCGCCAGTACCTCCGGGTACTATCCTGCCGGCGTCGTCGAGCACCTCCCAGCGAATCTCGTACGCCTTGCAGTTGAGAACTATGAAGGTCTCGAAGCCCCCGTTGCCGTCACGCTTTGACTGGTCCTCCGGAAGGGCGTTGAACCCACTGTTGAGCACCGAGACCTTCATGCCTTCAACGCAGTTGCCCAGACCACCCTCCGTAGGCGGAGTCTCCACCGGTGGCGGCGGCTCCTGGGCGAGCACGTCGCCAGGTACGGCAAGCACGCAGATGACGGCCAGCAGCGCGAGAGCGGCGAAGCCGACCGCGCGTCTGGGCCCGAACCGGCGCGTACCGCGCATCATGACCACCCGACTAGCTCCTCCCGCCCTAAGCGGTGAACCCTGAGCTCATGTCCCATTGCACAGCGCCACCGCTCAAGCGAACGCCCACACCTCTCCATCACGCTCAGCGTCCCATCATCGCGGCACAGCGGACACGCTATCTTCAATCCCAAACGCGACTGTGCCACAGTCCCCCCGCCGGGCACCATCAAGGCGGCAAGCGTCGGATATCTCCTAAGCGTCGTACTCGGCCCCAGGTACCGCAGCCGCAAGACCCGTCCCT
>MKWU01002527.1_pt1 | contig 27068 bp, 21 predicted proteins | sample 809101 | NCBI WGS metagenome assembly MKWU01 (sample SAMN05860141, study PRJNA318959) | sponge metagenome | host: Aplysina aerophoba | place: Slovenia: Piran, Adriatic Sea, Gulf of Piran | collected 2013-05-07 | reverse complement strand
CGCCGCGGTCATGCGCTGGAGCGTCGCCCAGGGTCACCGGGACACCAACCCGGCCGGGGAACGTCTGGCAGCGGCGCTGCCGAAGCAGGGCAACGGGACCACCCACCACCGGGCGCTGCCCCACAACAAAGTCGGGGCTGCTCTCGACCACATACGCCAGGCCGGTGCCGCCAACCCCGCCCCCGCCCTCGCGGTCGAGTTCCAGATCCTCTGCGCTGTGCGACCGTCGGAGGCACGACTCGCAACCTGGTCCGAACTCGACCTAGACGCGGCCACATGGACGATCCCTGCTGAGAGGATGAAAGCGAAACTGGAACATCGGGTACCACTCAGCACCGCCGCCGTCGCCGTACTCAGCCGGGCGCGTGACCTATCGGACGGTACCCGACTGGTGTTTCCCAACAGCCGGACCGGTGGGCCGCTCGGACCCGAGACAGTCCGGGCACTACTACGACGGGCAGACGTTGCCGCCGTGCCGCACGGATTCAGGTCTAGCTTCAGGGTTTGGGTTGAGGAGTGCACCGACACGCCAAGGTCGGTGTCCGAAGCTGCTTTGGCGCATGTCAACCGAGACCAGGTCGAAGCCGCCTACCTACGGTCCGATCTGTTCGACCGTCGTCGAGGGCTCATGAACCAATGGGCAAGCTACATCAGCTGTTCACCCCAATAATATCCTCATATAACCGCAGCAAACGAACAAACAATTCTACGCTAACAGCCATGGAACACATAAGAATCCTCCGTCTCAGATAGTGTCAGGTTGTACCACACCTTTAAGGTATTGAGACTCGCGAAGCTTCCGGTATGGCTACGAAAAGAAAGAATCGAATTGCGACTGTCGAAGGTCCGCTCTCGGCTCAACGCGATCGCTGGCCTCGATGGCGAAGCGTTCACCGACGCAGTACGCGAAGAACTCGACGGTCTCGAATCGGAGTACAGCGACCTTGAGCGGAGGCATCGGGCGGCGATCCTGTCGGAAGCGCACGAGGAACGGGCCGCGGTGGGCTTGTTCCCCGACGGTGACGACCAGGACGGCGCGGAGGACCGCCAGTCGCTTGGCCGGGTCACCTTGGCCGACTATCTCGGACCCGCTGCCGCCGGGCTCTGGTCTCCGCGGTGCTGCCGCCGAACTCAACGCCGCGCTTGAAGTTCCCGAAGCTGGCCCCTCCCGTGGGGTAGCGGTTCGTGGCGGACAATCGAACCCCCGCTTCACGCCGCAGCACAACCCCCCCCCCCCATACCATCCGCATCCTCCCAGGTCACAGGCACCTTTGGGGGTTTGGTTGTTTCATCCGTTTTCGGCACCGTTTTGTACAAACCCGAGGCTGAACTGATAACCAGACAGATACCCAATACAGGAAACAATCGGAAACATGAGACGACCAGCCACACTCTCAGCCACGTTCGTCAAGACCGTGCGCCGACCCGGACGCTACGGAGACGGACGCGGCGGCCACGGGCTAACCCTACTGGTAAAGCCGACCAGAATCGAGGGTCGGCTATCCAAGACCTGGAGCCAACGGATCCGAATCAACGGCCGCGAAACCAACCTCGGCCTCGGTTCCTACCCGGCAGTGACACTGGCCGAGGCCCGCCGCCGCGCCCTCGACAACCGCCAAGCCATCGAGGAAGGCCGAAACCCGAGAGCCAACAAGACGCCAACGTTCGAACAAGCCGCCGACAAGGTCATCGAACTCCACTCCGCCAAATGGCGGCCGGGCAGCAGAAGCGGAGAAATCTGGAAGTCCAGCCTCCGAACCTACGTGTACCCAACAGTCGGAGGAAAACGGATCGACCTGATCACGTCAGCAGACCTCATGGCCTGCCTGGCTCCCATGTGGTTCACCAAAGCCGAAACCGCGAGACGGGTTCGCCAGCGCATCAGCGCCGTCATGAAATGGGCCGTCGCCGAAGGTCACCGCCAAGACGACCCCACCGCCACGATTACAGCCGCCCTAGGCAAGAACAGCGCCCGGCGTCAGCACATGCGATCTGTGCCCCACAGCCAAGTATCCGAGGCGCTGGCCACCATCCGGGCCACCAGCGCCTCGGCGGCCACCGTCTACTGCTTCGAGTTCCTCACGCTGTGCGCCGTGCGAAGCGGCGAGGCACGGCTCGCAACATGGGACGAGATCGACCTCGACTCCGCAACATGGACCATCCCGGGCCACCGCACCAAGACCGGCGAACCACACCGGGTTCCACTAAGCACCGCCGCGCTTGCCGTCCTCAACAAAACCCAAGCCCTGTCAGACGGCAACGGTCTCGTCTTCCCATCAGCAACCGGCCAACCCCTCTCAGACTCGACCATCAGCAAACTCTGCCGCGAAACGGGGTCGAAGGCACCCCACATGGGATGCGGTCCGCCTTCCGCAGCTGGGCAGCGGAAATAGGAGCAGACTGGGCAGTCGCGGAACTATGCCTAGGCCACCGCGCAGGATCCGACGTAGAACTCGCCTACCAACGCTCCGACCTACTCGAACGCCGCCGCCAACTCATGGAAACCTGGGCACAATACCTCAACCCCTAACACTCCCACCATCCCACCACCACGAACACAACAACAGCATCCTTCCGCTCAACAGACCGTGCACACACCCAGGTCAACGGTCAATCACGGATCGAGAGTAGGGACTCTCCATGCTCGTCAAGACGAATCCTCGCCCTGAAAGGCTAGTGCTCCCCGGGCAGCCTTGCTGTGTGGTTGGTACTGTCCTTTCGGAGGGTGTCCTCGTCTTCGAGCGCGGGCTGGTCGGCTTCCTTCTTGGTCTTTCGCTTCGGGCTGTTCTCCGCTCTTTGATTAGGCTCCAAGGTCGGGGATTGGGGCCGCCGTGGGATTCTGTCTGCGTCTTTTTTTGAGTCCTTCGATGATGGTCTGGCGTTCGTCTTCGGAGGCTTGATCGAAGAAGCCTTTAGGCCATTCGGTCATGTTACCGTATGGGGTGAGGTCGATGTTGCGAAAGGTGCTGAGGCCGGTGGTCCGGTCCCGTTCGGCGAATATGATCTTGGCGACATCAAGGAGTTGATCCTCTGGGTCTTCGGCGATTCGTCTACGGAGCCGTGACAGCATGTATTCGCTGTGGGTTTCGACGATGAGTTGGCGGCCGGATCTTGATATGGCGATGAAGAAGTCGGCTAGGCGTTGTTGTAGGGCTGGGTGGAGGTGGAGTTCGGGTTGTTCGAGGAGTATGACACTTCCAGGTTTGGATAGGAGGCATAGCACCAGTACTGGGAGGAGTTGGCTGACGCCGACTCCGACTGAGGTGAGAGGTAGTTTGTTTTCCATTCCGTGCGGCTTCACCCTGAGGGCAAGACCTAGCGCAGCGAGGTTTTCTGTTTCGACATCCTGGACGAGGCCGAGGTGTTTGACCCAAGCGCGGAGGGCTTCGATCAGGGTGGTAGAGGTTGGGGTGGCTCGGGTAGGTAAGGGTGCGGTTACGGGTGCGTGAGCGTGGGCGCGGATGACGGCCGCTGTGTCTTCGCCGCGGGGTCCAACTCTTCTGGGATGGTGGGCCGCTGCTTCACTAGCTGCCTTTGGTTCTTCTCTCAGGGGGCCGAGGTATTGTATTTGTTCGCCGATCTGTTCAAGTGCCTTCCCGGTTTGGCACAGTTCTTTCTGATCGGAACTGTCCCATGGGTGGTTGATCGTCTTGCCGGACTCGATTCGATGAGCGATAGCCCGGCTGCGACCCTTGAAGGATATAGGTAGGTGACTTGTCCACGTCTTGTTACTGATCCGGCTCTTCAGCTGTTCGGTGAGCTGAGTGGCCACTTTGTTCCGGACTCGGGGGTCTTCGAGTTTCTGTCTTAGTTGTCGAGTGAGGGCAACTCGTTCAAAGATACTGCTGAAGACAAGATCGAAGAAGGAGCGAAATGGTAATTTACCAAGCTCGTCTGCCTTCTGTATTGGAGGCAGGTAGTCGTCTATTAAGCCAGTTGGTTGAAGATGCTCAATCCCCAATGGAACCGGGTTGAGGGTATCTAGATCTATACCGTACGACCAGCGCAGTATATAGATGTCAAAAAGATCTGCAAGGCTCGTGACGAACTCCTCTGGTGTGGATGCGACCTGCCAAGACAACTTGAGCTGTATCTTCTCCCAACACTCGTTGTCACAATCCGTATAGTCACCGAATTGGAATACGCGTTCGTGCAACCAACCGTCGCGGTCATCAACATCCACCACGTGGTTCATAAAGGTTTGACCAAGTAACATACCAGATCGGTCTCGTGTTACCACACACATCGTCCCGTTATCCTTCGTTTGATAATTCCATAAGTCTTTGACACTTGTGACGTTGTTATCATCTATCACAATAGCATCGGTCGATATGAGATCCGAGAGCCATCGATCTGTGAGAAAGAATCCCTTTGGAGCATGCTGACTTGAAAGGACTTCGTCGATCTGCTTTGTGATCACAGCCGCTAAGGCAGGCTGTTCTATGATCACTGAGTCGGGGACCAGGTGACGCAGTTCCGTAGTAACCTCGAACTGACTTCTCCCGTTCCCGTTGCTGATATCCAACCTACCCCCGACCAGTGAAGTCGGGTTCGCGACACTCTGGTCGGGCTGCAGAGTGCCAATATTCCAAACCTCTTTGTTTTCAATTCGTCTTGACTTGGACTCGCGAAGAACAGTGATACGCGTATCGTGACCTTCCGATGAGGGGATAGAGACTGTGACCTGTCGTAGGAAGGTGGACGCCTGGTCCCCGGGGACTTCTCCTTCAAGGGAGATGTCCCATCCCACGGTCATTCCTGAGTCGGCCAGTAACACATCGAGACCGATCCCGACAGCGGTTTCTTCTGCTGCTTGGATTGTCCTTACATCAGTGATCGTACCCATACGTATGAGTCTGCCGTTAAGCGGGAATACACCATCGCCTGTGGCGTCTTGCGTTCCTTGCTGCACGAGCCGGATAGCTTGGAGGACGCTGCTCTTCCCCGATGAGTTCATCCCGACCAAGATCGTGAGTGGCCCCAGGTCGACGTCAGCTTCCGCGACAGACTTGAAGTTCCGCAGCCGCAGACCGCTGATGAGGGATTGGGTACTAGGGGTGGGTTGCTCGATCATCGGTTGGTTCTCCTCACACCAGCTCGGGCATCACTTCGGCGCGTCTTCCCTCTCGGGTGATCCGCTGGTGACTAAAGGACGGATCGGTGGTGACGAGTCTGACAAACGGAGCAGCGACCAGACCGTCGGCTATGGCCAGGTCCCGCAGCGACGGCGTCGGTCCCTCACCGGTCTGGTAAGCGGAAGGCAAGGGTGCCGGATCCGAGTCCGGGGTCAGCAGCGCCGGGTACGCCCGCAAGAGCCGCGGATTAGCGGTCGGGAGGATCAGCTCGACTGAACTCGGCGAGAATCCACGAACACGGCCTGCACGGGTGTCCTCTTCCAACGCGTCGAGTGTCTCGGCGCACGACAGGTCCCATCCGCTGTCAGACGCCGGCCAAAGCTCGGGATCGACGAGCGGGAGAAGCATCTCCTCGTCGTGGCGTTTGCGCGTGCAGTCTTCGGAGAGTTCATGTATCAGTTCGGCTTCCGCTTCGAGATCCGACCAGCGCAGGTCCCGGCTCCGGTCCTGGAGCGGTACACCACGGCAAGCGTTCTGGAAGGGATCCTCGGCCCCCACATATCCCGCCATGACAGCGTCGAGGGCTTCATCTGTCAGCGCGCCCAAACGTTCGTCCACCTGCACCATCCATAAGTAACCGGGTAGGCGGGCGAGAACTGCCACCTGATAGGGCAAGCCCGTCAGCTTCGGATCAAGGATGAGGTCATCGGCTCCGGCCTGCGACACGTCGTTGGTTACCAATACCGCAAGAAAGAACCGCCGGTTCGCATCGACATCCAAGACCGCCACGACACGACGCGAATCATCCGATGCGTCCATGTCACCCACCAGAACCAGGTCACCGGCCATCACATCAACAAGCGTGCCCCGTTCCCGCCATCCATACACGGCCGGATCAAGCCCGCTCTTCGCCTCGGTAAGCCATTCAAGTAGAACCAATCTGGAACCTTCCCTCTCCCATCACGAGCAACGACACCTCATCGACCAGCGCCTCGCGGCCAGCCTCGCTCAGGCCCTCAGCCGCTTGACGCAGCCGATCCAACAACACCCTCCGACGCTTGATCAGCGTCGGCCTGCTCAGCCCGACCTCTCGAGCTACATCCGCATCCGGAAGACCCGCCAGCCTGCCCCTCACGATCGTCATCTCCTCACCCGACATCCCAGCCAGCAACTCCGCAGCTGTAGTGCGGATCACAACAACCTCCGACGGATCCATGACCACCGCCGGCGCCGCGGCGGCGGTGCCTTCATCATGTTCAAGGACTGCCGGAACCCAATCTGTCAAAACAAATCCGAATACCCTGCCCAGATCCCGCACCGAGACCCCTCCCGGCACAGCATCGAGCACGCAACCCAAGACTGCTTCTAGTTCCCGACCCCCATACACCACTGGAGCCCGATCACCCCGACCCGGTAACCGGCGGCGGACAACCCGCACCAACTCCCCTACCTGACGAACCCGCCGATCGTCCAGGGGCTCATACTGGGCCCCGGACCCCGAGAACGAGTACACGACGTGGCCGAGGGCCGTCGACCGCACCACAGACCCCCACCCGCCCAACATCCTTCTCGCCCTATCCAACAGATTGTCCACGACAGTCCGAACCCGGCGGCGAGCCAACACGACGCGAACCTGCCGATCCAACAGAGCCCTCCAGGCGTCAACGGTCCGGGCAACGTCGAACAGATAGTCAATCTGCCGCTCCCCCAACAACCGATCAACGACCACATCCTGGACGAGGTCGTCCATCGACTGCTCGTCCCACACCTGAGACCGCGCATACACCGCCGGCGGATATCTGCGAGCGCGAAGCGAGCACACCCGGCGAACCTCGCCCAACACCACCGGGCCTATCAACTCCCGCTCATACTCACGCACCAACTCGCGGAAACTCACCACCCGCGTCTTCTCCCACCCCGCCGGGTCCTGCCAGACCTTCGAGCACGCCGTTCTCTCCAAGTCCGGTCAGCATGACCCATCACCCACCCGATAACCTCGTCTGACGGCTCATGGCACGATCTACGCTCCTCCGTGAGATCCCGAGTGGGAGCGTTCTCGACCTTTCCCCCGATCCGACCCCGAACATCGATACGGCACTTCGCGGACCCGCACCGACCGTCGTGTGCCTCATGATCCCGACATCCGGACCAAGATTGAGTAGACCGCAACACCACCGGATACGTCAGCCCCAGGGTGCCACTACCCGCAACAATCCACCGATGCTCCTTGTCCGCAGGAACCGAGGTGTAGCGGTCCACACACACAACGGTCTGCGGGAGACAGAACCAATCCCCTAGATCGGGGACACCCAAGACAGACACAACCTCTGATCCTAAGCACTCAAGATTCTATTGCCCATCCGCCAGCAAAGCCCGATCCGCTAACGGTGGCTGAACCGCCCCGGAGGGTGAGACCGGACAAGACCATAGGCCGGGGAGTTCGTCCGGATGGAGGAGGGGACACATGTTCCAATGGTGGTCCTGATCTGGGGGGACATGTATCCCACACGAGGGTCGTCAACTGGGGTTGAGGGTACAGCGAAGATTTCATTTGGAAAGGGCACACCGATGCGCCTAGGCCGACAAACTCATGGGATAACAACTCTATGCCAGACGGACTCGGCGCCAGTGGTTGAAATTGTACGGCTCTTGAGCAGCGCACCAGGCCCTGTACTAGCCTCTGGGATAGCGAAGCAGACCTTGAATGTGGCCGCATTACCGGCTAGCAGGTTAGGCGCGCCATTGCCATAGTAGTCTTGGTCAGCACAGAGCGTGGATGATCTGTAACCGCGTCCACCGACGAACAGCTCAAAGTGGGTAGACAGAATACTACCAACATCATCGTCTCCATCGTAACGCGCTGTGACTGAGATCGTGATCGGCTTGAGACCTTCGCCCGGATCTGCAGAACGTCTCCAACTAGAAGTGTTCGCACTGTGAAGAGTGAATGTCCAGTCGCCCGACACTCCTAAGCAACCGGGATTCGCCGGCTCGTCGAATGTGGCGGAACTACATCCAGCCGATGGCTCGGGAACGGCCGCGAGCCGCTGTGCACCTCCCCTCAAAAAAGTCGCCATGTCAGCTCTGCTAGCCCCATCAGGAAAGGCACGCTCGATTACGATCACAATTTGCTTGTGAGTTATAGCTTGATCAGGTCTGTACGTGCCGTCCCCGTAACCTTGGAACCACCCCTCCTCAACGGCGAACTCGATGTCTCGGTACTGGACGTGTGTCTGATCCACATCGCTGAACATCGTCGCTGCGTAGGCCAATCCACCTAGGGCCATGATCAGAACCATGCTTATCCAAAGGATTGCCTTCGTCCGCATACCGTTCCTCCATGCTTTCAGGGACTATCGACGGTTGATCTGACAGACGCTAGCAGTGGCCGAAAAGAGGTTAGCAACGCTGCTCGCTCAACTCCCGAATCGTTTCCAAATCCTCATGCGTGGGGCCTGGTCAGTAGTAGACGGCTAATCAAGGTTTCGAGTTGGGCGAGTCGGGTGTCAATCAGTTCTAGATGTAGGTTTAGGGGCTCTTCGCGTTGGAGTAGGGACTAGCTGGTATTGGTGGATGGTGTAAATGCTTGGTTTTGGTCTGTGGCCTCACGACACTTAGCGGGATTGACTGCCTGCTAGGGAAGGAGGCCACAGATGGTTGGTGAGGATAGCTCCTTGGACGTTGCGGTTCTGGGTTCGGGTCGGGTTCCGTCTGCGGGCTGCGACTGAGGACGCCGGTGAGTTGTTGATGCTGGTTGAGACCACGGCGTCGGTGGTGGGTTGTTCGGGTTGCGGAACCCGGGCACGGTCGAAGGGACGCCGCAGGACGAAGGTGCGGGATCTGCCGGTGGGGGGCCGCCCGACGGTGTTGGTGTGGTCCAAGCGGCTGTGGCGCTACCCCGAGGAGGCCTGTTTTGCGAAGTCTTGGTCGGAGACCAGTCCCCATATCCGGCCGAGGGCGGTGCTGTCGGAGCGGGCTCGCCGTGAGGCAGCTCGGCCGGTCGGCGAGGATGGTGTGTCGGTCGCAGCTGTGGCTCGTGGCCTCGGTGTGGGCTGGTCCACGGTGATGGAAGCGGTGCGGGAGTTCGGGGAGCCACCCGTTGAAGAGCAGCTGGGTTCGCTAGCCGGTGTACGATCGCTCGGGATGGACGAGCACCGGTGGAGGTCCCGCCCGGATCGGTGGGCAACCGGATTCGTGGATCTCGAGTCGGGCCGGCTGCTAGATAGTTGTTCAGGGCCGTTCCGGGGCTGCTGCCAGAATCGACCGTGACCGTGGACCGCTTTGCACATGGTCCGCCTTGCGAACCAGGTCGTCACCGAAGTCCGCCAACGCACCCAACAAGACGTGATGGGACATCGAGGTCGCAAGGGAGATCCGCTCTACGACATCCGCCGGCTCCTGCTCGTCGGCGAGGAACGCCTGAGCGGCTCCGCCCGCCGCCGCATCGACGCCGCTCTGGCGCATCCCGATGGTGACCGCCTGCGACGAGGTCGCCTGCGCCTGGGTAGCCAGAGAACACTTCTCCGCGAGGTCTACGCCGCCGAGAACCTCGTAGCCGCCCGGAAGCGGCTCGAAGCGTTCCACGGCTGGGCCGAGACAGTTGACGTGCCCGAGGTCGATCGCCTGTCCCGGACGCTGCGGACCTGGGAGGAAGAGACCCTCAACTATCACCGTACCGGTGCTACCAACAGATGTGACTGAAGCTGTCAACCTGGTCATCGAAAAGACCCGTCGTCTAGGACACAGTTTCCGTAACTGGGACAACTACCGGCTAAGGCTCCTACTCCACTGTAGAGTCACCTGGTATACTGCGCCTGCCAAACGACTACGAGGCCGCAAACCCCCTTAGCCGCGTAGAGCCCCCAACCCATCTGCGGTGGGAGCGCATTCCGCATGGCATGCATTTCCCCACACTGTCGCTCCGACGCAATAAGCAGTTGCCGAAGCGGTTACCTTGCGAATCTGACCCGTGCTTGCCCAGTCAGCGTTGTTGCCAATGGCCTCCTATATAGCTCACGATATGGGGTCCTTCTAACATACGAGTAGTGTTGTTCATCCGGACGTAGAAGCAGTTGTCACCCTTGGTCGTCTTGGCGTAGACCGGTGAGGGTGAGGGCTCTACGTCGATCAGGCATACAACTTTGGAGCCCACCGGTTCGATCCGTAGCCGCACATGAGCACCAACGATTCCCGCGTCGATCGTATTCACCAGCAGTGTGGTTAGCCAGTTCTGATAACCATCGAGGTCTTGATTCTTGTAGTCAAGATCAGGTTGCAACCCGAGGATATCACCGTCGTCGGCGATCCCGATACCGAGGGTTCCACCACTCGTGTTCAGGAAGGCTGCAACAGTCTTGACTATGCCCTCATTAATGACCCTCTCCGGAGCGTCGTTGTCCATCGCAACCCGAGCCGTCTTCTTAAACTCGACACGCTGCGTCTCCATGGATCCGAGTAGCTCTGACAGCGTCGGCAGCTTCTCATTACGGAGTCGCCCATCAACATACACTGTGTTGGAACCCGAGTGTTCGAATCCTGGCTTGACCACATCAGTACGGACACGAACCATGGAGGCCGCACAATTGAGCACCTTATCCAGAGCAGTTAGACGCAGATCACGATCATTGAGACATTCCAGCACGACGGAACATCCGGCACCAGCGAGCTGGTTGTTGACTTCAATAATCTGCGCCGGGTCGTCCATTCTATCATGCTCCGAACCCAGATAGTGGAACGCTGTGACTGCGAGCAGATCACAAAGCCAGTCATCGATGATCACTGAGCGAGTATCGGCAAACTTCTTACCCCACCTGCGGGACGGTTCGTCAATCGGAGTAAGCTCGTGGGCCAACGCTGTCGCAATACTGAAGGCCCAGAAGTCAAGTTGTCGACGGAACGGTGCCCGCTCCAAAGTGGTGGTCTGGTGTTGTAGGACATGCCGCTGCACATCGTCCCTAGAGTCCTGTGGAAGACGAAGCGTGTGCGCTTTTTGGGTGAGCAGCTGAGCGAAGTGAGCCACTGTCTTCTCCTTTCAGCCCTGCCGTCTAGTCCATCCAGGACTCGATGCTTGTCCGATACGTTCACAGACTTCGCAGTACTCCCGCGGACCACAACAGCACAGGATAGCTACCTGCCCGTCTTCTACTCGGTTAAGGACATCACCTCCTTCACCAGCAGCGATGGAGTCCCATTGAGCGGTGAGTGTGTATGTTGCCCCGGCGTGTTGGGTGACCGTCTCCACCTCACTAGTAGCTTCGAGGTCCGAATTATTGAGTAGCAGAATCGGCTGGCGGGAGTGGCTCGATGTTACGCGCAAGGTATTACGTCTAACTGTCCCGGACATAACATTCAGTAGTGAATCTGCGATGAGTGGAGCACGAGTATCAGATTCGTCACAGAGTGCAAGCACAAATGAGAGGGCAAGCACACGACGCGATGCGCCGTTGATCTCAACCGGAGGCATAGCGCGGCCACGCCCATTGAGAGCGTATATCTCAAAGCGGTCCGGCCTATCTTCGACAGTTCGAACGCCGACCTCCACGATCATTCGGAGGTTGGATCTAATACGCTGATTCGCAGCGAAGTCCTCGTCCGATACATTCGCGGCCATCTGGTGAAACAGTAAGTTCATTTTCTCGGATAGATCCTTGACCTGCTGATCTTGAATAACTGAATAGGCCTGGTCAAGCACATCCACTACGAAGCATGCCATATCCTCCGCGGCACGATGATCAGCTGCAGCGCGAACGTTTCGTTGGCGCTGTGAGATCTTCTTCTCGAGCGGCCCTATTTGCTCGTTAAGTTGTTGGACGAGATACACATATCGATCCAGCTGTGATGTCGTGTTGTCACATTGCGTACGGACAGCCGCTATCTCGTCGCGTACAAGATCGATCTTTGCTTCGTCAATCTGATCGAGTTTGCGATCAATCTCCTTCCGCTCCGTCTTTAGCTCGGAAAGCCTCTGATCACAAACCGCAAGGTCGGCTGCATGGGCACTTCGTGTATCGTTCCAGGTCGAACGTACCGCCACATCATCAAGTGTGAGAGCAGCCTGGTAGAGATGATAAAGGTAGTCAGCTCGCACGGCATCACGTTCGGTCTCGACAACTAGTTCAGACACAGTACTCCGGAATACCCCGTCCAGGAGATTCTGTCCACAAACACATCGCCCAGCTTCTAGCAGACTGCGAACAAATGGCAGGTGAGCGAGAGGAATCCGACCTTGCTCATACAACGGCTTGAGGAAGCGGCGTGTCTTTAGGATAGCTTCTGAACTCAATGATACTAGAAGATCCCGTGACTCGAGGTTACCAGCCAGGGTCACAAGGCGACTATCGCGGTCATGCCTCTCCCGTTGCAGCTCCGCTCGGTTGCGTTGGAGTTGGTCTCTGAGCGCGTCGTAGGCACCTAAACGGCCAATTTCGGTTTCGAGTTCTGACTGAAGCACATCGAGCGTATCTGCCAATTCCGCTTGGCGGTCCTTTTGCTCCTGTATCGCATCATCTAACTCATCCTTGTCGACACGAGCGCGATCTAGTTCCTCTTGTAACTCACTTAGATCGTGGTCGCCAACAGCCTTAGTTGCCTTCTTGGAGAACTCCCTAGCGATTCTGCCTACCCTAGTCTTAGCACTCTTGAATACATCTAAACCCAGCAGGCTATTAATGGCATGACTAGTCTTCTGTTGATACTCTTGACGAGATATGGTCCTATTCTCGTCACTGCCACCAACAAAGTCAGCAGCTTCGTCCGCGTCCATGATGAAGAAGTCGCGTAGGTCCCACGGGAGAAGCTCCATTATCACCGCGTCCGGATGTCTCTCGTGACTTCCCCATTTACCGCCAGCATCTCTAACCATGAGAGTTACTCTCTCGTCCACACGGTGGAAATCAGGCGCGTTCTCACTAGCATTAGGTTTTCCGATAGTGCGGACGGTCCGGTCGAGCCTATATAGCAGCGGTGGAGATCCGGTGGCGGCGTAGTTACGGCTCGATCCGTCAGTTTCAAACTCCAGGGATACTCGCGTCTTAACATCAGGAGCAAGCGGGTTCCATGACGCCGGATGGAGCGAGTACCGATACGAACTACCTGGAAGTCCTTTCTCGCCGTACATGCCCCAACGAATAGCGCGTAAGAGAGTTGTCTTGCCGTTAGCGTTCTCCGCTCGTATGACAGTCAGGGGCCGGTGAGGATCGAAGGAAGGTTCGATCGTGAGATCATTGAAGCAGACAAAATTCCTGACTTCGATGCGGCGAAGCGTCAGCACGATGTCGGTTTCCTGTTCCGTGCGTGCGTCTTGGCAGCCTGGTTGATCGCATCAGTTATCAGCTTATTGACGGCGAGTGGCTTAACGCGATTCCGGTCTTCGAGATCTACAATCTCCATGACCAATGCCGCGAGGTCATTGGCTACTATGCCGTGTTCTCGCTCAACTCGTTCAGTGTGCCGAGTTATCTCAAGGTAGATTCGGTCGTAGTTGCTTACCACGGCGTACCTCTCGGCGTGGACGGAGCGATCAGATGGTCGCCAGCGGATTCTAGGATAGCTGAGTACTCGGCTGCTGGTGACGGCCAATAAGCAGTCTTGATCCCCTCAAGCTGTGTGAGAGTACCGCTAACATCTGAAAAGTTGTCAGCGTGGGCGGCGAAGGCGAGGGCTCGGGATAACTCGCCTTGCACGATCCGCCGGAGATCGGTGTCAGACTGGTGGGTCCGCCGAACAAGCGATGTGGGGGGTAAAGCCAGGAAATCGTGGAGGACCGCATATGGCTTCTCTGGGTGTAGACGCAGGATACGACCACGGCGCTGGACCCATTCCCGTTCGACTGTGGACGAGGCGACGAGAAACGCCTCGCGAATGCTGGGTATGTCGATTCCTTCGTCGAGTACCTTTTTGGCGAGAAGAACCTGGTATCCACCGGCCGCGAAATCGCGGAGAGTGTCGTTGAGCAGGCGGGTGTTGCGTGTCGTTTCCTGGGTAACTGGCGCCCATCGTATTTCTAGCTCATTGAGAATCTCCGCAATGCCCTCAAACTGGGCCGGGTTCTTCGCGGACGCGTATACGAGCGCATGCTCAAGTGTCCGAGGGCCTCGGCGGTGGAGTACGGCTCGTAGCAGAGGTAGTTTCGCCTCGGCAGTCTCAATGATTCTACGTCTCCTGATAAGAAGGCTCGTTAGCCCAGTATTGTCGTCGCCGTTGTCGACTAACCGTGCCAAGCGGCCTATCTTGTTGGTCAGGTCGCGGAATGTGTCTAGTTCGTCGCGCTCGAGTACGCCAGCATGGACGTGGTAGGCGTAGGGGGTGAGACAGAATCCGATGGCTCGCTCAAGTCCGAACCTGTACACCGGTGGACCGAAAAACTCGAATATCTCTTCGGTGCCGTCAGGGTCGTACTGTCGCTCCGGGGTCGCCGACAGAGCGAGCCGCCGTTCGAAGAACTCTGGTTTGTTCGCCACGAATCCCTTCGCGCCGAGGGTGTGGGCTTCGTCGCCTATGAGTATTGACGATATCCGCCTGGCGGAGGTCTCTATGCACGTGGCTACTGTCCTCTGGAAGACAGGGTTACACAGCAGATTGTTGGTCACGACAACCACGCTCGTTCCCCCTGCTCCCAAAGACCGGAACAAGTTCGTGAGGGCCACGTTGCTGTCGGCCGCAGTGGTAGGAGTCACCGCCTCAAGACCGAAATCCCGGATCTCTTTCTTCCACTGTCCAAGAAGCGGGACGGAGGGTGCCGATACAACGACCAAGAACGGTGAGCCCCTTAACCGGTCCTGCGCCCGCGTAGCACACACGAGGGCCGTAACTGTCTTACCCGCACCGGTAGCCATCGCAACCGTGCCGCGCTCTCCGGCAGCCTCCCACGCAGCAACAGCCTCTCCTTGGTGTGAATAGGCGCCTGTCCGCCACTCCAGTCCGGCCGGGATTCGAAGGCGCGCGCGGTCTGCTCGGGGTCTAGTGGCCGCGAGGCGAGCGCGAAGAACCTCGGCCGGGCTCGCAGGCGAATCAGTCAGCTGAGCCTTGCGGTAATCGCTGCTGGAGGGGGCCGATGAGGGTGCTGTTGCCACAATGCCCTCTCTGATCGCGTCGGGCATGTCCACAACTCGGTCAATGCCTAGGCTATGGCCCCGCCACCAATCTTCAAGCATTGAGGTTGCAGCGACAATGCGGCTAGGTCCGTGCGTACTCCACGACACGTCTACGTCCATGTGTTCTACTGCACCGTCGATCCCGCGACCGGTGGCGTTGGCCGATCCGCGGACTAGTACTCGGTGCTCACCGTCATCAAAAAGCCAGATCTTCGGGTGGTAGTTACACCTAGGAGTCGGAACCGCCACCCGGAGCCGCAGTTGGCCCGTTGCGACCATCCAAGCTAGACAGTCGAGAGCATGGCGGCCGAGTGCTCCAGCATCCACACGACCGTCTGTAAACACATGGGCCACCCGCCGACAAGCCTCATCGGCCGTCATCGCATGTGCCGCCTCAATCGCCTCACGTTCCTTTGGGTAAAGCACAGGAGCGACGGTGAAAGTAATCGGCTCGACCTCTCCGCGATTCAGGTAGTTGGCCAAACCGGGCGAGAGCCGCGCGATCCACCCCGCCGTAAACCATCCAAACGCCCCCCGCACGGAGGTCGCCGCTCGGAATCCAGGAATAAGAACCTTCTCTCCAATGGGATCCTCCGGAAGCCGATATAGACCGGGCTCTATATCGGCTTCCGCGGCCAGCCTGCTCATAGTCCCCGCTGTCGGTTCTTCATCCGCTGCAAGAGGTCCCGCCCTCGGTCGGATGATGCCGCGTCGCCTGCGCTCGTTTCCTTCCGGTCCCCGCCGTCGCCGGTGGCGAGGTACAACGAGACGCTTTCTCTGGCGTCGATCACAAGTAGGGCATGGTCACCCGGCCTAGCACCTAGTTCCCGGAGCGGCGCAGCGAGATACCCCACATAAGTGCCCGCTACGGAAGCGAGCGGCCATCCCACCGAAACCGGACCACACCCAGCCGGGGACGAAACCCGCACCCAAGTCCTCCCGTCAGGCCTGCAACCCAACGCTTCAACGACTTCGGGCGGCAGTCCCGTCAAGCTGTAGCCATCGAAGTAACGGGCTTCGACCTTGAATCTCCAGATTGGCCGGCCATCTGGCGTGTACCCATGGACGACATCATGGAGAGGTCGTAGCGTGATGGTCGAATCGTCAGCCAAACTGACATAGCCGTCCCGAAGCAGGAAGCGAGGCGTTGCGACATATGAACGAACACTGCTCTCGGTGACTCCGAACAGGCGAGGCAACTCTTCGACTAACCTGTCAAGCTGGGTGGCTCCACCATCCTCCTCTATCCGCTGGATGATCTCCCCGGGAATGCCATCGTACTCGTCATCTACCCACTCCTCTAGACCCCAGCGCTCCTTGTCAGCCCGCACCACTCCCGGAATAACTGACAGATGGCTACCGACACGCGCTAGCTCTATCCCGCTGACCTCTCCCACCTCTTTCCTGGTCGCGGGGCGACCAATCAACAGAAGTGCTGCTTTGACGCGGGCCTTCTTAGTGTCGCGTAGGCCGAGCCGCCCACTGAACCTGTGCAGGGCACATTGTGCTACCAACACATCCCAGTGCTCACGCAGTTTCGGGTCGTGCAGACACTCCCTTAGATTCTCCTCGTCCACGAGCCCCACCTCGTCTGCTATAGATATGGCCTCCACCTTGAGAGTTTCGACGGCCGAGACGGCTGACTTGTCTAGGTAGACATCATTGGATCGTCGATAACCGAGCTCTCGTACAAGGAGGCCGCGAGCCATCACAATTGTGGAGCTCCGATAGGTGTCAGAACATCCTTCATCCGGAAACACAGATGTAAGGCACCGCTCAACATCACTTACCGCTGGAACAGGACCAAGCTGCTGGTGCAGCGTGATAGCGATGGCACCTAACCACCAACCCGTGTCACAGCCATCTGTCGAGGGGTGCAACCACTTGCTCACTACTATCTTTTGAATCTGCCGGATTCGTTCTCGTGTAAGGCTAACCTGCTGTCCCACCTCCTCTAAGGTCAACGGATCCCGAGCAGCTACACGAGAATCGAACACATGCCGCTCGACTGGCGTTAGGAATGCTAAGAACTTCTGTAAGGAATCAAGCACCTCTGTGGCCATTGTTGCCCCCGACACGAGCCTCGCGATAGGCACCTGATCGAAACGGTCTTCCAATCCCAATGCCGACATCAATGCTCCCAGATCGGACTCTAGTGCGTTGGCAAGTGTGCGCGCTCCGTGAAACTCGGCCGACACGGTGAGCAGCTTCCGAAGGGCGCCGTTGGCATTCTGCCAGTCAAAGGTCGAATACTCGGATGACCCAGCAGTCTGCGAGTCCGACATCCGCGAATCGACGGTCCCACTACGCGGGCCACGTTGGACTTCTCCGGTCGTCAGAGGAGCATTGTCGAGTCGGGTGACTTCGTACGTATGACGTGCAGCACTTGGCTGTACAGCTTCGGCGCTCTCCAGAACACAAAGAAGGTCAATGAGAGACAAGCGACCTAGAGCCCGTATTTCCATAAGTTCGTCAATGGTTACGCCTGATGACACACGACTGGGTTCTATATCGCTCAGATAGCGGACTAAACAATTGCGTGTTCTAGTCCTAAGAGGTAGCCTTATGACCCACGAAAGAGGCAAACCAGCCGGTATCCCTTCCAGGCCATGGGGAAACTCTAGTCCAGTAAGCCACCTCAGCAACTCCGTCCCGTCTACCCTATTGATTGATAACCGGTTCCAGAGATCGGGACCAAGGTCGGCCACAGTTACAGAACCAATATCTCGGAAGGTGTAAGGTACTGATCTTTGTGCATACTGGTCCCGATAAGCACGCGGAGCCAGAGGGCAGGGTGCTACACCCCATGGACTCGCGTGGATCGGATCGCCTAAGTATCGGCGGCCACTTCTCGTAGCGACTAGATTGGCTAATGCTACTCGCTTTGATCGTTCGTCAGGCATTCGATTATCGAGAGGCTAAGCGCACCAAGCATACCGACCGGCCTCTCCTAGAGCGAGCATACAGAGCAGGGTATGCTGTCGTCATCTTCGTCTAGGGCTTCGGCTAGGGACTCAACGAGGGGCACGTCGGTACGGGTTTGTTTGGCTCGGGCTATGGCTGCTTCGTGGCGTTCGAGGATTTGGTCGCTTCGTGATCGGAGTTCAACGAGGGTTTCGCCGCCGGACCACGTGTATTGGCGTCCTCGCATGGCGCGGTCTCCGAAGTTGGCGTCGCCGTTGACTCCGGCGTCGGTGAGGACCTTCTGTTCGATGGCGACGGCCCGCTCAAAGAGCTCGGGGTGCCGTTCGGCAAGGCCGATCCATTCAGCCTTTCGTTGGAAGAAGCAGAAGTAGCAGCCGGATCGGGTTCGCCATTCGTAGTAGGAAGGCAGGCCGATTCCGGCATCGTCGAGGATGGTCAAAACTTGACGATAATCGACTTTATCGTCGACGAACGGAAAGCGGGTTTTGATGTTGGGTTTGGTGGATACATATCCCTTGCGGTTAGACTCGTCCGCTCGGATGGCTACGTACGAGATGGCGGGTGCCTCCCCGATCCAATCCTCGATCGGTTTGATTTTCATGATTTTTGTGCACCATCGCATTTGGGGGGATGGAAGGGTGCCGCGGAAGACTTCGAACCAATGGTCGAATCCTCGTTGGGCGTTGAGCCGCACTATGGGTTTCGCGAGGATTACCTCTAGGCGGGTGAGGAATTCGTACGTTTCGGGGAGTTCAGCGCCCGTGTCGCAAAAGAAGTACTCCATATCCGGAACCTTGTCACGCATATAGACGGCAAGGGCGCTGGAGTCCTTACCTCCGGAGATACCACAGATGTGGCGGATAGTTTCATCCATGTTGGACCCATCGGTCGGGGGCATCATTCGCTGGTGTCTCATTATTGCTTCGGCGGGAGGGTAGTAGCCGCTCGCCGAGAAGGGCGAGTAGGGCGTGTTGTGTTCGCTGGGGTGAGCCCGTGAACTCCGTCAGCCGCTCGATGAACCCGTCGAGAGCGTCATCGAACCGATCGCGTTCGTCATAGTCGACGCTAACGAGGCGGACGTCTTCTCTACCGTCGTGGCGGGTGAACGTGACACGGAACGCGTCGAACGGCCCTCCTCCGTGGGCGCGGTGCTGGGCGTGAAGGGCGACGAGCCGGCGGAAGGCTGCCACCTGGTGGGGGAGTTCATGCTCGAACCGTCGGAGGTCGTCGTCGCGCCACTCGGCCGGTGCTTTTTGTGTAACTACGGTGGCGACCGTCTTGATCCAGTCGGTGTCGGACTCTAGGTGGGGATTAGCGAGTGTGAGCACGAATGCGCGAACGCTGGGATCCAGGACCTCGTCAGCCAAGGCTGCAGCCTGGCCGGAGATCGCAAGCCGAGACGTTTCGGCGGCCGCTGTCAGGAGTTTCTCATGGAGTTGGTTGAGGAGGCTGGAGTAGGCGGATTCGAGTTCTTCCATCACCTCGGCAACGGCCTTGGCATAGGCGTGGGAATGTCGGTAGGTGTCAGCGTCGGCTGGGACCGGTACGAAACCGAGGACTTCGGGCAGGCTGGTGAACAAGAGGTGGTCCGGCTCGACCGCTTCTACTAGCACATCTCTTGCGGCGCGGGTCGCCGACGTTAGGTTCTGGGTTCGGTGGGTGTAGTTGTCGAGGCCTCTGATCCGGGTGACTAGATCACCGACGATCGCGAGAACGTTACCCACCCGGTGTTTCCGAAACCTCGGCTTGACGCCGAGATGAGCAGCGAGTTCGTCGATGATTTGTCGGCGTGCTCCAGATGTGTTTGCGAAGTGTTTGATGTCGAAATGGGCTGGGTTGCGAACCATCCGCTGTGACAGTTCAGATGTGAGGAGTGGCTTGAATGTGCCGTGTTCATAGATAGCGATTTCGTCGGAGTAGGCCAAGAGACCGGCTGTGAGGAAGACAGGCACGACTGCGGTTTTCATACCGATTGGAGGCGATTGCAGAATCGCGTAGATGTCGCGCAGGTTGATGCGACGTGTCTTCGCACGTCTGAACTCGTCAACGAGCATGTCCCAAGCGGGTCTAAGGGACCCCTCGCTTGGGCTTCTGAATGTCATGGTGTGATTGCGATCATCGAAGCTGTGTAGACCGCTGTGTTTGAGGAACGCCTCGTACATGGCCACTTCGGGGCCATAACCAGACAGACCGAGGTCGGTGCTGTCTCCGTTGTTGATCATCGCTTCGAGGACGATGCGGCGTGCCTTGGCTCCCTGGGACGTCAGAGAGGTTCGGTTGAGCATCTCGTTGCGGACAACGGGAGTAGACGAGTAGGCGTGGTCCGCGGCCTGCGAAAGCGGCGCTGAACCCCGACCCTTGGTCAGTTCGGTGTCGGTCTGGTCCCCCTTCAGAAGTAGCCATCGGCAGTTGTCAGCGTCAAAGGTCTCCGATAGTGCTCGGTCGAGGATGGCACGTGTTTGGGCGAGCCTTTCGCCTAGTTCCCGGCGGGCTACCCAATCGTCGGTGACGGCTGAGTCTTGTAGCGCGAGGTTGACGGCAGCAACCTCTCTTGCAGCGGCCTCGAGGGCTGTGAGGTCTCTCGGGATCGCGGCGACGACCGGTCGTGCGAAGTGCGCCATAGAGTGTGCGAGGGTGGGCACTTCTGAGGGGGTGTCGACAATGAGCAGTACCTCGCCGTCGTGGTCGGAGTCTGGGCCCGGTGGTTTGGCAACTTCGGTTCCGGACGCGTACCTCCGTTTGAAGACTCGCAGTGTCTGGTTCTCGGCACTGTGGCGGGCTGCAACTACCGCCGAGGGCGTATCGATGTCGGATAGGATCTCTACGAGTGGCGGTCGCTCCACCTGGCGGCGAGCGGTGTCGAGACGACGGCGGATGTCCAAATCGGTTCCCTGCCAGATGCGATACTCATCCGCGAAGTCTCGGTAGGTGACGATGCCCGCAGCCTCGAGTCGGGCCAGGGTCTGGTCTACTCCATTGTCAGTAAGCGAGAGAACAGGTCGCGATGCCCTGATTGTTCCGCCCGTAGAGACCAAGTTGAGTACCGCGATTGCCTTGACAAGGCGGTCTTCTGCTGGAGAGAGACCATGGGAATCGCGGATCCGGACGGCTACTTCAGTCCAACGGCTTGAGTGCTGTGCACCAACACCGCTTGAAACAAAGTAGTCATAGACCCTCGCGAGCCCAACCGACGGTAGATGAGCCCCAGCCTTCCACTCCTGGGAGGCAAGGAATGATGAAGCACCTGCCGGGTCAGGTCCTGCGAGGAAAGAAAAGAGTGTCCTTTCGTGTTGCCCGTAGCGGCTGCACAACTCAGGAAGCACGAGAGCGGACAGAGGATGCAGGGGGTAGCAGGCAGCAATCCCTTCCGGTGTCGCTAGGTCACTAACGCCAATTGACCGCATTACTTCCGGATACTGTTCAGCCCATCGACCGATTTGTTCTCTCAGCTCTGGATCCTTGATCTCGAAAACAGTTCGGATAAGGGCGCGGGTTTGTGCTGGGGACTCAACATAGGCGATGTCCTCGAAGCGACCCTGAACCTTGGCCCACTCCCGACGCTGCGGTATGTCAGCACCTCCGAGGTAGTCCTCGAAAGAGAGGTGCTGGAGCGTCAGCACGAAGATAGGAAGGCCAGCAGAGCTTTGGCCGGCCTCTGCCAACTGTTGGAGTAGGTATGGATCCGCGTCAACGCCGTCCCGGAACGCTTCTAGGTTCTTACCGAACTCGTCGATGATCAGCAGCAGCGGGGACTCTTCAGCTAGGCATCTGGCAATCTCGATCAGTGCTACGGGTGACGGTCCGGACCGCCGTGGGTCGTTATCAGCGACATCTTCCAACGCTCCGCGGAGAGCATCAGCGGCGGCGAAAGCTCCGCTTGAGGGGACCTTGCCGTATCTACGAACGACGGCTGCGTGGAGTGCCCGAAGGATGGTGTGACTGAGCGGTTCCCGCTCCGCGGTTACTAGCCCACTAGAAAACCCTGAACTGCTAGTTGCGTAACGTCGATGGGCTTCTCGCACCAGATTCCCCACTGTTGGGGACGTCTTGCTAACGAGATCCAGCGCTAGGTGACGAGTACTAGGAGGAGTGTTCCCGAACGCTGCGTCGATAAGGAGCGCGAGCGATGACTTCCCTGATCCGTAGGGACCGGTAAGTGACCAAGCCCCACCAGCCGGACCAGAGGCGGCGGTAACAGCCATTCGTTCTACTACGTCGAGGGCACGCGCAGTCACGACGTATCCATCAAGTGGCTCCGTACGAGTCGAGTCGCGCTCAAGGTTGGCTGACCGGGCGAACCGCCCCACTACAGCAACACTTTCGGCTACGGCAGGCATCATCCACCCATCGCCACTGGGCTACGGCCGTAGAGTTTGCGCATCGGTTCGCTAGGGTTGCGTCCGAGGCCAATCTCCTCCAAGACATCGTCATCCATGGGTTGATCGCCGTGATGACCTGCCCGCACATCTGGTGGTACGACTCGGTAGTAACCATTCAACACTTCGATCGCGATCCGAGTCGGATCACCACGCCACGACAGCTGCGTGGCGCCGGTCGGTGTGACGAGGCCAACAGCGTCGGATCCGTCCAAAACAGGTTCCAAAGCCTGCTGTAGCTCGGCCTCTGTGAGCTTGAACACCCGCCCGGGCGCGCCCGACTCGAACGCCAGCCGGCTCAACGTCACTGTGTTACCACTAGTGCCCGTCCGCGCAACGTAGTCAAGCGCCGCATAACCGACAACCGCCGACGGTAGGCTGGACTTTGGGCCGAGCGTGAATCGGTACCGTCCGGTAGCTGCAGAAACTTCGATCAGGTTCAGTTCCCGCAGCGGGCAGTCCAAGATGTCGTCGATGCTCGTACGGGCTGACCGTACGGGGGGGCCATAGGTACGCAACAATGCCCGCACATCTTTCTGACGAGATCTAGGATGCGGCATCTTCCAAGACGACACGGCCTCGAGCTGGGTTTCAACAGCTAGATCAAGATCGCTGTCGCCGAACTCGACAGCGTCGAAGCTGTTGAACGCTAACCACCAGACCGGCAACCTAGACGGCGGTGCCAAGAGCAGCCAGTGCAAGAACCATAACGTTCCCGGATCCTCCATAAACGGATCCCATCCGTCGTCTCCAAACAACCCATGACCCAGACGAGTAGGTACGATCCTGGGCGAACGCCGGTTTGGTGACTTCGGATCCTCGACCAACAGCTTGGCCGCCAGGCCCCAGAAACGGATCGACCGGACCATGTTCTTACCCACGCCGATCACCACAGGCGCGTCGCGACGACTGAACACACTGGGATCCCTTGCCGCCGAGGCGTACGCCTTGCGGAACCAGCCGTAGCGCGGATGAAATGTCTCATGACGAGCGAACATGGGTAGAGCCGCGTCAGCGAGTCGCATCGAGATCATCTCCGTAGGTCATCCTCCGAACATACGACACGGCTGTGACAGTCCTCTCAACCGCTACATCAATGTCCTCGGGGGTGGTGAACCGGCCCAGGCTGAACCTGATGGACTCGAAAGCGGCGTCACGGTCCAGTCCCATAGCCAACAGCACCCCAGACGGCTCGACCGAACCAGAACTGCAAGCACTACCCGTCGACACGGACACAGGATCCATGTTCACCAACACAGCATCCGCGTCAGCACCCGCAAACCGTATGTTTGTCGTGTTCGGCACGCGGCGAGTCGTGTCCCCGTTCTCATACACATCTGGAATATGTTCCTTGAGATCTCGGACCAATCGGTCCCGGAGCTGTCCAACGCGCATAGCTTCCTGGTCGCGCTCCTCGGAGACGATACGTGCAGCAGCCCCGAGCCCTACCACACCAGCAACGTTGATCGAGCCAGACCGTAGTCCCCGTTCGTGGCCACCGCCATGGATGACGGGCAGCAGACGTTTCAGGCCATCGCGGGTCCCGACTAGAGCACCTACCCCACCTGGTCCGCAGATCTTGTGCCCGCTCAAAGATACCAGATCAGCCTCGACAGTACCCAGTTCGAAACCCAGACGTCCCACCAACTGGGTGATGTCGCAATGAAAGAGACCACCATACGCATGAACCCGTTCAGCGATCTCAGCTACCGGGTTCAACACCCCCGTTTCGCTGTTGGCCGCCACGACAGAGACCAACAGCACATCCGGACCTATCATCTCCTCCACTACGTCGGGTTCCACGAAACCACCACCCGTGACCGGGATCACCTCAACTTTGGCGAGACCCTGGCCAGCTAGCCAGCGTGCCGGCTCGAGAACTGACGCATGCTCAACCGCCGACACCAACACCCGCGACCGGCTGCTCTCGGCTGCTTCCGCGACTCCCCGCAGCGCGAGGTTGTTCGCCTCGGTCGCCCCAGCCGTGAACACCACCCCACCAGCCCTACCCCCAACCAGAGCCGCGACCCGATCGCGCGCCTCGCCAACCATGGCAGCTTGGAACCGCCCGTAGGCATGTACCGACGACGCGTTCCCCACTCCCCCGGAAAGGACCGGCATCATCTCGTCAAGAACCCTGGGGTCAAGGGGAGCAGACCCGTTGTAATCGAGATACACCCCGCTCACGACAGTTCCCATCATGCAAGCAACCTCAACTGGACCCAGCTTGATGGCAATCCCACCCCCCTAGACCTCAAGTCGATCTGCCACGTCACCATCGCCCGAAGCGTAGCCTGAAGGCCCCGCGCGATCTGTTGCGCTGGGTGCGTTGTAATCCTTGGTTTGGGCGTGAGACCTCACTGGAGTCGGTGATGTAACAAGTTGCCGGTCCAGGAAGGCCTTGGTATCTCATGTTAAGTCGGTTGTCTGCGCTTGCCGGGCATGGGCGTGAGGAGGGTGCTGGTTGATTCCGTTGACCGCCTGGACGTGAGCGGTCGGCACACGACGTCGGTATGGCGCCGGCGTCGGTTCCTGTGTGGGAATTGTGGGGAACCGCACCTCGAGGACCACGCCTAGTTCCAAAAGGGGGTCCCACACGGCGGTTCGCCCGCCGTCTGGGCAAGGACGGGAGGATGATGTCGATTCCGGCACCGTCCCGTCGTCATGGGCCTGGTGAGAGCCGAATCAGCTCGGGTGGCGGAGCGGAGCCACAGGCCGCCATGCCCACAACCAGAACCAGCAGACAGGCCCGCAACGCCACCGTTCACCCCTCCGAAGGCTGCTCCCGCCGTTGAGGCCTCCCTGCCGGCTTCGACGTAGCGGAGCATCCCCAGGGGCTGAGGTCGATCACCTGGGCGAGGTGCCGCACGGGTCTGGAGATGGGCCGGGGTCAGCTTCGGGGTGCAGGGCGCAACCGCTCCGTTCAGCCCCGGCCCGGTGGTAGGCCCCCTGTTGGCGGGCAGTCTGCCAGGACCAGGGCACTGCCCTCCCGGGCGATCACAGACCGGGCCTGGCCCGACCCGTACGGAGATCCCTCGCCACCGAACGGTGCATCCCCCGCCTCGCCGCCGACGGGTCGCTTCGGAGCAGCTGGTGGCAGAACTCAGACGTCTGCCAGCGTATTCTGTCGAGCCGCTGCGGCCTGGTTCGCCGAACCGACGACGGGCCCAGGTCCATACCGGCCCGCCGGGCCAGAATGTCCAACGACTCCCGGAACCCGACTGCCTGGGACTGCTGCACGAAATCGAGGGCGTCGCCCCCGAGGCCGCAACCGAAGCAATGCCAGACTCCCTTGTCGGCGCTGACCGACAGCGAGGGGGTGTCCCTGTCGGCGTGGAACGGGCAGAGCGCTTTAGCGGCGGCGCCGGTCCCCCTAACTTCGGTGACCTCGCCGATCAAACCCACGAGATCTGTGGCCTCTTTGACCAGCGCCGCCGCCTGCGATGCCATGATGCCCTCCCTCCGCGCGAAGCAACACCAGGTTTCTACCCAACCGCCGCGTACTCCCGCGTACTCCGACGCGTACTCCGGTCCCTGACCTGGGAGAACCCCGCGCCCGCGCCAGAACCACCGGGTTTACGTCCTCTGTGGCCCCCCTCCTCCCTTTCGCCCATGTCGGCTACACCGTCTGGCCCCCCGACGGTGACCTGTCGAGGCAGGGCCTGGCACTCCACGAGTCGCACCCCGCCGGGCCCAACCCAGGCCGACCGGCGCAGCGAGGCAAGACGTCGACGGACACGCCGACATTGCACGGCCCCACGCCGACGATGCCCAGCCCCCAGGGACAACCCCGCTACCCCCAAGAAGGGCCCACCCACAAAACGGGCCAGTGCCCACAGGACGGCGAACAAGCGAACTCAGGTCGAGACGTTGGGCCCGTCTTCATCAACAATGGTCACCGGCACCCCCGGGCCGGAGCGGCGACACAGGTCCACACCGAAGGCCGCCCGGCGGCACCGCGTACTCTGCCGCGTACTCCCCCGCGTACTCCGGTCCCTGACCTGGGGTTTTACCCGGCCGGCAGCGACTCGGGGAAGCTGGTTTCCGACCCTCCGGGCGTTCGCCCGGCGACAGAGGTACCCGCCCTCCCGTTTACCGCTGTCGCCGTCTGGTCTCCTGCCCTAGACGGTCCCACAGCCAGCATCCCGCCAGCCGCTACCGGCTGTCCTCCACTCCTTCGGCCCCGCAACCGGGGGTCTTCTAGTGCCTCCGACCACGACGCGGCGGCTGACCGGGGAGGCGTGGGAGGGCTTGGAGCGGCTGGGAGGTCCGGTGGGTAACCGGGGATGGGGCCGGTGGCGGGGGTTCCGGGGAGGCTCCGCCGGCCGGGTGAAGCCGGTGTCTAGAAGAACGCAGGCTGCCGGGGCCATCCTAGTGTGGTCCGGGGTTCTGACCTGGGAGTTCGTGTGGGTTCGCCGTCCGCCTCGGAGCGGGATCCCCGGGAGTGCGGCGGTTCAGTGGCTGGAGATCAGGGAAGGAGGGTGGGTGTGCGACGAAGGTGGTGTGATGGTGAGGGGGGTGGGTTTCTTCGGGACCTGGTGCTCCAAGGGGAGGTGGGGAGGCGTGGGATCGGCGGGCGGGACGGGGTGGTCGGGGCTGGG